>Ga0316206_1002011_pt1 | contig 15167 bp, 12 predicted proteins | sample 6monthpyrite_MG_FD_204942 | JGI IMG/M metagenome (GOLD analysis project Ga0316206, IMG submission 204942) | Microbial mat bacterial communities from mineral coupon in-situ incubated in ocean water Damariscotta River, Maine, United States -... | ecosystem: Environmental > Aquatic > Marine >... | reverse complement strand
GCAGAAAAAAGCATCCTGTGTGAGTTTGTGAACAAAGGCATCCCACACTCCTGTGTAGTGTTAGCTACAAAATTCCATAAATATCAGCTTCTTTCATGATTAAATAATTCTTTCCTTCTAATTTAATTTCTTGACCTGAATATTGACCATACAATACTTTGTCGTTAACTTTTACAGTCATTGGTTCGTCTTTTTTTCCTGGACCTACTGCAATTACTTTCCCTTGTAAAGGTTTTTCTTTTGCTGTGTCTGGAATAATAATTCCGCTCGCTGTTTTGGTTTCGGCTGGTGCAGCTTCAATCAAAACTCTGTCTGCTAATGGTTTTAACATAATATTTATTTTTAGATTAATTTCTGTTTTATTTTAGTCATATTTTGTGCCAAATCATTTAATGATTCATTTTGGCAGTTATTATTCTTTATGACAAAAAAAATGTCAGTATGTGGTGACATACTGACATTTAAAATTCTTTAAAGTTTTTATTTATTCTCCAGTTTCTGGTGTTGGAATGTCAGTTGTCATTGCATCACTTGTAGTCTGAATATCTTCAATGTCTGTTGTTCCTCCATCAGAAGATGTATAGTTAGGTGCAAGTATTAAACATAATAATGCTAGTCCTATTGCAAGTCCCCAAGTTCCTTTTTCTAATATGTCTGTCGCTCTTTTTGCGCCACCTAATTGAACAGCCGATCCGAATTCAGAGTTTAGACCGCCACCTTTTGGGTTTTGTACTAATACAAATAACACTAATACTACACTTATGATTATAATTAAGATTAATACCATGATTTTTACTTTATAATTTATTTAATTCTTGTTTAATTTTTTTAATCTGGTTTGCAAAGAAACTCTTTTTTTCTGGATTTCGCAAACTTAATTGCTCATAAGCTTTAATTGCCTTGTCATAATTTTTTTGCATCCAGTATATTTTAGCCAATGTTTCACTTACCAAAACATTAGATTCATCAAGGCTTTTCTTAGCATTTTTAACGGGGTTAAAAAACTCTTTTTGAGGGCGAGACATTTTTGGTTCTTCCTCAATAAATTTATTTAAAAGGGTGTCAATTTCTGATTTTGTGAGCTTAATTTTTTCTTTTTCACGCTCTGGTTTATGATTGAGCTTTAATTTACCTTGTTTGTATTTTAGCCATTCAGTAAATGACAATTCATTAGGGTTCACTATGTCCGTTTCTTCAAATTTTTCGGTTTTTGACTCTGATAATGAAATTAGCTCTTTTTCGTCACTAACAGTATCGCGAATAATATTATCGACATCTAATTCAAAAGCGGTTTCCATTGCATGCGATAAAACATCAATTTCTAATGATTTTTCTTCAGTTTTTGTCTGTTCTTTAATTTTTGGTTGGGACTTTGTAATTATTTGCTTAGTCTCTTTGTCTCGTTTAATATCTATTGAAGTTTCAATCTCTTCTTTTTGTGTTGATTCTTGAATAGGTGTTTTGTCTTCAACTTTTTCTTCAATTTTATCTTGTTTTAAACTTGGAATTGAATCAATGTTTTTTTCTGGTGAGTTTTCTTTTTTTAGTCGAGCAGCTTCAGCTTTTAACCTAATGTCTTCAATTATTTTTGCCATGTCAACTTTTTCATCAGCTGATTTAAAATTACTTTCTTGAGGAGTGCTTCCAATTTTTTTAGAAATTGGTAGATGGTCAATTTTTGAGGTTGAAATTTCTTGTACTGATTCAGCTGAAATAGCGGTTATTTTTTCTTTGGAGTCATCTTTTATTTCGCCATTTTTCTTCTCGGGTTCAATTGTTTTAGTTTCAGTTTTTTGTTCAAATGATTTACTGACAGTTTGTTGCTCATTATTGATTAAATCATGTAATTTTTCTCGGTCATTAACATGAATTGCTGATTTTTTTAATTGCTCCTCAAAGTCTATGCTGTTGGTATTTGCTAACCCTTTAATGTAAAGCATATGTAAAGTACTGCAATAAGGATATTTGTTTTTAATTTTTTCAATTGCGTTTATATCTTCATTTAAAATTGAATGAGGATTATTTATAAAGTATGTAATTTTAGATGTATCCATTACCAATTTGAAGATAGTTTGTTTACAATATCCTGAGCAATTTTATTATTAATATCATCTAATAATTCTGTTTCAACAGCACTTAAATCCTGCCCAGCGTCATAATCTGAAAATTGTGAGAATGTTTTTTCAAAACTTTCTTTATCGTCAATCAAATTTATTGCAGTAACAGCTATGCCGATTGTTAGCCTATTTAATGCTGCTGATTCACTATTGCTTTGAACTGATAATGGGGCGGTATTGTAATTAGTAATTTTTCCACTGATTTGAATATCTGAATCGAGATTTTTCAATTTTAACTTGGTTCTTCCAATCATAAAGTCTTTTAAAAAGTCGGTAAATTGTGCACCATATCCAGCAGGAGCATTAGCGGCTTGTTCTTCAAAAACGGCAACAGAAAAAGTTTGGGCATTTATACTTCCATCAACAAAAGAGTATGATACACATGCTTGAAGTCCAATTGATAATATGATTAAAGATAAAATTTTCATTTTTAGTCAACGAAATGTAAAGGTATTTATTTTTTTGACACTAATTTATTTTTTTCAAAATAGTTATTTTGTTAGTAAGATTTTGAATCTTAGTCATACTAAATTAATAGTTTGGCGAATAGATATTCAGACTAATCATTTTTATTCCCTTTACTTTTCTATATTGTATTCCTTAATTTTTCTGTAAAGTGTCCGTTCTGAAATGCCTAAATCTTGAGCGGCATATTTTCGTTTCCCTCTATGTTTGTCAAGTGCTTTTATAATCATTTCTTTTTCTTTATCCTCTAGTGATAGTGATTCTTCTACTTCTACAACGTCTTGAAATCTTTGAGGTTCAGGTTGGTTCGAATGCGTTAGATTTGGATTTGATTGTTGAGGTTGTGGCAGTAAATGATCGCTTTCAGGTGTAATATCTTTGTATAATTGTGAAATTATTCTGGTTTTCTCCTCTCCTGATATACTGCTTGTGTCTGACTGTAAAATTTGAACAACCAATTTTTTTAACTCTGTTAAATCGCGTTTCATGTCAAATAAAACCTTGTATAAAATGTCTCTTTCAGAAAAATTATCTTGAGGACTTTTACGTAATACCGGTGTGGTTGAATGTTGCTCAATTTTTGGTAAATAAAACCCTAATAAATTTCCATTAATTGTCCGTTCTTTTTCAATAATTGAAATTTGTTCGGTAATATTTTTAAGTTGACGTATGTTTCCAGGCCAATTGTAATTTGACAACACTTGAACGGCATCATCTGTTAATCTTAAAGTGGGCATTCTGTATTTTTCTGCAAATTCAGACGCAAATTTTCTAAATAATAAATGAATATCATCTTTTCTGTCTCTTAAAGGTGGTAAATGAATTGGTACAGAATTCAATCTATAATATAAATCTTCTCTAAATTTCCCGTTTTGGATAGCTTGCAATAAATTCTCGTTTGTTGCAGCAATAACTCTTACATTTGTTTTAATTGATTTTGAAGACCCTACACGCAGAAACTCTCCTGTTTCTAATACTCTCAATAATCTTACCTGTGTTGTTAAGGGTAACTCAGCTACTTCATCTAAAAATATAGTACCGCCATCTGCCACTTCAAAGTAACCTTTTCGTTTATCATGAGCCCCTGTAAAAGCTCCTTTTTCGTGTCCAAACAATTCAGAATCTATTGTTCCTTCTGGAATGGCACCACAATTAACGGCAATGTAATTAGCGTGTTTTCTCGAACTTAAACCATGAATTACTTTTGGCATTACCTCTTTACCTGTCCCACTTTCACCTGTAATAAGAACATTTATGTCTGTAGGCGCTACCTGAACGGCTACATTTATAGCTCGATTTAGAGCAGGAGAATTACCTATTATGCCAAACCGTTGTTTTATTTGAAATGTATCCATAATGACTATTTTTTTACTTGTTCACCAATCATTGTTGTTGAAGTGCAACTGTTTACTTTAACATTCACATATTCTCCAATTTTTGAATTTCCAATTGGAAAAATTATAGTTACAAATTGTGAATTTCGACCATAAGCATCTGTTTCAGACTTTTTTGAAGTCCCTTCAATTAATACCCTGTAAGTTTTACCAATACAAGCTTCATTATATGCTTTTGATTGTTGCATTTGAATATCAATAACATCTTGTAAACGTCTTTTCTTTACTTCTAAAGGAATGTCATCCTCAAACTTACGTTCGGCTAAAGTTTTTGGACGTTCTGAGTAAAAGAACATATAAGAAAAGTTATAATTCACCTCTTTAACTAACGATATTGTATCTTGAAATTCTTCTTCAGTTTCGCCGCAAAACCCTGTAATAATATCAGTAGAAATAGCACATTCTGGCATAATGCGTTTAATTGATGCTATACGTTTTAGGTACGTTTCACGGTCATAACCTCTATTCATTCGTTTTAAAACATCTGAATTTCCAGATTGAACCGGTAAATGAACATATTTACATATATTTTCATGTTTAGACATGGTCACTAATACTTCATCAGTCATGTCTTTGGGGTGAGATGTCGAAAATCTTACACGTAAATCTGGATTAACTAAAGCTACTTTTTCAAGTAATTGAGCAAAATTAACGGTAGGTTTATCTTTTTCAATAATTTCATCTTTTTTAGTAATGTTCCATCTGTAACTATCAACATTCTGTCCCAATAAAGTCACTTCTTTATAGCCTTGTTTGAATAAATCTTTTGCTTCTTTAACAATGCTTTCGGGGTCTCTGCTTCTTTCACGTCCTCTTGTAAAGGGCACGACACAAAACGAACACATATTGTCGCAACCACGCATAATTGAAATGAATGCAGTTACACCACCAGAACCTAATCTAACAGGAGAAATATCTGCATAAGTTTCTTCTCTAGATAATAAAACATTAACTGCTTTTTGCCCACTTTCTACTTCTTGAATTAAAATAGGCAAATCTCTATAAGAATCTGGACCAGCTACTAAATCAACTAGTTTTTCTTCTTCTAATAAATTTTTCTTTAACCGTTCGGCCATGCAACCTAAAATGCCAATAATTAATTTTGGATTTTCACGCTTTTGTTTTTGGTATTGACTTAATTTGTTTCTAACCCGATCTTCTGCTTTTTCTCTAATTGAGCAAGTATTCATTAAAATTACATCCGCTAATGTAGCGTCCTTAGTAGTTGAAAATCCCTCTTGAATTAAAATAGATGCAACAATTTCTGAATCCGAAAAATTCATGGCGCAACCATAACTTTCTAAATAAAGCTTTTTGCCATTAGAATTCCCTTCTACCATCAAGGCTTCACCTTGTCTTGTTTCGTCAATCGTTTTATTTAAATCAATATTCATTGTTAAAATTTAGGACTACAAAGATAAGATGTAAAAACTAATCTGCCAATATGACAGTAAATTAATTTTTGTTAATTTCCATTAAGCTCAATATTTAAGTGTTTTTAAAGTGTTGATATTAGTCTAAATGAGCCATTATTTAATAAACTCCCTTAATATTGATCAAAAAAATAAATTTTATGCCACTAAAAGTAAAATATATACAATGTTAAAAATCATTTTTTTAACTTTCAAAAAATAAATTTGGAAAAATTAAAAATTCTATTATTATAAATAATAAGGTGGCAAAAACAGACTTATTATATAGGAAGGTATTTTTTATTTCAATTCCTTTTATAACTTTGCGTTTCTAAAATCGATTTTTACAGGTAATATTATGGCAAAAAATCTAGTAATAGTAGAGTCACCCGCAAAGGCAAAAACAATTGAAGGTTATTTAGGGAAAGATTTCGTAGTCTTGTCTAGTTATGGGCATGTGCGTGATCTAGCTAAAAAAGGAACAGCAATTGACGTAGAAAATAATTTTGAACCCAATTATGAGGTGTCAACTGACAAAAAGAAAGTTGTAGCAGAATTAAAGAAATTAGCTAAAGATGCAGATACTGTTTGGTTGGCAACGGATGAGGATCGTGAAGGAGAAGCAATTTCATGGCATTTAAAAGAGGCGTTGAAATTAAAAGAGGGGTCATATAAAAGAATTACATTTAACGAAATTACTAAAGGTGCTGTAACAAAAGCTATTGAAAACCCACGTGATATTGATATTGATTTAGTGGATGCACAACAAGCACGTAGAGTGTTAGATAGATTGGTTGGTTTTGAATTGTCACCCGTTTTATGGCGTAAAGTTAAGCCTTCTTTATCTGCAGGACGTGTGCAGTCTGTTGCAGTTAGATTGATTGTAGAGCGTGAAAAAGAAATTGAAGCCTTTAACACGTCTGGTTTTTATAATGTAGATGCCGAATTTCAAGTAGGTAATGCAAAAATGAAAGCTAAACTACCAAAACCATTTGCAGACAAACCTAAAGCGAGTTCATTTTTAAATGATTGTAATGGGTTTGATTTTAAAGTGAATGACGTTCAAAAAAAACCTGCTAAAAAATCACCAACAGCACCTTTTACAACATCAACATTACAACAAGAAGCCAGTTTAAAATTAGGTTTTTCGGTGTTAAGAACCATGTCTGTAGCGCAAAGATTATATGAAGCAGGTTTAATTACTTATATGAGAACTGATTCAGTAAATTTGTCTGATACGGCTATTAATGGCGCAACTAAAGAAATAAAAACAGCTTACGGAGATGAATTTTTACAAGTAAGAAAATATAAAACTAAAACATCTGGCGCACAAGAAGCGCATGAGGCCATTCGCCCTACTGATTTTGGAAAACATACAATGACTGGTGAGTCTGACCAAGAAAAATTATACGCTTTAATTTGGAAAAGAACCATTGCCTCACAAATGAGTGATGCCAAATTAGAACGTACAACAATTAAAATTGATGCACCTCAAAATCTTGAATTTCAGGCTAAAGGTGAAATCATTAAATTTGAAGGATTTTTAAAGGTGTATTTGGAGTCTAAAATTGATGATGATGAAGAACAAATGGATGGTTTATTGCCTGATATTAATTCTGGAGATTCATTGTCAGCAAATGAAATCAAAGCAACCGAACGTTTTTCGCGTCCACCAGCAAGATATGTTGAAGCAAGTTTGGTTAAAAAACTAGAAGAATTAGGAATTGGACGTCCGTCAACTTATGCGCCTACAATTACAACAGTTCAAAAAAGAGGATATGTTGAAAAAGGAGATTCTGAAGGGGTAAAAAGAGATTACATTCAATTAAAATGGCAAAAAGATGCTGTAAATGAATCTAAATTAACCGAAAAAACAGGAAGTAATAAAAATAAATTAATTCCTACTGACATAGGTAGGGTAGTGACTGATTTTTTAATTGAAAATTTTAGTCAAATTATGGAGTATAGTTTTACAGCAAGTGTAGAACAAGAATTTGATGACATTGCGCAAGGTCTAAAAAAATGGACCGATATGTTGAATAAATTCTATAAACCATTTCATAAAACTGTAGAAGATACCTTAGAAAATTCTGAACGAGCAAGTGGAGAGCGTGCTTTGGGTACTGACCCAAAAACGGGGAAACCGGTCATTGTGAGAATTGGAAGATTTGGTCCTATGGTTCAAATTGGGTCACAAGATGATGAAGATAAACCAAAATTTGCATCTTTAAGAAAAAATCAATCCATTACATCAATAACATTTGAAGAAGCATTGGAATTATTTAATTTTCCAAAAACAATTGGTGAATTTGAAGACAAAGTTGTAAAAATTAATATTGGTCGTTTTGGGCCTTATGTACAACATGCAGGTAAATTCATGTCAATATCTGAAAAAAACGGAGACGATATTGAAACCATTACTTATGATAGGGCGGTAGAATTAATCCTTGAAAAACGAGAAGCAGATGCAAAAGCATTAATCAAAACGTTTAAAGAAGATGAGACCATGTTTTTATTAATTGGTAGATATGGACCTTATTTAAAAATAGGTAAAAAGAATTTTAAATTACCTAAAGATGTTGAGCCAGCTGATTTGTCTTACGAACAATGTGTAGAGATTTCAGAAAATCAACCTGTAAAAGGAAAAAGAGGTGCTAAAAAAACAACAGCCAAAAAAGCACCTGCAAAAAAGAAAACAACCGCTAAAAAGAAAGCGGTAGCTAAAAAGAAATAAAGAGAGCATGATGCCGTGATGCTTTTTTCTGCATCAAGCGCGAGTAAAACGAGTGAAAAAACTGTCGCAGACAGAAAAAAAGCACCCCGCACCCTGAGTGAGTAAAACGAGCCAAATGAAAGACATATCTATATATTTTAAGCCTGTTAATTTAGGTGATACCGAATACGAAAAGGTGCAATTAGGTAATACTATAATCTCTGTAGATGATGCAAGTGATCTTAAAAAAGGAAGTTTAGCACTCGTTTTTGTTGACGAATACCGAAACTCTAAAATAGAATCTCATCAAGATAGTTTCTCTTATATTTTAGATAAATTTAATCAATTAGAGGCTGGGGATTGGCAGATGCCAATATATTGTCTAGGAAAAATAAACCCAGGTAAAAATCCAAGTGATACTTTTATAGCATTAAAAGAAGTGGTTGCTGAATTGGTTAAAAATGGCATTATACCGATTGTCATTGGTGGTTCTCAAGATTTGACTTTTGGTATGTATCAAGGGTATGAAAAACTTGAACAAACCGTAAACTTAATGACAGTTGATGCTGAATTTGATTTAGGAGATCCAGATGATGAAATTACAGCTAAAGCGTGGCTTAATAAAATTATTTTACACAAACCAAATGTGCTTTTTAATTATGCAAATATCGGATATCAAACTTATTACGTAAAAGATGAAGAATTAGATTTGTTTAATAAAATGTATTTTGACGCTTTTAGATTAGGTGAGTTTTATTCTAATCCAAAAATGGTTGAGCCTTTGGTTAGAAATTCAGATATCCTAAGTTTTGATTTAGACGCAATTCGTTCATCTGATTATAAAGCAAACTCTAAAGATTCACCGCATGGTTTTTATGGTGAAGATGCTTGTAGAATTATGCGTTATGCTGGTCTTAGTGATAAGCTAACCAGTATTGGTATATTTAATTTTCAGTCTAATTCGGTTTTTGTAAAGCAAGATGCAAACCTTGTTGCTCAAATGATTTGGTATTTTATTGAAGGTGTTCATCAACGTAAATCTGATTACCCTAAAGGTACTAAAACTTCATATACAAAGTATAGGGTGACGGTGAATGACTTTAAAGATGAAATTGTTTTCTATAAAAGTGACAAAAGTGGTAGATGGTGGATGGAAGTGCCGTATCCTAATTCCGAAAATTTAAAATTTCAACGTCATTTAATGGTGCCGTGTACTTATGACGTTTATTTAGATGCTGTAAAAAGTGATATGCCAAATTTATGGTGGAAAACTTACCAAAAACTGATTTGATTACCTCTGCTATTTGCAGTGTTTTTATGATTGTTTATTTTTTTGCTTTAATTTTTTTATTTGTTAAAAAGTAAACATTTCTTTGTTAAAAAGATGAAATTAAGAAAAAAATAATTACTTTAGCGACTTCATGGCGTGTGTTCATGTTTTAATTGTATTGATAAAAGTATAGTTTTATGAAGAAAATCTTACTATTTGCATTTAGTTATTTGGCAGTTAATGTGTCTGTAGCTCAGAGTGATAAACAGTTGACTCATTTTATGTTCGATAAAATGTCTTTTAATCCTGCAACAACAGGTTTTAAAGGGTATTCTGCGACAGCCATTTATCGTGGTCAATGGGATAAATTTGAAAATGCACCAAACACTATGTTAGTGAATTTACAAGGTAATTTACCGAATTTATTTAATGGAAGTGGTGTTGGTTTGTCTTTTACAAATGATGTAATTGGTTTAGGTAAGGAGGTTAATATGACTTTAAATTTTGCAAAACACTTACCTGTTCCAGGTTACGGTGTTTTAAGTGCTGGTATAGCTGCTGGTATTGTTAATATTGGTTTTGACCCAAAATGGAATGGCCCTCAAACTGGATATAGTAATTCTTCATTGGATGTAAATCTTCCAACTGGAGCTTCAGGTACTGGTTTGAATTTTAACTTTGGATTACACTTTAAAGGTAATGAAGGGTATTATGTAGGTTTGTCAGCAACTAACTTATCTCAACCTGATTTAACGAATGTTAATTTCACAAAAGCAAGAAATTATTACGTGATGGGAGGGTATGAAATTACTGCCAAACAGTTTCCTTTAATGCCTACAACCTTAACTATTACACCTCAATTTTTATTTAAAACAGATGGTACTGCAGGTATTACTGATTTTAATGTGATGGCTAATTTTTGGGTGCCAGGTACTAATATGGGGATTTACGCTGGTGTTACTTATAGAACTAAAGAAGCGTTTGCAGTTTTAGTTGGTTTTCAACAGAAACTGTACAGTACCGCTTCTGGAGAAAAAGGTGCTTTAGGTGGGAGTCCTGATATTTTAAAATTTGGATATTCATATGATGCAAATACGAATAAAACTATAAATATTTATGGAAATGGTTCTCACGAACTATTTGTGAATTACTCTATTTTTGCGCCACCACCAAAAGTGCAGAGATATGGAAATGTATTTATTTTACAATAATTTAAAATAAATTGTAACTAAAGAATAAAAAAACCGTTAATATAAAACCAAACCCTTAATCTTGATAGTCAAAAATTGATTGGTTTAATAATAAAATTGGTAGCATGAAAAAAATTTTTGGAGTAATTGTTGTAGCGATAATGCTTGTAGGATGTGACCCTGGAACAGGGCACTTAACAGGTGTGCAGGGGAGAAGAGTGTTTTATCCTGAAATTCCGTTAGGAATGGTGTATATACCGTCAGGGTCTTATACAATGGGACAAAGTGATGAGGACGTGCCGTTCTTACATCAGTCTCGTTCTAAAGTCGTTTCTATTTTCGCATTTTATATGGATAATACCGAAATCACAAATAACGAATATCGTGAATTTGTGCAATGGGTAAAAGATTCTATCGTACTTGAAAGAGTTTATGAAGGTGCTTTGAACCTTAATGTAGATGGTACGGTTATAAAAGAAGATATTGAAGAAGCAACATTAGGAGATATGTTAATGCATGAGGATGTATATTATGATGAATCTTCTTCTGAATGGAAAGTTTGGGAAGATGAATTTTCTCAAAGTGATCCTTACTTTAGAGATAATTTCCCGTTAAGTTGGACGATTAAAGGAATTAGAGATGAACAAGTTATTCCTTTAATATCTGATTTATACTTATCTCCAAGTGAAAGATGGTATAAACGAAAAGAGATTGATACGCGTCAATTGAAATTTAGATATTATTGGATTGATATTACTGAGGCAGCTAAAAGAGGTGATCTGGAGATTGTGAGAAATGGTTTTCAATCATCTGGACCAGGTGGTGGAGGTGTACCCTCAAATGCTGCTACAGAAACTAATCCGTCTTTGGATCCGCAACATAGAGATTTAAAAACACCTGATCATCCGTTTACTGGTGAACCTCAAGGTTTTGATCAAGATAATGGTTATTTTAACAAAAAAGGTCAAAATAACGCAATTAGAGGTCATGCCAATAGAGGTCGTTTTATCATTGAAGAAGAGATTCAAGTTTATCCAGACACTTTATGTTGGGCAAGAGATTTTACTCATTCATTTAATGATCCAATGGTAAATGTGTATTTTTGGCATCCAGCTTATGATAATTACCCTGTAGTTGGTGTAACTTGGGTTCAAGCAAGAGCATTTTGTGTGTGGAGAACGCAGAAATTAAACAATTGGTTATCTGGTCAAAATATGTTATGGGTACAAGATTTTAGATTGCCAACTGAAGCTGAATGGGAGTATGCGTCTCGTGGAACTTTAAAACATTCGCCATATCCTTGGGGTGGACCTTATATTAGAAATTCTGCTGGTTGTATGTTAGGAAACTTTAAACCAATGAGAGGTAGATATTTTGATGATGGTGGTTATTATCCTGTAAAAGCATACTCATATAATCCAAATGGTTACGGTTTATATTGTATGTCTGGAAATGTTGCAGAATGGACTGAAACTGCGTTTGATGAATCAGTTTACGAATTTTCTCATGATTTGAATCCAGAATATAGATATTATGCAATGGATTGGGATCCACCAGTATTAAAAAGAAAAGTAATTCGTGGTGGTTCATGGAAAGATGTAGGGTATTACTTACAAACAGGTTCAAGAACTTACGAATACCAAGATACAACTAAATCTTATTTAGGATTTAGATGTGTACAAACTCATATTGGACGTGGTGGTTCTGACTTCAGTGCTGAAGGTGGTGAAGAAATTAAATCAGATATTGAGTTAAGATAAATAGTAGATTATAACCAAATAAATAAATGTTAAACTAAAAACAAGGAAAATTATGAAACCAGGAAGTAAAGCGTGGAAAAAAATGATGGGAAAAATATACGGTATCGGTGGTGGTGTCGTTATTGTTGGAGCCCTTTTTAAAATATTACACTGGCCAGGAGCAAATATAATGCTTATTGTTGGTCTTTTAACAGAGGCAGGAATATTCTTTATTTCAGCATTTGAACCTATACATGAAGATCCAAATTGGGAATTAGTCTATCCTGAATTGGCATTAGCGCATGATGAAGATTTTGATGTGCATGCATTTATTGATGAAAAAGGTGTATCTACTGGAAATGGTGGTGGAGGTTCTGCTACAGGAATTACTGAGCAGTTCGATAACCTTTTAGAAGAAGCAAAAATTGATGCTGAATTATTAGGAAGACTAGGTGACGGTATTAAATCATTGAGTGAAAATGCTGAAGGTTTAAAAGCTGTGTCTGGTGCTGCAGCAGCAACTGATTCTTATGTTGCATCTTTAGAAAGTGCTTCTGTAAAAGTTTCTACTTTATCTGATACTTATGACAGAGCTTCTGAATCTTTATTAGGGTTAACTTCTGTTGCTGAAGAAGGAGCTTCATTTGGAGAGCAATTACAAAAAGTTTCTACAAATTTAACTGCCCTTAACAATGTATATGAATTACAATTACAAGGTGCTTCAGGTCATTTAGAGGCAAGTGATAAATTCCAAGGTCAAGTAACTGAAATGATGCAAAATTTAGCTGATTCTGTAGAAGATACTAAATTGTATAAAGAAAATATGTCTATGTTATCTAAGAACTTAACAGATTTAAATTCTGTTTACGGTAATATGTTAAAAGCCATGACAATTTCTAGAGATTAACATTAAGTTGTTACTTTATAAAAATTGTGAATTAATTAAGTATTAATCTTAAAACTAATTAAAAATGGCAGGAGGAAAAGAAACCCCAAGACAGAAAATGATCGGGATGATGTATCTCGTATTATTAGCAATGCTTGCAATGAATGTATCAAAGCAAATTATTAATGCTTTTGTAACGTTAAATGACAAGTTAGCAACAAGTGAAAATGCAATTATATCAAAAAATTCAGGAACATATCAAATGTTTGAAGGTAAAATGGCTTTACCTGAAAACAAAAAAATTGTTCAACCTTGGATTGATAGAGCATATAATGTAAAAGCAATGGCAGATAATTTATCGAACTTCTTAGTTGAAGAATGTTCGGCTATGATTGAGGCTGTTGAACAAAAAAAATGGCATGAGTATGATGACAACAATCATGCAACTATGTTACCTTTAATGGAAATTAATGCAAAAGACAATTATGATGCACCGACATCAATGTTTGCATCTCCAGGTAAGGGAGACAAAAGAGGTGAAGAATTAAGAAATAGAATTCTTAATTATAGAGATTCTATTTGTTATGTCATGGCTACGTACAAAGAAGGTAAGAAAAACTGGACATTTACGCCAACTTATGACGGGACAAATTTGGTAGAATTTGATGAACATGGTCAAATCACAACTTTTGAAGCTTTAACAGAAGCGTTAAAAACAGCTAATCCAAAAGATACGGCTAAAATTGCAAATGTGTATAAGTCATTGTCTCAACCAGAGAAAATGAAAAATCATGATGATATGTACACTTGGCAAGAATCTGTATTTGATCACGCACCAGTAGTTGCTGCTGCAGCTATGTTTACAGCTTTTATTGTTGATGTTAGAAATGCAGAATCACAAGCAGCTGATTTTTTATATGCTAAAGTAGAAGTACCTACTTTTAACTTTAATAAAATTGAACCATTAGCATTTGCACCATCTGGTTATATTAACCAAGGTGATTCTATTCCATTATCTGTAATGATTGCAGCTTATGATTCAACTGAAGTTCCAGTAATTAAATATGGAATGGATGCGGATACTGCAAGTCCTGATAAATGGAAACAAATTTCTGGTAAAATTGGACTAAGTGGTGATAAACCAGGATTACACAAAGTAAAAGGTGTGATTATGGTAAAACAAAAAGGAGAATTAGTACCTAAACCATGGGATTTTAGTTATACTGTTGGTGCGCCAATGGGTGTAGTAGCTCAACCAGAAATGAGAATTTTATACATTGGTTATAAAAACGTTATTGAAGGTACGGCTTCTGGATTTCCAGCTGATAAAGTTTCTTTATCAGGTAGCGGTTGTAGTTTAAAACCATCTGGTAATGGACAATATACTGCATCAGTTTCTAGAGGGACTAAAAAAGCATACATAAGTGTTTCTGGTCAAAAAGATGATGGTTCATCTGTAAGTTTAGGTAAATTTGAATTTAAAGTTAAACCAATGCCAAATGCGCAAGCTTCTTTAGGTGCTACAAAAACAGGAGGTAAAGCTTCTTATGCATCTGTGAAAAATGCAGGTAGAATTAAAGTTGGTTATGATGCTTCTGTGCCACTAACTAATGTTAAGTTTACTATTCAAGGAGGTTCTGTAACTGTTGCTGGTGTACCTGGTCAAGGTAAAATTAGTGGTGGTGGATCTTTAGATAGTAAATCTAAATCTTTATTGAGACAATCTAAAAACAAACAAGTTACTATGATTGTTAAATATAAAGGACCAGATGGTGTTGGTAAAATGACAGCACTTGTATTTAATGTAAGATAATAATTTAAAATGTGTGATATGAAAAAGTTAATTTTTTCTTTATGGGTATTGAGCGCTGCGTTTATCGTGTCAGCTCAAGATGTGAGAGGACCAATAGCTAATCCTGCACCTGGTGTTTTAGACGGGGTATATGTAAAAGAACATATTCCTACTAAAAAGGTAATTCCT
>Ga0316206_1002009_pt1 | contig 15209 bp, 13 predicted proteins | sample 6monthpyrite_MG_FD_204942 | JGI IMG/M metagenome (GOLD analysis project Ga0316206, IMG submission 204942) | Microbial mat bacterial communities from mineral coupon in-situ incubated in ocean water Damariscotta River, Maine, United States -... | ecosystem: Environmental > Aquatic > Marine >... | reverse complement strand
TCCAGAGCTTTTGAAGCAACATTTTTATCTATTTTTCCATCTGCTTTAACTTCTGCATAATCACGAACTCGCCGTAACAGGCGATTAGCAATTCTAGGCGTACCCCGTGCACGTCGCGCGATTTCTGCAGCACCTTCAGCGTCCAGTTCAACCTCTAATATTTTTGATGAGCGCGCTACAATGCTACTAAGGTCAGTTATATTGTAAAACTCAAGACGTAGAACTATGCCAAACCGGTCACGCAATGGAGAGGTCAATGAACCTGCTCTGGTAGTCGCTCCTATCAGTGTGAATGGCGGTAAGTCTAACTTTATTGATCTGGCAGCGGGCCCTTCCCCAATCATAATATCCAGCTGGTAATCCTCCATAGCCGGATATAACACCTCTTCTACAACAGGACTTAAACGATGTATTTCATCGATAAATAGAACATCATGGGGCTCAAGATTAGTTAATAAAGCCGCAAGATCTCCCTGCTTTTCTAACACAGGGCCAGATGTCTGCCTGAGATTAACCCCCATTTCATTTGCAACAATATGCGCCAATGTGGTTTTACCCAGACCAGGCGGACCAAATATAAGTAAATGATCAAGGGCTTCACCACGATTACGTGCAGCCGGTATAAATATATCCAGCTGCTCTGACGCCGAAGGCTGGCCGGAGTAATCTTTTAGTAACTTGGGGCGGATAGCATGATCAATACCTTCTTCATCATATACGTGCTCCGCAGTTATTAATCTTTCATCCATTTCTATTTCTTCACCGCGGCCTGTAAACTCAGGCGTATAATTTCTTCTGTACCTAAATCACTGGTATCTACAAGCCTTACCATGCGGCTGGCTTCAGGTAACTTGTAACCTAAAGCCACTAACGCGCTCACTGCATCAGAAACTGGTGAACTGGCTACGGATTGTGACTGCACCCCTGCGCTTACAGTCGAACCTGCTTCAACTTGCTGGTCTTTTAACTTATCTCTCAACTCAATAATTAATCGCTCTGCTGTTTTTTTACCTACACCGGGCAAACGAACTAACGACGCGGCATCATTATCCTGTACACAGGCAATAAATTCATTGGCATTCATTCCAGATAATATAGTCAATGCAAGCTTTGGCCCAACACCACTAATTTTTATTAGAATTCTAAATAAACTACGCTCAACAATGGAGGCAAAGCCATAGAGCAATTGAGCATCTTCTCGGACAACCAGATGGGTGTGTAAAGTAACAACTTCTCCCAGATTGGGTAATTGATAAAAAGTAGACATAGGAGAGTCAATTTCATAACCCACCCCCTGTACGTCTATTAAGAGCTGAGGTGGTTGTTTTTCAATTATTTTACCGTGTATTCTGCCGATCATATTTTTTCTTTATATTTCATGCTTTTAATATTGTCATTATTTAGGTAACGACGTCCAGCGTGTTGATGAACGCTTACGTCCAGGTAACGCAACTTTTCCCGCCAGGCTACGATTGTGAGCATGACATAAAGCGATGCCCAAAGCATCAGCCTGATCAGCCTGAAGACCCTTTTCCAGTTTCAACAGCATTGACATCATATGCTGCACCTGTTCTTTGCTGGCATTTCCAGTGCCTACCACTGCGCTTTTAACCGCCTTGGGAGCATATTCGCTCACTTTCAAACCTGCATTAACTGCAGCACAGATAGCGGCTGCCCGTGCCTGCCCCAGTTTTAATGCTGAATCGACATTTTTATTTACAAATACCTGCTCAATTGAGAGCTCAACAGGCTTGTATTCCGAAATAATCTCGCTTATTTGTAGAAAAATATAACCTAATCGGTCGGCAAATGTTTCGCCCTTTACATAGATACAGCCACTATCAACATGCGTTGAACGATTTTTACCAGAATCTATGATGCCGTAACCTGTTTGTCTTGAACCAGGATCTATCCCCAGAATGCGAACTGTCACGAAAATACCCGTTTGCCATATCCTGTCATATTACCCTCTGCTAACTTAACGCATATTTAATTCGAGAAGAGTTTAACACTCGTGGCAGGCACAGGCTAAGAATACGGGGTGAAATCATGCAATTAATGATTTTTATTTCATCTGAGACAAAATTACCGCAATGAACCGAAAAATCATTCATGCGGTTACTTCAATATGATGTGCGGTGTGAGCTAGAGCATAATGACTCTGGCTCACGATCAGCTATTTAGAATAAAGCCGGGTAATGAATAAGAACTTATTTAGCGGCACTTTTGAAGTTATCAGCTCTTTTTAAAACCATGCTAATTCCTTCGTACTCTTCATTATCAGCCCTTACCAGTAATACCCCCCTGCTAAATCTATCACGCAAGTTAGATAATGCCTCCTGCCCTTCCTGAGATAACAGCTGTTTAGTTATTTTAGATTTTAAATTAGGCGTTAAGCCAGCCCCCGCCGTAAATGCCTGATTAGGATAAGGCAGGTGGGTGTGTACCGCTTTTGTTTTCTTTAAATCTGGATCAAACTTCCGATGATTTGTTTTAGGAATAACCGCTGCAACACACTTCCCCTCGACAACCGCATTAAAAGCGCCTTTCCAGCCTTTTGTTATGACGTGAATCGGCTCTTTTTCCGGATTAGTATAATGACTCATCATCGTCAACATACCAAAATTTGGAGACTTAGGTGCACAGACTTTTTTACCAACCAGATCATCCAGACTATTAATGCCTGGCACATCACTTCTTGCGATAACTCGCCAAATATGTAACTGAGGCAACTTTGCAATAACATCATGTTGAATATATTCAATTCGCCAGCTAACAAAATGTGGCCCGTCAAAAACCAGGTCATACTCTTTGTTTTGCATACCTCGACTATATTCAGACCAGCTAGTAGGATGCTTAAAAATAAAACGCTCACCCGTAGACTTAGTTAGATAATCAGCAATAGGCTTATATATTTCAATAGCCCGTTCTGGACTCTCTCTTGGTGGAGCCGTAAACAGATAATCAGACAGAGCTTCCAACGGATAAATTAACACTAATAACAACAGTGAAATCAGCTTGAAATTCATCTTAAACATTGTTCTTTCTCCAGTTTAACCGGTAAACATTCCAGTCCTAAGCAGCAGACCTTGATTTTATTTCTTCTAACAGTTTAGACTGTCTCTCTCTTCTTTTTTTATCGTTTTCGTCTACTTTTGACATATTTTCAATTTTCTGTTTTTTATTCTGTTTGTTAAAGTCATCGATATCACCTTTGGCAAACGTTTGCTCTTTACCTACGGGTATAAAATCTCGTTCATAACCTAAACAATCAAGCATTGAACCTGCTACAGATTCAAATATCCGTATATCCGTTTCAGACATTTCCTTTTTATATTTTTTACTGTTATTTTTCAATATAGGGCTTGTTACATTCCCCCATAACTCACTAGACTGGGCTGCATTTTTAGCCTCATTTGTCTTATGGAAGTCGAGCATTTCAGGCACATACTTAGCACCTAGAAATTTACAAAGCGCTCTGGCTGACTCTTCTGGGTTCTGCGTTAACTGTTCATAACTAATAGAATGAAAATACTTTTCATTCACAGACGATTTTAAATTCAATGCCAGGTTTTGTGTATCAGCCCAGTCTTTTGCTATGTTGTATATATGCTTTTCACCAACAACCGCTTTTTGAAAAGACAAGGCCACATCACGGCCATCACGATATAAATATATAAACTTTGGATGTTTGAAATAAGCTTTAATTTCTTCAATATATTTTATATTAGCCAGACTCTTACAACACCATGTTTTAGCATTCTGCGCTTCTGCATACGCGTCATATACAGCATTATAAACCGCCATTAAACTTCTCTCTGATGATTTTGAAGCAATTTTTTTTCTATCAAATTCAACTCCACTCCACTCAACAGGATTTAATTCAACAAGCCGACAAACATCATCAACCAATATATTGAAACTGGTGTCATTCTCAAGATCCCCGTAAGTACTCATTAAGGGAAACATACGCTCAAGAATATGTGGCGGATGAGGCGATGCTATATCATTAAGTTGATTTAACATTAATCTTAACAAGTTCGAACCAGATCGTTGTGTACCAATCATAAAAACAGGTTCCATTTTTTACTCCCAATATTAAATAGTTTTCTATTAAAATAAAATTATCATCTCACTTTTTGAGCAAGAACTTTAAAACTTATGAAAAGGCAATAAACCCAATCAGACCTGACACAGGTATAATCCATGCCACTTCTAGTTTAAATTTAAGAAGAGCAATTAATGCTAGAAAAAATATTCCGCCAGTTATAACATTTACTTCCGAAGACATTGCGACAAAATAAGCTGCTGCCAAAATCATACCTATCACAGCACATCGAATACCCTTTAATATTGCTTTCAAATAAACTGATTCTTTTAACGACTGTAAATAATGAGTACACACAAGCATTAACATTGCGGGAGGAGTAAATATTCCGATTGTTGCCATTGTCGCACCAAAGATGCCTGCTACTTTATAACCAATGAAAGTCGCACTTATTAATATAGGCCCGGGTGTTATCTGACCCATAGCAATAGCATCAATAAATTCCTGATGCGTTATCCAGTTATACGTCTCAACTACTGACTCTTGCATTAATGGTATAAAAACAAATCCACCACCAAATAAAAGCAAACTCATTCCGGAAAAAGTAGCTAATAACTTACCTGCAATAAAAGTACTGGAACTCATATATGGAGTTGTTAGAAGCAGTGCACATACAGCAATAAATGCCAGTATAAGTAGAGGGAATTGTTTGTGATATGACTTTTCTTCTTTTGATGAAGCAGTAACATTATCTACTTTATTGTCATCTTTATTATTTTTAAATAACAACACTCCCGTCAGTCCTGCACTTAATATAATGGCCAACGTACTGTAAAAACCACCAACCAATACAAGAACAGCAACCGCTATTACGGCAATTAATAGCTCCTTATAACCGGTTAAGGACTTTTTCCCCATATTGATTACTGTTGCTACAATAACCGCCGCTACTGCCGGTAAAAAACCTTTAAACACACTGTCTACTGCGGGCATATCCCCCCAGGAAAAATAGGCATAACTTAGAAATAAAATAAGGAAAAAAGAAGGTAATATCACTGCTACAGCACATACAATGGCACCAGCAAGGCCACGAATTTTATACCCGGCATAAGCAACCACATTGACAGCTACCGGACCAGGCAGGATTGTTGCTAAAGAAATTCCATCAAGCATCTCCTCATCTGTTAATAGTTTTTTTCTATCAACCAGATAGTTTTGAACAACCGATATGAGGGCCATGAAACCGCCAAAAGCTGTACTACCGATTTTTAGAAATATCCAGAATAAAGACAATAATGATGGTCGCCCCTGTTCAAGGCATTCATTGGCATTAACACTCATAACTCAACCTGCAGCACTATATAAATAACGAAATTACAAATCATATTTCATCGTTACACCAGTATAGGCATTACTCCTATAAAACATATACCATTTTCCAAGAAAGGGAATTTTTCCTACATGTTAACTACAAATAATAGCTCTCAAAACATCAATCCCCGATAATTTCATCCAATACGTTGAGATCAGGAATTTTTCCTATCCAAAAATTAAATATTTAATATATTATTTTTACTAAGGCATTTTTATAAATTATTAACTTATAACATTTGTCTATTGAAGCAACGAAGTAGCAGGTGAGTTATGAAGAATAAGCTAATAGACATTGAACAAAAAAAATCAAGTGACGTGGTTTGGAGTGATGTTAATGTCACTAAAGACCGAAGAGACAATCTGAATCAGCAAAGATCAGCCATTATCTGGTTTACCGGCCTGTCAGGCTCTGGAAAGACGACAATTGCCAATGCACTGGAGCAACGTCTGCATCAGGAATCCTTTCGAACTTATCTACTGGATGGCGATAATGTTCGGCACGGCCTAAGTAACGACCTTGGTTTTAGTGATAACGACCGGACTGAAAACATACGACGTATTGGTGAAGTCTCTAAACTTTTTATTGATGCCGGTGTAATGGTACTTGCTACGTTTATATCACCGTTTATTGATGATAGAAAATTTGTTAGAAATATTGTCAATGAAACAGAATTTATTGAAATATATATAAAGTGCCCATTAAACTTATGTGAAAATAGAGACGTAAAAGGTCTCTATAAAAAAGCCCGAGCAGGTGAGATAAAACATTTTACGGGCATTGATTCTCCCTATGAAGCACCAAACTCCGCTGAAATAACCATTGATACATCGGTTTTAAGTATTGATAAATCTGTCGATGTTATTATTGATTATCTAATCAAAAACTCTTATTTAGTTATTAATAGAAGACAACGATTCACTCAGTTATTACTAGGCCGTTTAGCCTCCAGTAATAACTAACAATAGAATATTTATATTTACGCTTCTACCAGGCCATTACGAATGGCTAGATGCGTTAACTCAACAATATTTGATGTTTTGAGTTTATGCATAATACGCGTTCTATGATTACTAACCGTCTTAGGACTCAGGTGTAAGTCGACTGATATTTTTGTTACTGTTTTACCTTCAGCAAGCAAACAAAATATTTCGAACTCACGTTCTGTCAAACCTTTAATTTTATCTTCTTCAGACACATAAGATTCTTTGCGATTTGATTCGCAGATATCTGCACTAAGGTAATGCTGACCTTTTATTACCACATTCACCGCCTTAACAAGCTCCTCAGCAGCACTACGTTTTGTTAAGTACCCAGTCGCCCCAGCAAGAGTTGCTCTAGTCACATATGCTAAATCATCCCTCATGCTTAACACGAGTATTTTGGCATTTCTATCCTTTGCATTTAAATGCCTTAGACCTTCTAAGCCCCCCATTCCGGGCATCATTAGGTCCATGATCACTGCATCTGGTTTATAATCACCATAGACCTTACAAGCCTCTTCAGCTGAGTCGGCTTCAAGAATGTCATAATCAGCATCACTTTCAAGTAAATATCTAAATCCCGCTCTAACTATCGCGTGATCATCTACTAATAAAAGCCTAGTTTTCTCTGTATTCAACTTCATACATAGCTCCTGAGAGTAGGTTCATAAACCAGTACTCTCTTATGTTAGAGACATTTCAGATTTATCTATCTTTTATCATTTAGTTTGTTATCGATATTTTGCTATCGACATAAAGGTTATTAACTTAATAATACCTGTGAAAACAGCTTACTAACATCAATTATAGGCACGATATCTCCAGTTTTAGACTTAAAGCTCGATAGAGACACTTTTCGCCACTTGTCTAAATCGTCCGTTAACTGACATTGCTGACTATTGTTCACTTTAGCCTGAATTGGTGGGCTACTAAGCTTAATTCCACCAAACTTATGTTTGCCCTGGTCATCTTGGTATACAACGATAGCAACCACGCCTGTGTTATCTACCTGTAAGCAAGATGTTAACCACGACGCCAAACTCATCACTGGCACTATATTATTGTTCCATAACACAACATCCTTACAATAATCAGGGGCTTGCGGTATGGACATATAATCTGGCTCATCAATTATGTGAATCAGCTCAAACTGCCCAATTGCCACATTAACAAGCCTGTCTACCTGTAGCAACCAGGCAGCAACACCATTATTATCAGTCTTCATATTTAATGCTTCATGGAATAGCTATTTCAGTTTATTAATATATTCGTTTAAACGAGCTGTGTTAGTCACCATTCCTAACTTATGCATATTATCCACATCTTTATATAAACATAAGTGGGTTAATGGGATTTTATTATTATTCATGCATATTGGTAAGTTATGAAATTCAATTTCACTAATAACTGCATTGGTTATTTCATAACAAAGCAATGAAAACATTATATTTTCATGCTGAAGTACCACACATTGAAATCGGTCTTCAGGTAAAGTTTTATATACTTCCATAGATTTTGAAAAACAAAATACGGGAAGCTTTATTCCCTGTTTATAAATTACACCTATGTGATTTTCATTATCTTCATTACTTTCTAATTCGTAAATGCTCTCAATGGACAAAATTTCACTTTGCGGAACAATTAGCTTAATCCCTGCAAAAGACAACATCGAAACATGATACCTGACATCATCCCGTTGTGATTTGTTTTTAAATTTTAAATCAGTCATATCAGGCTGTTTTTAAAGCTGAGTTAATTTGAGTAGCCAATTCATCTTCAGCAAAAGGTTTGACCATATAATGATCAACACCTTTTTCCATTGCTGCTTTGCGATGTTTATCTGTTGATCGTGATGTAATCATAATTACCGGCATATCATGAGTTATCGAAGATGCTCTTATATGCCCTGTTAACTCAAGACCATTCATACGTGGCATTTCCATATCAACCAATATTAAGTCAGGTTTGCGGGCATCAATTAATGAAACCGCTTCCATTCCATCTCTCGCAGTTCTCACCTGAAGACCAAGATCTTCTACAAATTGAGCCAGAGATTTTCTCGCACTTAATGAGTCATCAACCACTAAAACATAAGGCAGTTTCTTTTCTTCATGTAATTCAATATTTTCTTCAGTATAACTATTTTCAATAATCTGTCTGGATTGCATCAGTTCAGGCAAATCAATTACCGGAACAACACTTCCGTCACCTAAAACAGTCGCTCCAATAATTCCCGGTATTTTTGGTATATATGGCCCCATTGATTTAACAACAACATCCCGGCTATCAATAACATCCTGTACCAGAATTGCGGTATGTGAAGAAGAATCATCTTTAACCAGTATAACCGGACGATTATCACGATCACCTTCTCTTCTATCCTCAGGCATACTCAACAGAGACTCAATCATAGATATATTATAAAACTGGTCATCTAGCTTAAACATTGTCTCATGACCAACTTTCTGTAATTCACCTAATCCAGAATATAAAATTTCTTCAATCCCTCTGTTTGAAAATGCATATATATTTTCCCTAACCCTAACCAATAATGAATGAACAGAAAATGAGGATATAGGCAAAGTAAGAAAAAACCGACAGCCTTGTCCTTCTGATGACTGTATTTCAATACTGCCTTTTAATTCTCGAATTTTACTATTAACGACATCCAGCCCGATACCTCGTCCCGACATCTGATTAACCTCGGTACGAGTAGAAAATCCAGGCTGAAGAATAAAGTTTTGTAGATTAATTTCTGTTACTTCATTCTCAGATTTCACTAAACCCAGAGAGATTGCCTTAGTTTTTATTTCAGCTAAATTTAAGCCTCTACCATCGTCTGTGATTTCTATAACTATCTGATCTCCTCTTTGTAAAAAAACCAGATGAATTTGACCTTGATTATTTTTACCGCTTTCTTTCCTTTCCTGTGCCTCTTCAATTCCGTGTCCTACCGAGTTTCTAAGGATATGCATTAACGGCTCTATCAAACTATTTAAAACTTCGCTATCCATATACGTATCATTATCTTCAACAAGTAAATCAACAGCTTTTCCGGTTAATCTAGATGCCTGTTTAACCCCTCTTTTTAATCTTGGCACAATGGTACTGATTGGAACCATTCTAGTTCTAAGAACTAACTGCTCGTTTTCTTTTTGTAACTGCCCCTGATTTACCACTAAATTTTGTAATTCTATAAAATCTTTCTCAAGAATTTGAGTTAACTCAATTGAATCAGCCGATAGCTCAACAAGCCTTCTACTCATCGAATGCAACTCATGAAATTGATCAAGTTCAAGCGGATCAAAACCATCATTACTTACACTGTTGATAGAACCACTATTTGAAATACCCTGAACATCAACTATGTGCTCAAGATCATACGAAAACTTTTGTAAACTCTGATCCTGCAGTTTTAAGCCTTTATATTTGTTCTGAATTATTTTTATATATTCCTGGATCTGAGAAGTAGATATTAAATTCTCACCGGCCAGTCTTAATAAGTCATCCGCCAGCTTAGCCGGCACTCTTAACATATTTTCAATATTAACCGGACTCTTAACAGTAGAACCTGTCTCTTTAACGTCATTTTTTTCTTTAGGTTCTACTAATTTAATTTTATTCTGTTTTTCGACAACCTGATCTAGACATGTGGCTCCATCAATATCGAGTTTATTTGCCCAGTCCAATACCGATTGATAAACTGATTCAGCATTATCGGGCGGCTCATCAATACCTAATAATGCTTCAGACATTGTTTCAAGACAATCTGCAGCATCAATCAGCACCTCTAATAACTCACCAGCCGGTAACTTATTAGCTTTAAACTGAATTTCTAGAATATCTTCTAAGTTATGCGTAAGATTGGCAATACCTTTAACACCAACAACATTACCAGCACCTTTAAGTGTATGCGCTATTCTTTGAGCGACTTCTAAATATTCAATATTATGTTGGTCATATAAATTATGAATAGCGACAGAGAATTCACCTGTTTGTACAGGCAAATCCTGGAGCAATCCTTCTAACAACTCGGGATTTACGTCGTCAGGTAAAACTAATGACATATCTTCAGATGAAGCAATATTTTTTCTAGCTTCCCTTTCTTCTTCCTTCAATTGAGGCGTGGTTAATAACAGTTCTAACGATTCAGAGACATCATTCGTCACAACTTCAGGCCATGATGGTTTTTTTAGAAACTGTAGAATTTCAACACAGACTTGTTTATTACCTATATCATTTAAATATGCAAGAATATGATCCGCCCACTGACCTAACACAGTCACCTGATCACTCGTCAAGGCCGTATCGCTTGTAGCTAGAGCATGAATGTTTTTTGAAACAATATCGGTCACATTCGACAGCCCTTCCAGACCTATAATACCAATAGCATTTCTTATGTTTTCAGTTTGATCTGCCATGGATAACAGATTATTTTTAAATTCTTCAGTGTTTTTCTCGGCATCAAGTAAAATCGTTTCTTTATCATGATTAAACTCAATTAACTCTTCCGAAATTAAGCTAATTAACTCTCTCTGCTCTGGACTAATAGCTAAAACCTGTGGGGCGTCAAGTTCATTCTCATCCATTAGATCAGCAATATTAATTGCATTCTCATTCTCATTTAAGCCAACATCATTAGTAACAATATCATCTAAAGATAATTCAGATTCAAATTCATTTATCTCTAGCTCAGTATCAGCTTCATAAACACTGGAAATCTCAAGTACATCTTCAATATTAAATTCATCATCAGTTTCGCCTATTTCACTTAAATCTTCCGATAATTTTTCCGACAGAGTTGAGATATCTATATCAAAATTATTTTCAGCAGCATTTTCCTGCGTTTCAAAGTCAGAGATGGAGACCTCTAATTCTGATATATCCACACCACACTCATCATTGAATTCCTGACTTGAGATATCGATTGCTTCAGGCACTTCTTCATCTAACTGAACTTCTGAATCAACTGCACTGTTAGTTTTATCAAGTAAATGCTGTAACAATACTTTTTCTTCATCCATATTAACAGGACGCACCCACGCATCATTTTTAAAGTGATTTAGAAGGTGTAAGTCAGGAATCTTGCTATCAGGTATAAAGGCATATTCGGATAATATTTCAGGTATTCTTTTTAGAAAAACACACTCACTATCACTTAATGGTCTATTTTCACTGATTATTTTATTCAACCCTTCTGACAAGATGGTTGCTAAATCCTGAAACACAGCATGATTGTAAGGCAACAATAATTCACAAATAGAGGAAAAGTATTTTTCATAGTCCATCAGGTCAAGGTTAGCGCACTCTCCACCTGCAGACAGCCTTGATGCCACAGCGAAGAACGCATCAAACTGCTCTGTGCCCAATTCACTACCTTCAATGTCAGAACTAATCATCTCTGATACCTGTATAATTCAAGCCAATAAGGCGTTATGCCTTATATTAATTATCACACTGCCTGCTTTATTTCGCTTGTTTTATACATATTTTCTTCCTGCTCGTTATTTATACCCGGTAGTTTGAATATACCTACAATTTGCACTAGATCTTCAGAATAACGTACTAACTTATCAGCACTCTTAGTCTGCTCTAATAACTCTCGTCCGGTCTCTTCCGTACTCTCTTTAATTTTTCTTGCACGAACTAATAGCTGTTTACTAATATCAACCTGTTGTTCTGAACTTTTAGCTATATGTCTCACTGAACCAATCAGGTCATTCGTTGCTTGCTGTGTAGTTTTCATACTCTGACTTGCTTGATTTGCCAGCAGGGTTCCCTCGGCTACCTGTGTAATTACAGTATTCATAATAGCTACAGTATCAGCCGTTTCAACCCTTATATTATTAACTACCGTTGAGATTTCTGAAGTTGCTTCACGTGCGTTTTCCGCGAGTCTTTGCACCTCATCTGCAACCACAGCAAAACCTCTACCCGCCTCACCTGCCGACGCTGCATGCATACTCGCGTTGAGGGCCAGAATATGTGTTCGTTCAGCAATACTGTTTATTAAACTTACAATTCCTGAAATTTCCTGTGAACGCTCACCCAGACGCTTTATACGCTTCTCAGTTTCACTAATGGTATTTCGTATAGATTTAATACCATCAGCAGATGACATAACAGCATCCAGTGCCTGTTGTGTATTTACACTCGTTATTTCTGCTTTCTTATTTGCTTCTTCAGAATCAAGTGCAATTTCATTCATAGCTTTAACTGAACTTTCCAGCATTTTAGCAGTGCTTTCAACTTCTTTTCTTTCTGTATTAGCAACCGATATTACTGTATCAGATTGTTTTTTAACCAACGATGAGACATTGGCAACTTCTGAAGAAGTCACCTGCGCTTCCTTCATTATTTTTGCTGTTTCTTTCGCTAATAAATTTAATGAATCACTTATTGCGCCGGTAATATCCTCTGAAACTGGAATTTTTACTGCCAGGTCTTTTTGTTGAGCAAGTTGACTAACTGCTCTTATTAAAGAAATTACAGATTCATTCAACTTGTCACTTTCTTTCTCTGACTCAGCCATAGAAGCGAGTTTTTCATCGAGTAGCTTATCGAGTGCATTTGATAACTCACCCAACTCATCTTTACGATCAAGCCTTGCTCTGGCATTTAAATCGCCTTCATTTACCTTTAAAACTGTATCCTGCAATACCTTCATAGGCTTAATAATGCTTCTCGCAAGAAAAAACAAACCTATCGAAGCAGCTAACGCTATAAACACAAGTGTGGATATAAAAAATGTTGTAATCTGGTTTCTTTTTGCCGTTGCTCTTTCTCTCGTTGTAGAAATTATCTCATTACTTATGTTCACCATTTTTGAAAATAGAGGTTCTATTTTCTTTACAGACTTTTTAACTGACTTTTTCTGCTCTGTTAATACAGAAACTGTTTCAGACATTCTTAGAAAGATACTTTTATAATTCTCCAGTGCTTTACGTATTTCCAGTTTAACTTCCGAAGATAATTTTGAATTTTTAGTAAAAATCCTAAACGAACGTATTTCTTTAATAAGCGAATCACTGTATTTCGATTCTTCAAAATTAATATAATCAGTTAAATACTGACGCATTCTAAGTAGCGATCTATCTAGAACAGGCACATCATGCTTTTGAAGTATATTCTCAATAGCTGCGGAAGCCTTACCCAAACTTGAATTCAAACCAGTGTTTTCATCTAGTCCGATTTCTATCTGCGATTCTGCAGCTTGTATGAATTTATCTCTATAGTTTTCGAATGCTTCACCTAATTCAGTGATTATATCTAATTTATCCTCACCTTTTACAAGATTAGTTAAACCTTTCAAATTTTGACTCGCGACAATAATACGAGTATCAAACTTACCTAGAAATATTGGGTATTTTTTAAGATAAAACTCAGTTTCACTCTGCCTGGCATTTAAGAGATCCAGCTGGACCTCATGTATACCTCGTTCAAAAGCTACCATCTTTTCAGAAACTTCAACAGCCTCACTTTCTGCCTGTAACACTTTCTGGTAAGCTAAACCAATAATAACAAAGCCAATTAAAAGACCAACAACAACACCTATTAATTTTTGCGTGATCTTAATATTAGCTAACTTGCCAAGTTTGTTAATATTTGAATATTTCATATTAAACTTCTCCAGATAATGCTTCAGAAAACGTAACGAATTTATGTATAAACATAATTTTTATCATTAAAAACATCTTAATTTCTACTTAAACTAGTTACATAACCACTTGTCTCTTTATAGATTCAAAAAAGCTATGCTGATTGAAGTCCATCCAAACAATTTCTCCAGACATATATACTTCAATAATGTGATCTTTCAAGCCTGTTATATCACAAGGGAAATCAGTCATCTTATTCCAGTCACTTACATCACATGGCCGCGGCAAGCCTTCAATCACAACTGCAACCGAGCGACTACCTTTTCCTAAAACCAGTATGTTATTGTAACTACTATCTTCTGATGTTAAGCCCAATAGTAATGATAAATCATAAACTGGAACTAAATTCCCTCGAATATTTATTAAGCCCTTCATCCACCTTTTAGTATTTGGCAAAGAGCATATGTTTTTATTTCTAACAACTTCACTTAGCGTGTTTTCCGATATTAATAACCCTATGTTTTCGACAATAAACCCGTATCTGTTGATTGCTTTTTTTTTGCCTTCTGCATGCTCATTAATAAGAAGATTTTCAGGTTTTTTAAATCGACTTAATGCGCTTTCAGGGTCAAGGTAATTATTGTCTGTATTTGTCATGGCTACTCAAACATATGGGCTTCTGATCGTTATTAATTAAGCGCGGTAATCTGATCTAAAATCTGTTCAGGTGTATAAGGTTTTGTAATAAAAGCCTTGCCTCCCTGTAACTCTGCCCACACCCTGTCAGCCTTCTGATTTTTACTTGATACAAATACTACGGGTATAGTTTTTGTATCACCATTCTGCGTTATTTCTCTACATGCATCATAACCATCAGCTCCTTCCATAACTATGTCCATGAATATCAAATCTGGCATTTCGTTTTTTGCCACTTCTATTGCTTCAATTCCTGTTGTTGCCGTTAATACAGCATATCCAGCATCAGCAACAATACACCTAATGTTTGCCAAATCCATTGGTGAATCATCTACTAATAACACTTTATTAATCGCCATGATACTTCCTCCTCGTCTTATAACTTGATTATTAAACTTTCCAGTCCTTACAGTTATAATTTAGTTCACTTATACTTTTTTATAAATAGGTTTTTTTCACATTCTTTGTGTTTGATTTAAATCGGGAATATATTTTCTTGCAATATTTTCAAA
>Ga0316206_1002007_pt1 | contig 15233 bp, 14 predicted proteins | sample 6monthpyrite_MG_FD_204942 | JGI IMG/M metagenome (GOLD analysis project Ga0316206, IMG submission 204942) | Microbial mat bacterial communities from mineral coupon in-situ incubated in ocean water Damariscotta River, Maine, United States -... | ecosystem: Environmental > Aquatic > Marine >... | reverse complement strand
CTGGTCGCCGCCCGGTGTCCCGAATGACAGGCTGGGGTGCCCCTCAAAGCTGGCCAGCGGCGGCGACAGCGTGGTGCGCGGGCGGCGGCCCGGTGCCAACGAGGTTGGCAGGCCATCTTCCAGCCAGAACATTTGCGCACGAGAGTTCAGCGCCATGCCAAGCCCCGGCACAATCGATGACCCTTGCGGCCCCCCCAGATGGCGTGGCCGACACCATGTTGCCCCAGCGGTCGATGACATCAAGATGCACCGTAAGATGCACCGTAAGATGCACCGTGTCGCCGCGCGCATCCGTCAGATGCGACATGATCGGTTCGCCAGTGCCGATCCCGGCCTGGGTGGGTGGCTTTGCATTGGCGCGGTCTATCGTGCGCTGGGCCAGGTCTTCGAAACCGGGGACCTGGCCCGGGCGATGCTTTGTCGAGGCATCCTGCCCGATCAGCCCGCGCCGTGTCTCTGCATAGGTATCCGACAGCAGATGCTGCATCGGGATAACGGCAAAATCCGGGTCGCCGTAACATGGCTCTCGGCCCGCAAATGCCAGCTTTTCGGCCTCAACCACCAGATGCACAAACTCGGCACTTGTCGGGGCAAGCCGCGCTATATCAGTGCCTTTCAGGATCGAAAGCGCCTGTAACGAGACCGGCCCCTGCCCCCAGGGTCCGGTCTCGTTACAGGCGCCAATCGCCATAATCATAGCTTAGCGGCGCTTCATAGCTGGCGGACCAAGTGGCAAGGTCGTCGGCGGACAACACACCTTTGCGCCGCTCGCCATAGGCATCCATGGCCGCAGTGGTTTCCAGATAGGCCCCCAGCGCCGCGGCGAAAAAGCCCCGGTAAAAACAATCGCGCGCCGCGTCAATCTGGGCCTCGCGGCCCATGGCCGACTCTGCGGTGGTCAGCAGGCGGGTCCAGCCCTTCGGTGCGGTAATGATCTATCGTCGCCTTGGCCGGGGCCACGCCCTGCGCACACAGAACCGTCGGGCCGCCCGCCCCCGCCTTTTGGAAAATCGTCGGCATATCCCCGGCGGGGCCGTTCAAATGCGGCTTTACCACGCAAAGCACCAATCCGGTGGCGACAGCGGCATCAAACGCATTGCCGCCGCGTTCCAATGGGTCAAGGTGACGACACCGAAGGTTCCGGTGATTTCGGGGCGGGTGGTGAACTGCATCTTGTGGTGTTCCCCCAGAACCAAAGGCATAGGGCGCTTGTCTACCCGACAGCCTTATAAGTCGTCACCAGCTTTGCCAGATCGCCCTGTGCCATGTCAGTCAGCGGCGGCTTGGTCTGCACATAGGGTTTGAGCCCCCTGATATGGGACACCAACGCCTTGATCGCCGGAACCAAAGCGCGCCCATCAAATAACGCCCGAATCTCTGATGCAGTCGCAAGTGCGGCGGCGTCACCCGTTTGAAACGCCTTGGCGCAGAACGCTGCGTTGACATTGGCCGTCGCCGAAATACAGCCCGCGAATTCGCCGCGATGGGCGTCCAACAGACAGGCCTCGTTCGACGGGAAGACACGGAAATCAGCGATGTCAGCCAATGAGCGGGCATAGGCCATGTCCCCAGAGCTGTCCTTTAGCCCGGCAATGCGGGTCCCGAATGCCGCTTTCAGCTTTTCCACCAGCGGTTTGGTGTATGCCACCCCCGACAGGGCCGGGAAATTATACAGATACAGCGGAATGTCGGTGGATTGGCTGGCCTCTGCAATGGCCTCAAAATACCGCAAAATCCCGTCATCCGGGACGGATTTATAGTAGAACGGCGGCAGGACCAACGCCGCTTCAAACCCCAACTCTCCGGCTGCCCGGGTCAGACGAACGGCATCATCGACAGCGGCGGCACCGGTGCCCACCATCATCTTTCCCTTGGTAAAACGCGCCCGCGCTTGCCCCATCAACCCAAGCCGCTGGTCGAGGGAAAACGACACCGCCTCGCCCGTGGTGCCCAATACGTTCAGTGCATCGCAACCTTCGTCGAACAGCTGTTCCGCGTGGTCGGCAAACAGCGAAAAGTCCGGCGTGCCGTCATTGTCAATCGGCGTAGCGATGGCGGCGATAACACCGCGCAAGGGGGCTTTGGGCATTCTTTCTCTTTCTTTCCAGACACGGCCAGGCGGGTTGGCCGCCCCGGGGAAGAATGACGTAAAAATCCAAAAGATCAATCTCGCTTCAGACTCGGTACAAACTCAGTGCGAACTCGGCGCTAACCCCGCTTGCACAGGCGCTGATGAGCACATTGAACGCGGAGTGCGAATGACTGTATTGGCGGACCATTGTCGGCTGTAGCCGCACGCCCGGGGTCATGAATTTCAAGCGACGGGCGGGTTTCAATCACCCAGCGGATCGGACCCGAATCCTGCACGGTCGGCCTTCGTCAGGGTCTTTTTCGGCGACCTGCGCCATCGGAAACCATGTTCCACCGTGACGGTCATCCGATCATGAACATTGGTTCACCGGAAATGGCCCCCGCCGCCACAACCCACACTCAAATCATCTGCTTCACCAACAGCACTGTCGCCGCCACCCCGGCCAGGGACAGCGCGACAGGGCGGATGCGCGCCTTGGCCGCGCGCCCTGCCAGCGGGTGGGCCAGCCACAACGCCAGCAGGACAAAGGGTAAAAGGCTTAGCGCCATCACGATATGGCGTAGGCCGATCAGCCCCGCGACACTAAGTGCTGTGATCGACATCACCATGCCCCAGGCAAAAAACACGTTCTGCATCGCAGCCGACCGTCGGGCCTCTTCGTGTTGATAGAGCAGCGCCAGCGGTGGCGCCCCGACCGCCGTCAACGTGCCCATGATCCCGCCAAGGGTCGATGCCAGGAACAGCGACAGCGGGCGGATCGCGACCCGCAGGCCCAGCAGGGACAGCGCGATGCCCAGAAACACCATACCCGCCACCAAATAGGCGAACGCTCCGGTATCCACCACATGCACCGCGATCCAGGCGGCCAAAACCGCCCCCACGGCCCGGCCCGCGAATCCCGGCGGTAATTCGTGGCGGGTCAGGGCCGACAGCTCGACCGACACCGCGCCAAAACCGACGACCAGCCCAACCAATAGCATTGATCCAGGCAGAAAATCCGGCGCGACAATCGCCAGCACTGGCGAGGCCAGCATGCCCAGCCCTTGACCTGCCAACCGCTGCAGGATGGTGCCAGCAAAAACCGCCACCGCACAAATCGCCCATGCGCCCCAGCCAAGTGCTGCCACCTGTTCCACGATCCGCCCCCTATGTTCGGATTGCCTATTGCCAATGTCCTGTTAGGCTTGCCGCACCATGCACGCCGCAATCGGAAAAACGCAAACCATTACAGACAGGCTCGATCCGGCCCGCGCTGTGGCGATGCACGCGACGCTGGGTCTGCCCGGCCCGGCGCCCGGGTCTGACGACCCGCTGCCACTCTTTTGGCATCACATCTACTTCTGGGACCCGCAGCCGCCCGCCAATCTGGGCCGCGATACCCACCCGAAAACCGGCATCGGATTGATCCCCGAACTGGGTCTGCCACAGCGCATGTGGGCCGGGGGCGCGTTGGATTTCCATGCGCCGCTGCGAATTGGCGCAAGCGCCGAGAAAACCACCACGGTCGAAAGTGTCACCGAAAAGACCGGACGCAGCGGGCGTCTTGGCTTTGTGACCCTGCGCCATGACATCCGCCAGAACGGCGTGTTGTGTGTGATCGAACGGCAGGATATCGTCTATCGCGACCCGCCCAACCTACACGCGGCCACCGCGCCGCACATGGCGCGCACGGATGAGGCCGAGGCGCGCAGTGCCAGCTTCGACACGACCCTGCTGTTCCGCTATTCGGCCCTCACCTTTAACGGTCACCGCATCCACTATGATTTGGATTATTGCCAGCGTGTCGAGGGCTACCGGGGCCTTGTCGTCCATGGACCGCTGCTGGCGCAACTGCTGATTGGGTTGGCCGACGAGAAGATCGGTGGATTGAGCACATTCCAATTCCGGGCCACCTCGGCGCTGATGCACGACGAGGTGGCAGAAATTTGCGCGGGCCAAGACGGAGCACTTTGGGTACGTGGGCCCGACGGGCGGCAATGTATGATCGCAAGCGCGAGTTAGGGAACGCGGGGTTTAGAAACTATCCTCTACCCGGAACCCGTCGGGGATGTCGTCGCGTCCCTCCAGCACCAGATCGGCCATCACCCCGGCCATTTTCGGCGCCATGCCAAAGCCGATCTTAAAGCCACCATTGGCAATGAAATGCCCCGCGCGCCCGGGCCATTTCCCCAGCATCGGCGCGCGTGATTTCGCCCTTGGCCGCACCCCGGCCCAGCGCGCCAGCACCGGCGCGCCCTGCAAGACCGGACAGGCCGCCAATGCACGCTCGTGCAATACATCCAACTGCGAATCCGTCCCGTCCGATGTGTTGAATTCCCGCTCGCTGGTCGAGCCTATCGCGACGGTTCCATCGTCATGCGGGATGATATGCAGTCCGTCCACAAACAATTGCGGCTTACCGCGCGCATCATGGCGCAGGCTTAGCGCCTGTCCTTTAACGCCGTTGCCGACCGGCCTTCCCACCGCCTCGGACAGCGCCAGCAACCCCTCATACCCGGTGGCCCAAACCACCTGGCCTTCGACAGGCCCATCGCCAATCACGATCTCACCCCCCAGCGCCCGCACTGCACCGGCAAGGCTTTCGCAGGCCATCCGTGGATGCATCCGTGCCGACAAACTGTCGTGTATCAAATACCCGCTGGCGCTGACCGGCTGCCAGGCATCGCGTTCCGCCGCAGACAGCACTTGCCACGTTGCCTTGCCGCGCCACAGGTCTGCCGCCGTGCCCACGCGCTGGTGCGCCAGTTCCAGCCCCCGCGCATCGGCGACCGCCTGCAACCGCCCCGCGCGCGCATAACCGGGCGAGATGCCCGACTGCGCCTGCACCCCATCCCAAAAATCTTGCGCCATAATCAGGCTTTGAAACTGGAATTCTTTCTTGGGGTTCCAGTTCTCTGGCACATGCGGCGCCAGCGCGCCAACCACCCCGCCACTGGACCCGGCGCCGATATAGCGCTTTTCAATCACCCGCACCTTTGCCCCACGCGCGGCGCAGGCATAGGCCACCGACAGGCCAAAGGCACCACCGCCCATCACGGTTACGTCGATCATTGCCAAATGCCTCATCCTTGCCCATTGTCGCGCCGCGCGTCCCCACATCTAGGCCACCCCATGCACAAGAGCCAGCAGGCAGAGATCGAATGGCGCGACGGTCCGCAGAACAGGTCTGTCCCCGTCTCGACCCGGTTTGACGATCCCTATTTCTCGATGCAGGGCGGGCTAGAGGAAACGCGGCATGTGTTTCTGGCAGGCAATGACCTGCCCGACAGGTTTCGCCCCGGTTTTCACATCGCGGAACTGGGGTTCGGCACCGGGTTGAACATGCTGACCGCCCTGCTGGCCTGGCGCGCGGCAGACCAGACCGGCAAACTGTATTTCACCAGTTTTGAGGCGTTCCCGATGGCCGCTGCCGATATGGCCCGCGCGTTGCAATCCTTCCCCGAATTTCAGCCCGTGGCCGAACCGTTGCTAAGCGCATGGCGCGACGGGAAAACCCGAATAGAGACTGACGATCTGGTGGCCGATATCATCACCGGCGATGCCCGTGAAACCTTGCCCGCCTGGCAGGGCCGCGCCGATGCGTGGTTCCTTGACGGGTTCGCCCCGGCGCAGAACCCCGAGCTTTGGCAGCCCGACCTGATGGCCGAGGTCGCACGCCACACCGCCCCGGAAGGCACATTCGCCACCTATACCGCCGCCGGATTCGTGCGCCGCGCCCTGCAAGAAGCAGGGTTTGACGTCGAACGTCGCTCGGGCTTTGGCCGCAAACGGCATATGTCCACCGGTAAACTGACTGGCAGATCATCTGGCAGGCTGACAGCATGAGCAATCAGAACACCCGGCTTGGCATCACTTTGATGGGTGTCGCGATGTTGATATTCGCCGCACAGGATGCGCTGAGCCGTCATCTGGCGGGCGAATACAACGTCTTCATGGTGGTGATGGTGCGCTATTGGTTCTTTGCCGCCTTCGTGTTGACCATTGCCACCCGCGCCCCCGGCGGCATCCGCGCCGCCGCTGCCACCAAACAGCCGCTGCTGCAAATCGGGCGTGGCGTGCTGCTGGTGGCAGAAATCTGCGTGATGGTCAGCGCCTTTACCCTATTGGGACTGGTGGAAAGCCACGCGGTGTTCGCCAGCTACCCCTTGCTTGTGGCCGCCCTTTCCGGCCCGGTTCTGGGCGAACGTGTCGGCCGCATCCGCTGGGTCGCCATCGGCATTGGATTCGTTGGCGTGATCATCATTCTGCGCCCCGGTCTCGGGGTGTTTTCGATCTACGCGCTGATCCCGTTATTGTCCGCCGCCATGTTCGCACTTTATGCGCTGCTGACCCGATACGCCGCCCGCAAGGACAGTGCGGCCACCAGTTTTTTCTGGACCGGAATCGCCGGAGCGGTAGCGATTTCGGTGGTGGGGGTCTGGTACTGGGAACCGATGACGGCGCCGGACTGGGGCTGGATGACCCTGTTGTGCATCACTGGCGTTGCCGGGCACTGGGCGCTGATCCGATGTTATGAGGTGGCAGAGGCGAACGTCCTGCAACCATTCGCCTACCTGCAACTGGTCTTCGCCTCGGCGGTGGGGGTGGCGGTGTTTGCCGAAACTCTTAGCCTTTATGTCGTGCTTGGCGGATCGATCATCGTCGGCGCCGGTCTTTTCACGCTTTGGCGAGAGCAACGCGCCAGGCGCACCTAACGCGCTTTCAGCTCTTTTGACAGATGTATGTCTACCGGTTTCCCCGTCAGCCGCGCGCGATAGACCGGCAGGCTTTCGGACACCCGCATCACGTAATTGCGCGTCTCGCGGAACGGGATATGTTCGATCCAGTCCACCGCATCCACCCCCGCCTCGCGCGGGTCGCCGTTGGCCTCAATCCAGTTACGCGACCGTTTCGGCCCGGCATTGTAACCCGCCGAGACCAGCGTGATATTATTACCGAATTCCTCAATCAGATTGGCCAGATAGGCGCTGCCCAGCGTGGCATTATACACCGGATCGGTGGTCAGCTTGGCTGCCTGATAGGGAAGCCCCAGTTTTTTCGCCATCGCCTGCGCCGTCGGCGGCATCAGCTGCATCAACCCGCGCGCGCCGGCGCCACTGCGCGCGGCGATATTAAACTCGCTTTCGCGACGGGCGATCGACAGCGCCAGTTCTTCGGCCACCGGCAGATCGTCCTGCCCCAGATCGGTCAGCGGGAAATAGGCGCGCGGCGCCACCACGCCTTCGCGCGCAATTTGCTTGGCAACCCGCACTGCCAGATAGGGATCGCCCAGGCTTAACGCGTAATCCCCCAGGCCGATCAGTTCTGCCTCTGGTGTGATCACGGCCAGATGCCGCAGGAACCGGGCCGTCTCCCAGCTTTGACCCGCATCAAAGAACAGCCCCGCCGCCACAAAAACCGAGGTTTTGGAAAACCCGGACCCGCGCCAAGAGCTGATGTCGGTTTTGCCGGTCAGCGCCGGGTCCATCGGCACACCGGCCTTTTCGCTGGCGAGCAACCCGTAAAAGCTGGTCTGATAGCGCGCCGCGTCGCGATAGGCGTCCATCGCGGCGTCAGCGTCGCCCATCGCCTCTAGCGCGCGGCCTTCCCAATATCCGGCGCGACCCAGGCTGATCGGGGTGTACACGGCAGTGCGGAACCGGCGAAAATGGGTCAGCGCCTCGGCGGGTTTTTTCAGATAGCGCAGCGCCAGGTAACCTGACAGCCATTCCAGATCGGCGAAATCCGACCCGGGTTCCAGATGATGATTGCTGGCCAGTTGATAGGCGCGTTTACCATTACCCGCGCGCATTTCCTGACGCGCCAAAGTGCGCCGCCAGCTCGCCCATTTTTCAGGCCGCCCCAGACTGGCCGCACTGCCGCTGGCCGCAATGATCATATCGGCGGCCACATCGCGGCGGCGCTTGGATATCTGCCAGTTTGTTCGGTCATGTGCCAGCCCCGGATCATCGGCCAGCGCCCTTGGCACCGCCTTGATCAGCGCATCAACATTGCCCGCCCCGCGCTGCAACGCCAGCCGCGCCGCCGCCAGCGCCTGCCAGTCCTTACTGACCCGTGGCATCATCCGCTTTGCCCCGGCGATATCCTCTGCCCAAAGTGCAGAATCCAACCGTGTGGCGTGATGCGGCTTTAGCAAATCCTCATGCGCTGCCAGCAATGCAGCCTCATCCTCGGCGGTCATTTCCATCCCCTCCCAGGCCTCGATCAGCGCCGCCTTGGCTTTGGCCTCCTCACCATTGGTGATCAAGGCCTCGGCAAGACGCAGCACGCCATAGCCAGTCTGCGGTGGCTGATCCGCGAAATAGGCGATGACATGCGATGCGGCAGAGCTTTCAGGGATTGTCGCCTCGCCCCGTTTGCGCAGCAGCGCCAGCCCCGGCCAGTCGGGATTATCATCAAGGAACACGCGATAGTTGGGAAAGGCACCCTTGCCCGCACGCAACCGCTGCCACTCGATGATGTCGGCGGCAACCTGACCTTCGGCCTTCGCGATATCGGTCGCCGTACCCCAATCGCCCTGCTGTGCGGCCCGCAAGGCCAGCCGCATTTGAAAGCCCAGCAACAAATCCACAGGTCGCGGGGTGGGCGGTGTCGACGGAATTGTGACCTCTGGTGCCGGTTCAGCGGGCGCATCAGTCACCGGATCAGACTCTGTGTCTTGGGTGGTGACAACAACACTTCCGGGGCGCGGCACCGGGCGCATATCCTGCGCCCAAAGCGGCGCCGCGCCGAGTGTCAGGCAAACCCCGACCAGAAAAATACGCTTAACCATGATGCCACCTGATCTTGACCTGCCGTACATCACAAGGTAGCGGGCCGACACGCTAAGTGAAACACACAAACTTGGCAGCACGGGCGGCCCCGGCTGGGGTCCGCTTACTTTTATGCCCGGGGCATGGTGCCTGGGGCGCAAATTGCAAAGGAGCGCATCATGATCAAAGGGTCCCTTCCAGCCCTGGTGACGCCGTTTAAAGACGGCCAGCTGGATCTAGATGCACTCAAACACTTGATCGAGTGGCATATCGAAAGCGGTTCAGACGGGTTCGTGCCTGTGGGCACAACCGGTGAAAGCCCAACGCTTAGCCATTACGAACATGACCTTGTTGTGGAAACCGTGGTCAAGGCTTCTGCCGGGCGCAAGCCTGTGGTGGCAGGTGCCGGGTCCAACAGCACAGCTGAATCCGTGCGTCTGGCCCAGGCCGCCGAGGCGGCGGGTGCCGATGCCGTGCTGGTGGTGACGCCCTATTACAACAAGCCCACCCAACGCGGGTTGATCGCGCATTTCACCGCCGTGCATGACGCCTGTGGCCTGCCGATCATCATCTATAACATCCCGCCGCGTTCGGTCGTCGATATGACACCCGAAACGTTGGGAGATCTGGCCAAACTGCCCCGCATCGCCGGGGTCAAGGACGCCACGGCAGACCTTGCCCGCGTGTCGATGCAGCGCATGACCTGCGGGCCGGATTTCATTCAGGTCTCGGGTGAAGACCCGACTGCCCACGGCTTTAACGCGCAAGGCGGGGTTGGCTGCATCTCTGTCACCGCCAATGTCGCCCCGGCGTTATGTGCCGCGGTGCAGGATGCCTGCGCGGCGGGGGATTATGCCAAAGCGCTAGAGGTTCAGGACCGTCTGATGCCGCTGCATAAGGCGATCTTTACCGAACCGGGTCTGGTGGGCGCGAAATACGGCATGTCTCTGTTGGGTAAATGCAGCGAAGAGGTGCGTCTGCCCCTTACCGGGCTGATGGACAGCACCAAAACCACCATCCGTGACGCAATGGTGCAGGCTGGCCTGCTGACCTAACGATCACAAATACCCCGTGCTGGCAGAGGAACACTTTGCCAGCACGCACCCTAGCCTAACTGATCCAGCCGCTGCCCTTGCCCTGAATTGCACGCACCCGGCGCATGACCTCGATCAGCATTGCGGTTTGCAATCCAATCATCAACAACCCGTTGATCGCTGCCATTCCCGCCAGCAACCGCCATTTCATCGGCAGCAGGATGTCGCCAAACCCCAATGTGGTGAAGGACACGATGGAAAAATACACCGCTGCCTCGACCGTCACGAACACATCAAGCAGCAGAAACGCCAGCGCCCACATCCACACCGCTGCCGTCATGATCATCAAGAACCAGCCCACCGCCCCGCAAAGCGCCACCAGCATCTTGCCGGCATGGGGTGGGCGCAGCAGCCAGTTCTGATAGCGCACCAGAACCGCCTCCAGCGTCAGATATCCAACCCCGGCGACCAGGGTGGTGGCAAGAATAAGGGCGACGCCAAGGGTGATTTGCAGAACCATTTCCCCGGTATCTGTGCCGCTTCGCCGATGGTCAAGACCCACCCACCCCTAGACAGGCCCGTCCTGCATCCTTAAGTGGGTTCGACCATGGCCAATACAAAATCAGATCCCAATTACAAAATCATCGCCGAGAACCGGCGCGCACGGTATGACTATGCCATCGAGGACGATCTGGAATGTGGCATCATTCTGGAAGGGTCCGAGGTAAAGTCGATGCGCGAGGGTGGCGCGAATGTGGCCGAAAGTTATGCCGAGGTCGTCGACGGAGAGCTGTGGTTGGTGAACAGCTACGTCGCGCCCTACAACAAGGCCAAAAACTTTGGCCATTTTGAAAAGCGCCGCCGCAAGCTGCTGGTCTCGAAGAAAGAACTGTCGCGGCTGTGGTCGGAAACCCAACGCAAGGGCATGACGCTGGTGCCGCTGGTGCTGTATTTCAACCATCGCGGCAAGGCCAAGCTGAAGATCGGCATCGCCAAGGGCAAAAAGAACCACGACAAGCGCGCGACTGAGGCAAAACGAGACTGGGGCCGTCAGAAACAGCGCCTGCTGCGCCACGGCGAATAACAACACGCAACTTTGCTGGATATGCAAAAGCCGCCGGTAGATCGCTCTGCTGGCGGTTCGAATGCGCATTTGCGAAATCCCCGAGCCTCCGCCACACCCGACAGCCGACAGCCGATGAAAAACCCGGGCGCGAACGCCCGGGTAAGTGTCGCGGTGAAGGGAAACCAATATCAGCTTGTCACGAATTCAGGATAGGCTTCCATTCCAAGTTCTGTCCGGTCCAACCCGGTGATCTCTGCCTCTTCGTCGACACGGATCCCCATGGTGCCTTTCAGGATCATCCAGACCACAAAGCTGACACTGAAGACGAAGGCGCCAACGATAATGATCGGCACAACCTGGCCGACCAACGTTGCGTCGCTGTTGGTCAGCAGCACAGCCAGCGTACCCCAGACGCCGCAAAACAGGTGAACCGGAATCGCACCAACCACGTCGTCGATTTTCAGCTTGTCCAGGAAGGGAACGGCGAAGACCACGATCACACCGCCCACCGCGCCGATCAGCGTTGCCATGCCCAGCGACGGCGTCAGCGGCTCTGCCGTGATCGAAACCAGACCGGCCAGCGCACCGTTCAGCACCATGGTAAGGTCGGGCTTCTTGTATAACAGTTGCGTCAGGATCATTGCGGCAAGCGCCCCCCCGGCAGCCGCCGTGTTCGTGTTGGCAAAGATACGGCTGATGTCAGAAACGTTGCTCGCAGTGTCCATGTACAACTGCGAACCACCGTTAAAGCCGAACCAACCCATCCACAGAATGAACGTGCCCAGCGTCGCCAGCGGCAGGTTGGAGCCCGGAAACGGGTGGACGCCGCCATTTTTGCCGTATTTGCCGATACGCGGACCCAGAACCAGCGCACCAGCCAAAGCCGCCCAACCCCCGACAGAGTGCACAACAGTCGAACCCGCGAAGTCGAGGAACCCGAAATTGGCATCCAGGAAGCCACCGCCCCATTTCCAGCTGGCCTGGATCGGGTAGATCAGACCGGTCAGGATTGCGGTGAAGATCAGAAAGGGCCACAGCTTGATGCGTTCGGCCAAAGCCCCCGAAACGATCGACGCGGTGGCGCCACAGAACATCAGCTGAAAGAAAAAGTCCGCCCCAACCGACGCATAGGTCAGATCAGTGTCGGGGCTACCGCCGACCGGCTCCATCGCGGCGGGCGAGAAGGCGCCAAGAATGTTGGGAATGCTCCAGCCATCGCCCGGGTACATCAGGTTATAGCCAACGGCGTAGTACATGATCGCGGCCAGGCTGAACAACGCCACGTTCTTCATCAACTGCATGGTCACGTTTTTCTGACGCACCAGGCCGGCCTCCAGCATCGAAAAGCCTGCAGCCATCCACATCACCAGAAAGCCGGTGACAAGGAACATGAAGGTGGTGAAGATATAGCCGATTTCGCCGGTCGGCGGCGTCATGTCGGCCTCTTGTGTCAGGCCCATCGAGGGCAGCGTTACCAGCAGGGCCGCAGAAATCAGGGGTATACTCAGTGGTTTAAAGTTCATCGCGTTGATCCTTTTGCATCACTTCGGGCCAAGGCCTCAAAGCGCGTCCTCATTGGTTTCGCCCGTGCGCACCCGCACCGCTTGCTGAATATCCAGCACGAAAATCTTGCCGTCGCCGATCTTGTCGGTTTTCGCCGTGGTCTGGATTGTTTCGACCACCTGGTCGGCCAGGGCCGCCGGGACCGCGATTTCAAGTTTGACTTTCGGGACGAAGTTCACCGCGTATTCTGCACCGCGGTAAATCTCGGTATGCCCGGACTGAGAGCCGAAGCCCTTGATTTCCGATACCATCATTCCCCGTACGCCGATGCCGGTCAGCGCCTCGCGCACCTCATCCAACTTGAACGGTTTGATCGCTGCTATGATCAGTTTCACATCTGTCCCCTTGTTAGCCTTGCAGGCCGTCCCTGCAGAAAATTCTTGGGGCAAACTCAACGCTGCACTGCAGCTAAGACAACAAAGCTGGATACGGATCAGGGCCAATTCGACGGCAAGTTGCACAATTTTTGCACTAATTATGCAACTTGCTTAATTATTGTGCGATGCCTGAACACGATTTCGTTAACACCGACGCAATGAATTTGGTCAAACCAAGGAAAAGAGCCCTACAGATTCCCCTTTGCCCTGCAGTTCAGAGTCCACATTCCGACGCCAACCGTTTATGTTCCTTGCAAAGAAAAAGCCGAGCAGGCAGAAAATATGAGCACGACAGGCAAGCGGCAGCCACCGCGCGTTGTCAACACGCGCCGCAAGAAACCCGGCCCCAAAGCGGCGGCGCGGCGTAAGCCCGCGCCTGCACGCAAGCCTCGCAAGACGGGGCGGCGAACGATACTCGGAATGATTGGCAGATTTTTCCGCAAAGTGTTTGGGTGGGTCTTTGGCCTGGTCTGGCGGCTGGTCTGGCGCGGCGCCGTCGTTGTTGCGCTGATCGTCGGGGCGGCGACCTGGTATTACGACTCGCGACTGCCGCCACTGACCGATCTGCTGGATGCCCGTACACGCGGTTCTGTCACCATGCTTGACCGTTATGGCGATGTCTTTGCCTGGCGCGGCGACCAGTTTGGCGGCAACATCACCGCCAGCACCGTCGCCCCGGTTCTGAAAAACGCCATCGTCGCGACAGAGGATAAACGGTTTTTCCGCCATTTCGGCGTCAGCCCGCGCGGTGTGGCCAGCGCCATCCGCATCAACCTGCGCGAAGGCCGCGGCCCGCTGTCCGGCAATGGCGGCAGCACGTTGACCCAGCAGGTGGCGAAATTGATGTGCCTTGGCGTTCCCTACGACAAGGATGTCTGGAAGACAGAGGCAGATTACGAAGGCGATTGCCGCCAAAGCTCTATGTGGCGCAAGCTGAAAGAGATGCCCTTCGCCTTTGCGCTGGAGTTGAAATATACCAAGGATGAAATCCTCACCATCTATCTTAACCGCGCCTACCTGGGCGCCGGGGCCTATGGGTTCGAGGCGGCTGCACAGCGCTATTTCGGCAAATCAGCGGCCCAGGTGAATGCGCCAGAGGCCGCGATGCTGGCCGGTCTGCTGACTGCGCCCAGCCGCTACGCCCCCACCAACAATCTGGAACGCGCCCAGGTACGCGCCGCGGTGGTGCTGAGCCTGATGGCCGAGCAGAGCTATATCACCGACGCTGATGCCGCTGCCGCCAAGGTTGCCCCCGCTACGCTATCGGACGCCGCGCAGGCCCGCGCCGGGGGCTATTTCGCCGATTGGGTTATGGAACGTGGGCCGTCGTTTTTGACCAAGGACACCACCGAGGACGTGATCGTCATCACCACGCTTGACCAACGCATTCAGGCCGCCGCCGAGCAGGGCCTGCGCGCGGTGCTGGATTCCAAACTGAAACCGGGCAGCAAAGTACAGGCGGCGATTGTGGTGATGTCGGCGGATGGCGCAGTGCGCGCCATGGTGGGGGGGGTGCGGTTCAAGGGCGTAACCGGCCAATTCAACCGCGCGATCATGGCAAAACGGCAGACCGGCTCTGCCTTCAAACCGTTCGTTTATGCCACTGCGCTGGATCTCGGCTATCGCTATGACGATCCGGTGATGGATTCACCGCTGACCATCAACATCCCCGGGTCTGGCCCGTGGACCCCCAAGAATTACAGCCGGGCATTCAAGGGCGAAGTCACCCTGACCGAGGCGCTGGTGGATTCTCTCAACATCCCTGCTGTGCGGGTGTCGGAATCGGTGGGCCGTGACAAGGTGCGTTTTGTGGCCGAGGAATTTGGCATCGAAAGTGACCTGGCCGTCGGCCCTGCTCTGGCCCTTGGCACCAGCGAATCGACCTTGATGGAGATGACAGGTGCCTATGCCGGCATCCTGAACGGCGGCTCGTCGGTTCGCCCCTATGGGCTGACCGAATTGCGCCTGATGGGCGACGAGGCACCTTTGATGGGTCAGCTCGGCGGCATGGGAGAGCGGGTGATTTCAGACCTCGCCGCCCGGCAACTGGTTTATATGATGAACCAGGTGGTGGAACGTGGCACCGGTCGGCGCGCCCGGCTGGATGGTCGTCAGGTGGCAGGCAAGACCGGCACGACACAGGCGGCGCGAGATGCCTGGTTCCTGGGCTTCTCGGCGGATTACGTGGCCGGGGTCTGGATGGGTTATGACGACAACACCCCCCTGACCGGCGTCACCGGCGGTGGTTTGCCAGCCGAAATCTGGCGCGAGGTCATGACCCGCGTCCATGCCGGGATGCCCGCCAAACCGTTGCCGATGATCTCTCCATCTGAAATGCCCCGCGACGTG
>Ga0316206_1002006_pt1 | contig 15236 bp, 10 predicted proteins | sample 6monthpyrite_MG_FD_204942 | JGI IMG/M metagenome (GOLD analysis project Ga0316206, IMG submission 204942) | Microbial mat bacterial communities from mineral coupon in-situ incubated in ocean water Damariscotta River, Maine, United States -... | ecosystem: Environmental > Aquatic > Marine >... | reverse complement strand
CAATTCGCAGCATAATGTGTGCAAACTGACCTCTGCCACCTATTTCGCGCTCAAAAATCTCTTCGTGCTCTACCGTACTGGTCAATGCCTCACGATAAGACACTTGCGGGTTACCCACATTGGCATCCACGCTAAACTCTCTCAACATACGATCAACAATTATTTCAAGGTGAAGCTCACCCATACCAGAAATAATCATTTGCCCCGACTCTTCATCCGTATGTACACGAAATGATGGATCTTCCTGCGCCAACTTTGACAAGGCCAAACTCATCTTGTCCTGGTCAGCAAGTGTTCTAGGCTCAACCGCAACGGAGATTACCGGCTCTGGAAACTCCATTCGTTCCAGAGTGATACGCTTCTTTTCGTCACACAACGTGTCACCAGTGGTAACCACCTTCAAGCCAATTGCAGCAGCAATATCACCGGCTCGAACTTCTTTTATCTCTTCACGGCTATTTGCATGCATTTGCACCAAACGACCAATCCGCTCACGCTTACCTTTAAGTGGATTAAACGTTGTATCACCTGACTTTAAAACACCGGAATAAACACGAAAGAAAGTCAAATTACCAACAAATGGATCAGTAGCTATCTTAAATGCCAACGCCGAGAATGGCTCATCATCATCTGGATGACGTTCGCCTTCAGACTCATCTTCGTTAATACCCGTAATAGATGGTATATCTAACGGTGATGGCATGTACTCTACAACCGCATCCAGCACTGCCTGCACACCTTTATTTTTAAAGGCGGAACCACAAAATGCCGGTACTATTTCATTTGCAATAGTACGTATCCGTATACCTTGCTTTATTTCTTCTATGGACAACTCACCTTCTTCAAGGTATTTATCCATCAATTCTTCACTTGCTTCAGCAGCTGACTCAACCATAAGCTCACGCCATGATTCACAATCAGCTAACAGCGCTTCCGGTATCTCTGATTCTTTATAGGTAGCTCCCATATCATCAAGCCCCCAGCGAATCGCTTTCATCTTGATTAAATCTACGACACCTTCAAAATCTTCTTCAGCACCAATTGCTATCTGCATAGGAACAGGGCTTGCACCAAGACGATCTTTTATCTGCTCTACAACGCGCAAAAAATCCGCACCGGAGCGATCCATCTTGTTAACAAATACCAGTCGTGGCACCTTATACTTATTCGCCTGACGCCATACGGTTTCAGACTGTGGCTCAACACCACCAACAGCACAAAATACAGCGACCGCACCATCAAGCACACGTAAAGAACGCTCAACCTCAATAGTGAAATCAACATGACCAGGCGTATCTATAATATTGATACGGTGCTGATCAAACTGACGATCCATTCCCTGCCAGAAACAGGTAGTAGCCGCAGAGGTAATTGTTATACCCCGCTCTTGCTCCTGCTCCATCCAGTCCATAGTGGCTGCGCCATCATGAACTTCGCCAATTTTATGCGAGATTCCCGTATAAAATAAAACACGCTCAGTAGTCGTTGTTTTACCCGCATCGATGTGAGCCATAATGCCCACATTGCGATAACGTTCTAACGGAGTTTCTCTCGCCATTACCTCTAGACTATTAACTGACTACCAACGGTAGTGAGCAAATGCCTTATTAGCTTCAGCCATACGGTGTGTATCTTCACGCTTCTTAACAGCAGAACCACGCTGTTCAGAGGCATCCAGAAGCTCACCTGCCAGTTTCAACTGCATTGACTTCTCACCACGCTTACGCGCCGCTTCAATCAACCAACGCATAGCTAGTGCCTGACGTCGTGAAGAACGAACTTCAATAGGCACCTGATAAGTTGCACCACCTACACGGCGAGACTTAACCTCAACCATTGGTGCTACATTTTCTAGCGCTGAATCCAGAATCTCCATTGGGTCGACACCATCTTTCTTACTGGTGACCGTATCAAGAGCGTCATATAGGATCCGTTCGGCTACGGCTTTCTTACCGCCCTTCATCACCATATTGATGAATTTAGCCAGCTTCTCACTTCCAAACTTAGGGTCTGGAAGGATAATACGTTTCGGGACTTCTCTTCTTCTTGGCATCTTATTACCTTAAATTAATGTAAAACTAAACGACTAAGATTACTTAGGACGCTTAACACCGTACTTAGAACGGCCTGCTTTACGATTTTCAACACCCTGTGTATCCAGGCTACCGCGAACAACGTGATAACGAACACCAGGTAAATCTTTTACACGACCGCCACGAATCAGCACTACACTGTGTTCCTGCAAGTTGTGACCTTCACCACCGATATAACTTGTTACTTCATAACCATTGGTTAGACGTACACGAGCTACCTTACGCATTGCTGAGTTAGGCTTCTTAGGTGTAGTTGTATATACACGAGTACATACTCCGCGTTTTTGCGGGCAAGCTTCTAACGCAGGCACATTGCTTTTTTCAACTTTGCGCTTACGAGGCTTACGTACTAACTGATTAATTGTTGCCATAAACAATTCTCTCTAAACTTCCTGGAACCGCCAGGTCGGACATAAAAATTTCCCTGCACTACCTTTATCAAGGCAAATACTAAACAATAGGCGCAACTCTATAAAAGCCACGTCTATAGCGGGAGCGGAATATTATGCTTATCAAGCCGCTGTGTCAAGTGAAACTACTGATTCGGACCGCTTTCATGTGCATGAAATATCAACATCTAGCTGTGGCGCTAAACCGTCATCGGTAACGTCAAATTTTATCTAAAAAAAAGCCCGCTTAAAGCGGGCTTTTTATACTTCAGATAACAAGCCTATGAATCAGCCGCTGAATCTTCAGAAGTTACCGCTACTGTTTCTTCCATAGCCGCAGCCGCTTCAGCCAGACGCTCTAATGCAGACTCTTCATGAGTTTTCTGACGCTTTTTACGACGTTCATTATGGAATGCCAGACCCGTACCTGCAGGTATCAATCTACCTACAATTACGTTCTCTTTCAGACCACGAAGATCATCTCTGCTTCCACGAACCGACGCCTCAGTAAGAACTCGCGTTGTTTCCTGGAAAGAAGCCGCCGAAATAAACGACTCAGTAACAAGAGAACCCTTGGTAATACCCAGAAGCATCTTCTGGTAACTACAAGGCACTTTACCTTCAGCTTCAAGTTCTTCGTTTACATCAATCAGTTTACTAAGCTCAATGATTTCACCTTTATGGTAACGACTATCACCACCGGTAATTACTTCAGCCTTACGCAGCATTTGCTTAATAATAACTTCGATATGTTTATCATTGATCTTTACACCCTGCAGGCGGTAAACATCCTGGATTTCCTTAACCAGATAATCAGCCAGTGATTCAACACCACGTAGGCGCAGAATATCATGTGGATTAGGCTCACCATCTGCAATGATTTCGCCCTGATCAACGTGCTCACCCTCGAATACATTAATGTGACGCCACTTAGGAATTAATTCTTCATAAGCCTCACCATCATCACCTGTAATCATCAGGCGCTGCTTACCTTTAGTTTCTTTACCGAAGCCAATAATACCGGTCTTCTCTGCCATAATTGCAGACTCTTTCGGTATACGCGCTTCAAATAAGTCAGCAACACGTGGCAAACCACCCGTAATATCACGAGTTTTAGATGACTCCTGTGGAATACGAGCAACAACATCACCCACCTTAACCACAGCACCATCTTCGATACCAACAATTGCACCTGCCGGCAAGAAGTACTGAGCCGGAATGTCTGTACCTGCAATCATCAAGTCATTGCCTTTTTCATCAATCAACTTAACCATTGGTCGCATATCCTTACCTGCAGCTGGACGCTGCTTAGGATCGGTAACGACTGTAGACGACAAACCGGTAATATCATCCTGCTCTTTCTGTACACTTACACCTTCAATAAACTCACCAAACTGCGCTTTACCGTCAACCTCAGTAATAATTGGGTGAGTATAAGGATCCCAGGTTGCTACAATCTGACCACCTTCTACCGCATCACCTTCAGCTGTAGATATGATCGCACCGTAAGGCACTTTATAACGTTCTTTCTCACGACCTGACTCATCTACTACACCAATCTCACCTGAACGAGAAACCGCAACCAGATTACCTGATTCCTGTTTAACAACTTTGATGTTATGTAAACGAATACTACCGTTATTCTTAACTGAAATATTATTTGCTGCAGCTGATCGAGATGCCGCACCACCAATATGGAAGGTACGCATAGTAAGCTGTGTACCAGGCTCACCAATTGACTGAGCAGCAATAACACCAACCGCCTCACCCATATTAACTTTATGTCCACGAGCCAGATCACGTCCGTAACATTCTGCACATACACCATGAACTGCTTCACAGGTGATAGCTGAACGTACCTTAATCTCGTCTATACCCATCTTATCAATGCGCTCTACCCATGCTTCATCAAGGAAGGTACCCGCTTCAATTAGAACTTCGTCAGTTTCAGGTTTAAGCACATCAGTCGCTACAACACGACCTAATACACGCTCCTGTAATGGCTCAACAACATCACCACCTTCGATGATTGGCACCATGATCACGCCATTTTCAGTACCACAGTCTTCTTCAAGCACTACGTTGTCCTGAGACACATCAACTAAACGACGAGTCAGATAACCCGAGTTTGCTGTTTTAAGTGCGGTATCCGCCAAACCTTTACGAGCACCGTGAGTCGAGATGAAGTACTGAAGTACATTCAGACCTTCACGGAAGTTTGCAGTAATAGGTGTTTCGATGATTGAACCATCTGGCTTAGCCATCAAACCACGCATACCAGCTAGCTGTCTAATCTGTGCAGCACTACCACGAGCACCGGAATCAGCCATCATGTAGATATTATTGAAGGAATCAGTTTTAACCATATTACCTTCGGCATCTTCAACTTCAGTTTTTGATATTTTATCCATCATGGCTTTCGCCACTTTCTCATTTGCATGAGACCAGATATCAACTACTTTGTTATAACGCTCACCGTTAGTCACAAGACCTGAAGAATACTGATTTTCAATTTCTTTAACTTCAGTTTCTGCTTCATTCAAAATCGTCGCTTTTTCTGGTGGAATTACCATGTCATTAAGACAGATAGATGCACCTGCACGAGTCGACTCACGGAAACCGGTATACATTAACTGGTCTGCAAAAATAACAGTCTCTTTTAAGCCTGCCAGTCGATAACTTGTGTTAATTAAGTTAGAAATATTTTTCTTCGTCATATCTCTATTAACTAACTCAAATGGAAGACCGTCCGGTAATAACTCTGAAAGCATTGCACGACCCACGGTAGTTTCTACCAGCTTACGTACTGTCTGCATTTCACCGTTTTCGTCCGGCATAGTTTCGTTAATACGCACTCTAATTTTAGACTGTATATGAACTGCTTTATTAGCATGTGCACGGGTTGCTTCTTTAACATCAGCAAACACCATACCTTCACCGTGGCCATTTATGTTCTCACGAGTCATGTAATATAAACCCAGAACAATATCCTGTGATGGAACAATAATTGGCTCACCAGATGCTGGAGACAAAATATTATTTGTCGACATCATCATTGCGCGTGTTTCTAACTGCGCTTCGATTGACAATGGCACGTGTACCGCCATCTGGTCACCATCGAAGTCAGCGTTGAAAGCTGTACACACTAATGGATGAAGCTGTATCGCTTTACCTTCAATTAATACAGGCTCAAATGCCTGAATACCTAACCTGTGAAGAGTTGGTGCACGGTTAAGCATTACAGGATGTTCACGTATCACTTCTTCAAGGATATCCCAAACTTCTGCGCCTTCACGCTCAACTAGTTTCTTCGCAGCTTTAATTGTTGTTGCAAGTCCACGACGATGCAATTTGCTAAAGATAAATGGCTTGAATAATTCAAGTGCCATTTTCTTCGGCAGGCCACACTGATGTAATCTCAGTGTTGGACCAACCACAATTACTGAACGGCCAGAATAGTCAACACGCTTACCTAGTAAGTTTTGACGGAAACGACCTTGCTTACCTTTAATCATGTCAGCAAGAGATTTCAGTGGACGTTTGTTTGTACCTGTAATCGCACGACCACGACGACCGTTATCTAACAACGCATCAACAGATTCCTGCAACATACGCTTTTCGTTACGCACAATAATATCTGGAGCAAAAAGCTCTAACAGACGACGCAAACGGTTGTTACGGTTAATAACACGACGATATAAATCATTTAGATCTGAAGTCGCAAAACGACCGCCATCCAGAGGAACCAATGGGCGTAAATCAGGTGGTAGAACAGGTAAAACAGTCATGATCATCCACTCTGGCTTGTTACCAGACTCAACAAATGAATCAATCAGTTTTAAACGTTTACCGTAACGTTTTAATTTAGTTTCAGACGCAGTGTTACCCATGTCTTCACGAATTTGTTTTGCTTCTTGAGTAAGGTCAAGACTGCAAAGCATTTCATATATTGCTTCGGCACCCATTCGCGCATCAAACTCATCACCATGTTCTTCAATGGCTTCAAGATAAGTTTCATCCGACAACAACTGACAACGCTCTAAAGTTGTCATACCTGGATCAATTACAACAAATGCTTCGAAGTATAAAATACGCTCAATTTCACGCAGCGTCATATCCAGCAACAAACCAATACGCGAAGGCAGTGATTTTAAGTACCAGATGTGAGCAACCGGGCTCGCAAGGTCAATATGCCCCATACGATCACGACGTACTTTAGATTGTGTAACTTCAACACCGCACTTCTCACAAACAACACCACGGTGCTTTAAACGTTTGTATTTACCACACAGGCACTCATAGTCTTTTACCGGGCCAAAAATTTTGGCACAGAACAAACCTTCGCGCTCTGGTTTAAAAGTACGATAATTAATGGTCTCAGGTTTTCTTACTTCACCGTAGGACCAGGACATAATTTTATCAGGTGACGCTAAACCAATTCGTATTGCGTCAAAATCATCGTCTTGACCCTGATTATTTAATAGCTTGAGTAGATCTTTCAAAATCTTATCTCCAAAATTTTATGTTTGAGTTAAATATTAAGTTTTTAAATGTAATTAACTAAATATTTATGACTCATCCTGTTCCAGTTCGATATTGATACCCAGTGCACGAATCTCTTTCAACAATACATTGAATGATTCCGGCATACCCGCTTCCATACGGTGATCACCATCAACAATATTTTTGTACATCTTATTACGCCCAGCAACGTCATCTGATTTAACAGTTAACATTTCCTGCAAGGTATAAGCAGCACCATATGCTTCCAGTGCCCACACTTCCATCTCACCGAAGCGCTGACCACCAAATTGTGCTTTACCACCAAGAGGCTGCTGCGTAACAAGACTATAAGGACCTGTAGATCGAGCATGCATTTTGTCATCAACCAGATGGTTAAGTTTCAATACATACATAACACCAACGGTAACCGGGCGATCAAATGACTCACCGGTACGACCATCCCACAATGTGGTCTGACCTGTTTTTGGTAAGTCAGCTAACTCTAACATGCGGTGAATTTCTTCTTCTTCTGCACCATCAAATACCGGTGTTGCCATTGGCACACCTTTGCGCAGATTACCCGCCATGTTCATTAACTCATCATCTGTGAACTTGGTTAGATCAACTTTCTTCTGATTATGGTTATAAACCTGATCAAGGAACGTTCTCATATCAGTGGTTTTACACTGATCATCAATCATATTACCAATCTTCAGACCCAGGCCTTGTGCAGCCCAACCTAAATGAGTTTCCAGAATCTGACCTACGTTCATACGTGATGGAACACCCAATGGGTTCAACACGATATCAACCGGACGGCCGTGCTCATCATATGGCATATCTTCAACAGGTACGATCATTGAAACCACACCTTTGTTACCATGACGACCCGCCATCTTGTCACCAGGCTGCATACGTCGCTTGATAGCTAAATAAACTTTAACCATCTTCAGCACGCCCGGTGCTAAATCATCACCAGCAACAATCTTGCCTTTCTTTTCTTCAAACAATTCATCAAGCTCTTTACGAGTATCTTTTAATTGTTTAGCAAGAACTTCTAATGCCGCATTAGCATCATCAGTCTTCAGACTAATTTCAAACCATTTAGACTTTTCAAGCTCATCAAGATACGCCTGAGTGATTTTAGCTCCCGCTTTTAAACCAGCAGGCCCACTAGCAGCCTGCTTATTCAGCATTAAGCTTTCAGCACGCGCATAAATATCTTTCTGCGCGATACGCCATTGGTCACTATTATCTTTACGTGCTTCTGCAATTTGATCTTCTTCAATCTCAAGTGCACGTTTATCTTTTTCAACACCGTCACGAGTAAAGACCTGAACACCAATTACCGTACCGACCTTGCTTGAAGGTACACGTAACGATGAATCTTTAACATCTGATGCTTTTTCACCAAAGATAGCTCTTAGAAGTTTTTCTTCAGGAGTAAGCTGAGTTTCACCTTTTGGTGTAACCTTGCCAACGAGAATATCGTTACCACTTACTTCAGCACCAACGTATACAATTCCAGACTCATCCAGTTTAGAAAGCAGACCTTCACTTACATTTGGAATATCAGCTGTAATTTCCTCAGAACCTAATTTGGTATCACGAGCAACACAGGTTAATTCTTCGATATGTATAGTTGTATAACGATCCTCTTCAACAACTCGCTCTGATATCAGAATCGAATCCTCAAAGTTGTAACCATTCCAGGGCATAAATGCTACACGCATATTCTGACCTAGTGCCAGCTCACCTAAATCAGTAGACGGGCCATCAGCTAATACATCACCTCGTGCAATCACATCACCCGGCATAACTAATGGGCGTTGATTAATACAGGTATTCTGGTTTGAACGTGTGTATTTAGTTAATGAATAAATATCAACACCGGCTTTGCCGCCTTCAGTTTCATCATCATTAACTCGCACAACAACACGACTCGCGTCTACAGAATCGATTACACCACCACGTCGAGCAGTCACCGCCGCACCTGAGTCCATAGCAACAGAGCGCTCCATACCCGTACCAACTAACGGCTTATCAGCACGTAAAGTCGGAACAGCCTGACGCTGCATGTTAGAACCCATCAATGCACGGTTAGCATCATCGTGCTCAAGGAATGGAATTATTGACGCCGCAACCGATACAATCTGCTTCGGCGAAACATCCATATACTCCACTTTATCTGGAGTCGATAATGCAAATTCATTTCGAGTACGACAAGAAACCATTTCCTGAATTATTTTATCGTTTTTATCTAAATCTGTATTTGCCTGAGCAATAATATAGTTACTTTCTTCAATTGCAGAAAGATAATCTATATCCATTGTCGCCTTACCATTAACAACTCTACGGTAAGGTGTTTCCAGGAAACCATATTCATTCGTACGCGCATATACAGACAGAGAGTTAATCAAACCAATGTTTGGCCCCTCAGGTGTTTCGATAGGGCAAACACGACCGTAATGAGTCGGATGTACGTCACGTACTTCAAAACCAGCACGTTCACGCGTTAAACCACCGGGGCCTAAAGCAGAAACACGACGCTTGTGAGTTACTTCAGATAATGGATTATTTTGATCCATAAACTGAGATAACTGACTTGAACCAAAGAACTCTTTGATTGCAGCAGATACAGGTTTAGCATTGATTAATTCTTGCGGCATTAAACCTTCAGATTCAGCCATTGACAAACGCTCTTTAACTGCGCGCTCAACACGAACCAAACCAACACGGAAAACATTTTCCGCCATTTCACCAACACAACGAATACGACGATTACCAAGATGATCAATATCATCAACAATATCGTTACCATTACGAATCATGATTAACTGTTTCAATACATCTAAAATATCAGATGAGTCACCCAGCTCTTCAAAACGCTTTTTGGCTTCTTCGTCTTTCTTTCGTTCAGAGAAATAACGGCCATCATAAAGAACGCCTAAACCAGTAGACTCTTCACGACGTAAGCGTCGGTTGAATTTCATTCGACCAACACCAGACAGATCATAGCGATCACTTGTAAAGAATAAATTCTTAAATAAGTTTTCGGCTGCATCTTTGGTTGGTGGCTCACCAGGACGCATCATGCGATAGATTTCAACTTGCGCTTCAAGCTGTGAGGCAGTTGGGTCTATCGCTAATGTATTTGAAATGTATGCACCCGCATCCAGATCATTTGTATAAAGAATATCGAAAGTCTTTATACCTGCTTCGGTAACCTGCTCCATAACTTCTACAGTAATAACTGTATTGGCAGCAACTAGCAGCTCACCTGTGCTCTCATCAATTAAATCATGGGCAAGAATTTTATCTTCCATGTATTCATGAGGTGCGATTAATTTTTTAACTTTAGCTTTTTCAAGCGCCTTGATGTGCTTCATCGTAATACGACGACCAGCTTCAACAACCACTTCTTTACCCGACATAATATCGAACGTAGTTGTCTCACCGCGAAGACGCTCAGCCACTAATGGAATTTCTATTCCATCTTTAACAACTTTACAGCTTATCTTCTCGAAGAACATATCGAGAATTTCTTCAGTTTGATAACCTAATGCACGTAACAATATAGTTGCCGGTAATTTACGACGACGGTCAATACGAACAAACACGGAGTCTTTAGGATCAAACTCAAAATCTAACCAGGAACCACGGTAGGGAATAACACGCGCTGAATAAAGCAACTTACCAGAACTATGTGTTTTACCTTTATCATGATCAAAGAACACACCAGGTGAACGATGCAACTGAGAAACAATTACACGCTCAGTACCATTAATAACAAAGGTACCGGTATCCGTCATAAGAGGAAGCTCACCCATGTAAACTTCTTGTTCTTTAGACTCTTTAATTACTTTCGTTTTTGGATATAGATCTTTATCCATAATCGTCAAACGAAGCACAACACGCAAAGGCGCCGCATAAGTCATACCACGCAATTGACATTCTTTAACATCAAAAGCAGGCGTACCTAAACGGTATCTAACATATTCAAGCTGGACATGACCCGAGTAGCTAACTATAGGAAAAACAGATCCAAATGCAGCCTCTAAACCGGCTTGCTTACGATCTTTTTCTTTTCTGTCTTCCTGTAAAAAGCCTCGATAAGAGTCGATCTGCATCGACAATAAAAACGGCACATCTAGAATAGGTGGGCGTTTACCGAAATCCTTACGGACACGTTTTTTATCGGTAAAAGAATATTCCATCGAAGTTCCTCGCAATGTAAGTGCTATGGCATGTTTACCAGCTCATACCGGGAGCTGTATTACTTAAACCTTAATAAAGGTTTTTATTATGTTTCAGCCTGTAAGCTGGTGAAAAATGTCTCAGAACTCATTCCGTAAAACATCTTTTATCAAACTACAGTTTATCTTTCTTCTCACTTTAAAATAACAAAGCATAGAAGCGGGAAAAGGCCGGCGAATAAATTCACCAGCCTTACCACATGGGCAATAAGTTAATTGCCTAACAACAATAGAATTACTTAAGTTCTACAGTTGCACCAGCTTCTTCAAGCTGCTTCTGTACATCTTCAGCTTCAGCTTTAGATGCGCCTTCTTTAACAGCAACAGGACAAGCTTCTACCATTGTCTTTGCGTCTTTAAGGCCAGCGCCAGTGATAGCACGAACAGCTTTGATAACAGCAACTTTGTTTTCGCCAAAGCCAGTCATCATAACGTCGAACTCATCTTTTTCTTCAGCAGCAGCACCACCAGCGTCACCGCCAGCAGCAGGTGCAGCAGCAACAGCTGCAGCAGCTGAAACGCCGAATTTTTCTTCCATTGCTTCAATAAGGTCAACAACTTCCATTACTGACATGTTAGCAATCGTTTCTAGCATATCGTCTTTAGATACAGCCATGATATTTCTCCAAAATTTTATATACGTTTAAATCGTAAATACTAAGTGATTAAGTGCTTTGCTTATTTCGCCTGCTTGATTGCTTCTACAGTACGAACCAGTTTGCCAGGTACTTCTTTCAAAGTACGTGCTAGTTTTTCTGTAGGTGCCATCATTACGGACATCAATATGCTGATAGCCTGATCTTTGGTCGGCATCTTCGCTAGACGATCTAGTTCAGTTGGGGCAAGCATTTCACCACCAATTGAAACCATCTTAGTTACTAATGCATCGTGATCTTTAGCGAAGTCTTTTACAAGACGCGCTGCAGAACCGGGATCTTCCTGTGAGAATGCTAGAACTAGTGGACCCACTAGACCGTCACTCATACATTCGAAATCGGTACCTTCAAAGGCACGACGAGCCAATGTGTTTTTTACAACACGAAGATAAACACCAGAATTACGCGCAGTAGCACGCAATGCTGTCATTTCATCAACAGTCAGGCCATGGTATTCAGCTGCAACAACTGAATGAGCCTCAGCGGCAATCGCACTTACCTCAGCAACAATGCTTTTCTTGTCTTCAAGATTAAGAGGCACGTGTATTACTCCTGTTTCGGTTGGAGCATAAAGATAAATTTTACAATTTAAACTTTATGACCAGCCAAGTATTAAAGTAAAAAAACAGTTTTAATTATTTCTTTACCACCTGCGGTAATTTTAATTAAAAAATCAAACTTACCATCTGCGTGAGATTCATCCATCCTGGTTTCATTAAGCCTTGCATCATAAATGCTCCGACTCTCACGGTCTTTGACACCACCGATACCGGCTAGTCAAATTCTTTTACTGAATATATCCTTATATTCGTTTAATTTTTACTACTTAATTACATCCAGAGATGAAGCATCAATAGTAAGACCAGGACCCATAGTTGAAGATAATGTCATCTTCATAAAGTACTGACCTTTTGCAGAAGTTGGTTTGGCTTTTTTCAGGCTTTCCAACAATGCATCAATATTTTCTTTAAGAGCCGCAACTTCAAAAGTTGATGTACCAACAGAGCCATGAACAATACCTGCTTTATCAGCACGGAAACGAACCTGACCTGCTTTTGCATTTTTTACAGCACCCGCAACATCTGGAGTAACTGTTCCGACTTTAGGATTAGGCATTAGACCACGAGGACCAAGAATCTGACCTAACTGACCCACAACGCGCATCGCGTCAGGAGAAGCAATAACTACATCGTAGTTTAAATCACCACCTTTCATCTGTGCTGCCAGCTCATCCATACCAACCACATCAGCGCCAGCTGCTGTAGCCGCTTCTGCCGCTTCACCTTGAGTGAATACAGCAACACGAACAGTTTTACCAGAACCTTGAGGTAATGTAGTAGAACCACGAACGACCTGATCAGATTTACGCGGATCAATGCCCAAGTTGATAGCAACATCAATCGACTCTGTAAACTTAACAGTTGAAAGTTCTTTAATTAAACCAAGAGCTTCTTCAATAGGATACTGTTTTTCAACATCTACTTTTTCCGCAATCATTTTTGCGCGTTTAGAAAGCTTAGCCATTACACTACTCCCTCAGTTTCAAGACCCATACGATATGCAGTACCAGCAATAGTACGTACAGCTGCATCCATATCTGAAGCAGTTAAATCTGGCTCTTTAATTTTTGCAATTTCTTCTAACTGCGCACGTGTGATAGTTCCAACTTTTTCAGTGTTAGGACGACCACTACCTTTCTCAAGACCCACCGCCTTCTTAATCAAGATAGATGCTGGTGGTGTCTTTGTAATGAAAGTAAAACTACGATCATTATAAACTGTGATAACAACAGGAATCGGCATGTTCTTTTCAAAACTGTCTGTTTTAGCATTAAACGCCTTACAGAATTCCATGATATTCACACCGTGCTGACCTAATGCAGGACCAACTGGTGGACTTGGGTTCGCAGCACCCGCAGGTACCTGCAGCTTAATATAAGCTTCGACTTTCTTTGCCATGATTTACTCCTGTTGGGTAATAACGATGTACTTACTCTTGCGAGCTTTCGATCTCCCCTGTTTTAGCAAAACTGTATGAGCACATGCCCACACAGGTTAATAAATTCTTTAGCCTTTTTCGACCTGACCAAAGTCCAGCTCTACCGGTGTTGAACGACCAAATATAGATACTGCAACTTTTAAACGACTCTTATCGTAGTCAACTTCTTCTACTACACCATTAAAGTCATTGAACGGCCCATCGGTAACACGAACAACTTCGCCAGCTTCGTAAAGCACTTTTGGTTTCGGCTTTTCAGTACCTTCCTGAACACTATTTAATATAGATTGAGCTTCTTTCTCAGTAATTGGCGCAGGTTTGTCTTTAGTCCCGCCTATAAAGCCCATTACTTTCGGCACATCCTTAACCAGATGCCAGCTCTCGTCAGTCATTTCCATCTGCACTAACACATACCCAGGAAAAAACTTTCGCTCTGATCTGCGTTTATTTCCATCACGCATCTCAACAACTTCTTCAGTTGGAATTAGAATCTCACCAAACAGATCTTCCATTCCATTAAATTTAATATGCTCTAATAACGAATTTTTAACTTTCGCCTCAAATCCCGAATATGCATGCACAACATACCAACGTAATGCCATAACCTAGCCCCCTTGTCCGGTTAACATCAATACACCCCAACGAAGGACCATATCAATCAACCAAAGCATAATACCCACTAGAATAACCATCACAACCACCATTAATGTAGTCTGCATGGTTTCCTGACGAGTTGGCCAGATCACTTTTCTTACTTCGGTTCGTGCGTCACGAGCAAACAACCATAAACCATAACCCAGTCGCGTGGTGTACATCACACCCATAGCAACTGCCACAAAAGCCAAAATACCAAGCATCCGATACAACTGAGACTCTTCTTCAAAGTAATAGAACTGCCAAATTCCGCCGACTAGCAGCGCAATAGCAATTAAAAACTTCAAACTATCCAGTTTACCTGTTTCTTCTGTTTCAGTCTTAGCGACCATGAAATACTCTATTTACTCGCGTTTAAAATGGCAGGCCAGGAGGGACTCGAACCCCCAACCCTCGGTTTTGGAGACCGATGCTCTACCAATTGAGCCACTGGCCTATAATCCCGATAGTAGAACTCCAAACTTTATCTCTACTTTCGGCTTTCTAACATGGAAAAGCGGGACACCCTAAAAGAGTGCCCCGCCTCCAATGTTTTCAGTAAGATTTAATCAGTAATCTTACTTACAACACCTGCACCAACAGTACGGCCACCTTCGCGAATCGCGAAACGTAAACCTTCTTCCATTGCGATCGGTGCAATCAATGTAACATCCATCTTCACGTTATCACCCGGCATTACCATCTCAA
>Ga0316206_1002005_pt1 | contig 15238 bp, 12 predicted proteins | sample 6monthpyrite_MG_FD_204942 | JGI IMG/M metagenome (GOLD analysis project Ga0316206, IMG submission 204942) | Microbial mat bacterial communities from mineral coupon in-situ incubated in ocean water Damariscotta River, Maine, United States -... | ecosystem: Environmental > Aquatic > Marine >... | reverse complement strand
AAGGCAATGAACAAATCATTCATTTGTTAGCAACATGGTTTGAACAATTGGGTTTTAGTATCACTATTCAAGCAGTGCCGCATACCCGAAATAAGTTTAATTTAATTGCCAAACTGGGCTCGGGTGAAGGAGGTTTACTACTAGCCGGACACAGTGACACTGTACCATACGACGAACATCGCTGGCAGTCAGACCCGCATAAAATTAGTGTTAGAAATGATAAATTTTATGGTTTAGGCACCTGTGATATGAAAGGCTTTTTTGCCTTTGTATTAGCCGCTTGTCAAACCCTGCCAAGTAAAAAAATGACTAAACCTTTGTATATTTTAGCCACTGCCGATGAAGAAATTACGATGGCTGGTGCGCGTTACTTTGCTGCTCAACAACTAATAAAACCGGATGTTGCAATTATTGGTGAACCGACTAGTTTAGTGCCAGTGGTTATGCATAAAGGGCATATGTCGCATCGTATTACCGTGGTTGGTCAAGCCGGACATTCAAGCCGTCCAGAGCATGGCGTAAATGCCATTGAAATTATGCATCAAGTGATTAGTGCGCTTTTAATATTAAAAACAGAACTAGCCAATCAGTTTCATCATCATGCTTTTGATGTTCCTCAACCTACTTTAAATTTAGGTGCTATCCGTGGGGGCGACAATGCCAACCGAATTTGTGGCGAATGTTCACTGGATATTGATTTACGTGCATTACCTGGGTTAACCGATGAACAACTCACTGATTTATTATTTGAGAAAATTAACACGCTCAACCAGTTATTTGATAACCGCATAAGCTGTGAAGAATTACATCTAAGCTCACCCAGTTTTGAACAACAACAGCCAAGTGAGTTAATACGGTTAGCTGAGCATTGGTGTGGGCATAGCTGTTGTGCAGTTAATTACGCAACAGAAGCGCCATTTATCCAACAATTAGGCTGTGAAACCATTGTGCTAGGTCCAGGTTCAATTGATCAAGCGCATCAACCCAATGAGTTTTTAGCGTTTTCAGAAATTAATAAAACCCAGTTATTACTCAATCAATTAATTCAACATTATTGTTTAAGTTAATGCTTGTTCAGTGAAAACCACAATACATGTCAATTGTAGAACGGAAAGTTTTTGAGCATATATCGGAGTTATGTAAATTAACTACCGGCTTTATTCCACAAGTTTTGATGTCGAGCAACCGAGAAGTAATCTTTAGCGTGCCAGCATCGAGGTAGCATATCCATATTTTTTCGTTCATGATAATTCGATGCTAATAATTCTAAAATTTCATCAAGCCGTTGTTTACTAATTTTGGTTAATGATTTTGCTGTTTCAGGAAAATATAAATTATTTTGCTCTGCCACTACCACATCAACGCCTCGGGCAATAAAGGTTAAATTACGAGTGACAGTGCGGCAAACCGGCTGTTTAATATCGGCTGGGTATAAATGACTAACAATTGCGTATTCAAAACGATCAGAATCATTACCATCAGAATCTTTCGGAATAAAGGTAACACCAAAGCCTTGCGGAAACATGCCGGTTATTTTTTCTAAACTATTTACAACCTCTTGATTACAAAATCCTTTTTTAGCATGTTGATGTAATACTTGGTATACTTGTGGGATCAATTTAAAGTCATAATTTGGTTTGGTTGATAAAACAATTGAAGTATAAATTTGTGGCACTTTCAATATGTTACCTATGCCTTCTGCTGGATTGATCCAGTTTTTCAACATATGGTTAATAAATTCTAATTTTTCCTTTTCCATTTTATTAAACAAGGCTTGTTCATCTTTCGAATCACCAATATATTTTCCCATACCAATGCCAGCAACCACATAATGTAATGTTTCCGTGTGATTGATCTGCAACAACTTTTTACGTTCCTCAAGCGATAACGTTCTAAATGGATCCGCCTTGCCATCCTCACAAAATAACAAAAGTTGTGCATCAGGGTGATAATTACCAATATCCTGTAGCAAGGCCGCAGTTACTACCGCACTTTTTACCTGTTCCATATAATCTTGGTATTTTTGTGGCGCACATTCAGCAAAGGTCAAGTAAAGCTCTTTTGAAATACCTTTCAAACGCGATAATACATATTGAGATTTAAGGTTATCTTCCAGCAATAATTGATCGAGCAAACGTAAACACAACACCGATTTATATAATGGTTTACAGCGTTCATGCTCTTCAGCTACTGTTTTACTTTCAGTGTTAATCGTTAATTGAATAGTACCTAACAACTTAGCTGATTTACGGTGACTTTCTTCGAAGGTTTCTCCTTCTGCCAGCGATATAATTTCATCAACTATCGATTTCATGAAGTCATAACGGGTGAGTTGTGCTTCCGCTAATGACTTCTTTAGTTGAGATGATTGCTGTTCAACCAGTGCAATTTGATGTAATAGTTGCTTTTTGTCTTTGGTTGTTAGCCCTGCCGATTTTTTACCTTTCAAGGCAACTAACTGCTGTTTCAGCTCTTGTAATTGTTTCTGCACACTCGCTTTGTTATCGAAATATTCCTGTGCCTGTGCGTAGATAGAGGGAGCTGTGGAATTACTTTTACCATAAATAGCGGTAATTAATGACTTAACTTGCGTGGTATATTGTAATTCACTCGCATTTTTAACCATTGACTCACTGCTTTTGTTGTTTTTGCCTTTGTTACTGATTCTAGTGAACAACGGTGCTGACAACAAGCTTCTATTCGCTAATTTTTCTCAGCACAGTTTACTTTTAGGCAATAACAATCAACAGCAAAAACTGGGTATTACCAACTAACTTGCAGCTTGTAATGAGGGACGAATACCTAACGTATGACAAATTGCATAAGTTAATTCGGCTCGGTTTAAAGTATAAAAATGAAAATTTTTCACGCCTTCTTGGTGTAGTACTTTTACTTGCTCCATGGCGATATTCGCGGCAACTAAACGTCGCGTCGCTTCATCATCGTCTAAGCCTTGATACATTTTAGGCATCCAACTAGGCACATGCACATTAGTTAAACCAGCAAATCGCTCTAACATTTTATAGTTAGTTACGGGTAATATACCGGGAATAATTTCCACATCTATGCCAACCGTTACACAGCGATCACGAAAACGCAGAAACGCTTCCATATCAAAGAAGAATTGACTAATCGCCCGATTAGCACCGGCATCGACTTTCCGTTTTAAGTTCAGTAGATCAAATTGCGCATTCGGTGCTTCTGGATGACCTTCTGGATAAGCGGCAACGGAAATATCAAAGTCCGCAACGCCTTTCAATAATTCGACTAAATCAGCGGCATACATAGCTGGTTTGTCAGTGCTATTAGGTAAATCACCACGTAATGCAACAATATGCCGCACCCCACTGGCCCAATAATCTTTCGCTATCTCAATTAACTCTTGTTTACCAGCATCAATACAAGTCAAATGTGGCGCAGCAATTAACGCTGTATCTTGTTGAATACGTTTGATCACTTCATGGGTACGATCACGCGTGCCACTACCAGCACCATAAGTTACCGAGACAAAACTTGGCTTTAACGGTGCCAATCGTTCAATAGAATTCCATAGCGTGGTTTCCATTTCAGGTGTTTTTGGCGGGAAAAACTCAAACGATACTTGAATATCATCATTTAACTCACTTAACCGACGGTTTAGCGATTCTACTTGTCTGGCATGATTATAGCTCATCAGCTATTCCCTCAATTTTAACTTGTGGCTGTTTGTTTACTAACTGCTGACACAAATTGACTAGATCTGAATGTAGGCCACCGGCAGTAACATTTCTACCAGCACCGGGGCCACGAATAATTAATGGATTTTGTTGATACCACTGACTATGAAGTTGAAAAATATTATCGCCAGCACTAATGGTTGAAAATGGATGATCGTCGGCCAATAATTCTAAACCAACGCTGGCACTAAAGTTTTGTTGCGTGAGTTTGAAGCGTGCCACGTAACGTAATTTTTTATTGCTGGTATGCGCTAATGCAAGTTGTTGTGCAAAATATTCATCCAACTCATCTGCCCGTGCTAAGAATTCTGCTTTAGTTAAATACTGCAGCGTTTCGGGTACTAGATTCTGACAATTAATGTCCGCCAATGACAAACTAAAACCCGCTGCTCTTGCCAAAATTAATAATTTACGTTGTACATCACGTCCCGATAAATCATCACGCGGATCAGGCTCGGTTATGCCTTGTGCTAAGGCATCTAGTAATAATTCAGAAAAACGCGTTGCGCCGGTATATTTATCAAATAACCAAGATAACGTACCAGAAAAAATACCCGAAATTTGCTCAATGCGATCACCACTATTGAGTAAATCTTGTAGCGCATAATTAATTGGCAAACCAGCCCCTACAGTAGTGTTACCCAACCACAAGCTGTGCTGTTGCTTAGCCACTTGGCATAATCGATTAAACTGGGCGGTGTCACTTGAAGCGGCCCATTTATTGGCACCTATGACATGAATACCACGCTCAAAAAACGCTTGATACATCAAACTAAATTGTTCACTTGGGGTAATATCAACTACTACCAACTCATCATACGGATGATGAGTTAGCCAATGTAATAATTGCGGCTCAGTATAAGCTTGCGCGTGGTCAACGAATTGTTGATGCGCTTGGGTCAGCGCTATACCATCTTCATTAAATAGTGCTTTTTTAGAGTTCAGTAAAGCAACTAAATGCACCTGTTCAAGCGCACAAATCCGTTGGATTTGCTGAGGTAGCAATTCTAAAAAGCGTTGGCCAATATTGCCTAAACCGGCTACCACTAAACCAATTGTGCGAGAATGTTTAGTCACTTGATGATGCACACTATTAATTAATTCAACCGAACAAGGCTTAGTTAAGATAGCCATCAAACTGTGTTGCGAGCTTGACGGTACAATATCAAGCACCGGCTGTTTTACTAAGGCGCGTTTAAATTTCGCCCGAATATTGCCACGTTGCGCTACTTGATAGCCAACCACAGCCAGCAATGACACAGGAGTGAATACTAACTGACTATGACTAATGGCTAATAATTCACTTAAGATTTTTTGCTGTTCCTGACGAATAACCACATATCCTTGCTGATAATCAGCAGATAAGGGTGACAACAGCGATTCTAACTGCGCTTGAAGTTCAGCATTGATGGCACTTGATTGCGCGAGTAATAATTCATTTAAGTGGGTGATCGATAATTCTTGTTGCGCTATTTGGCCAAAGCAACCGACTTCTGTGCCTTGCTGATGCGCGGCCAAGCTACTGGCTACCGTTAAATGGGTTTGATGATGTTGCAATGGCTGCATGGTTTGCGCATGTAACACTGGGTTGCCCAATCGGCCTAACTCTTTAGCAACTTCATTCGGTAAGCGCAATAACTTACGCGCATTCGGCACAATACGCGGATCAGCGCTATAAATGCCATCCACATCAGTCCACAAAGTTACCTGCTTAGCTTGGCTTAATGCCGCGATGATGGTGGCCGAATAATCACTGCCATTACGGCCTAAAGTACAAGCCACGCCTTGCTGATCTTTGGCAATAAAACCAGTAACCACAGCTAAACGTTGTACGGGTTGTAGTAACTGAAATTGCTTTTGACTCAACTCATAAGCGAGTTGACACTGCTGGGCATTATTAACCACCAAAAAGTCGCGTGCATCTAGAGCCACGGCTGGACAAACTCGCTCCGATAAAACCGCGGCCAATAAGCGTGCTGACCATAATTCACCATAAGCTAAGGTGTCATTATAAGCTTGCTGCGTATTGCTGCTAAGTGTGTACGCTATCTGCTGACAGTCTACGGTGAGTTGTGTTGTTATACATTCAGCATTTTCAGAATTTAATAAACCATTAATCAAACTCAGCTGATATTGCTTGAGTTGTTCAATATGCGTGAATAACTCAGTTACGTTAGTTAACGCGGTTTGATAAATAGCGATTAGTCGATCGGTCGTGTCGCCATTTGCTGAAACCACCACAATATCATCTAATCGACAATGTTCGGCAATAATGCCAGCGGCGCGATTAATCGCGGTTATTGAAGCTAGGCTACTACCACCAAATTTATGAACATTAACCCGATAATTGGCAAGTTTATGTTGTGCTACCGATATTTCTACGGCTAAATTTGACTGACTCATTGGCTTACCATGTTGCTGCTAACGCAGCATTAAAATGATTGCTAGTAGAAGATGTTACTGAACCGCTTGAGATCGGTGTCGATAGTTTAGTTTGCGCCTGATGACCAACACCAGCTGCCGTTTCCAAGGTAATCGCTTGTTTAGTTGCCGCTAGTTGCCCACTAGCCGCTAAGCCGGTGGCTAAATCGGCTAGTAAATCGTTGATATCTTCAATACCCACTGAAATACGCACCAATGCTTGGGTAATACCGGCCGCTAATTGATCGTCAATCGTCATACCTGCATGAGTCATAGTGGACGGATGGCTAATTAAACTTTCTACTCCACCTAATGATTGCGCTAAAGTAAACAGCTGTAAATTGGCAAATAACGCCTTAACCGCATCAACGCCACCAGCTAATTCGAAACTGATCATCGCGCCAAAACCGGCTTGTTGACGTGCGGCAATGTCATGCCCAGGATGATCAGCAAACCCCGGATAGTAAACCGCTGAAATAGCAGCATGATTTTTCAAAAAATCAGCGACTTGTGCAGCATTTTTTTGATGTTGGGCTAAGCGCACCACTAAGGTTTTCAAACCACGCGTAGCTAAGTAACTGTCAAATGCACTACCCGTTATACCAATGCAATTTGCCCACCACGCCAATTCATCACCTAAAGCTTGCTGTTTGGTGACCAACACACCGCCAACTACATCGCTATGCCCGTTGATGTATTTGGTGGTGGAATGAAATACGATATCCGCCCCCAATAAAATAGGTTGCTGCAACGCTGGGGATAAAAAGGTGTTATCTACCGCCACTAACGCGCCCACTTGATGGCTCACTTCGGCAACTTTAGCAATATCAACAATCCGCAATAACGGATTACTTGGTGTTTCAATTAACACTAACTTTGGCTTTTGCGCTAAAGCGGCAGCCAAAGCAGCCTCATCATTTTGATCAACCACTAATAATTCAAATTGACCGCGTTTTGCTAAATGGGTAAACAACCGAAAGCTACCACCATAACAATCATGGGGGATCAGCACTTTATCGCCTACCGATAGTAACTGACACAATAAATGTACCGCAGCCATGCCGGTATTAGTCACAATACCAACCGCGCCATGCTCTAGTTCAGCAATAGTTTGGCCAAAGGTAGCACGCGATGGATTGCCGGTGCGCGAATAGTCAAATTGACGTTTATCATTAAAACCGTTTAACGCATAAGTGCTCGATAAATGAATAGGCGCAACCACGGCACCATGATGTAAATCAGTGTTAATACCGGCTCTGACCGCTTTGGTTGCTAGATTATTGACTGTCATGTTGCGCCTCTTGATAGCTAGATGTTTAGACGTCTACAAATCTAAACGGTTTAACATCTAACGTCAAGTGTTTTTAGACATCTAACTATCTACACATTCATTGTTGACGAGAAATTATCACAAGGTACAATTTGTACGGTAAAAATAATAATGAGGAAAATCTATGGCACAGTGGAATGGTGAATATATCAATCCCTACGCCGAGCATGGAAAAAAGAGCGAACAAGTAAAAAAAATAACCGTCTCTATTCCTTTGCGCGTATTAAAAGTATTAACTGATGAACGAACACGCCGACAAGTAAATAACTTACGTCACGCCACTAACAGCGAATTGTTATGTGAAGCATTTTTACATGCATTTACTGGGCAACCATTACCGAGCGATGTGGATTTAGCCAAAGAAAATGATGGCAAACTACCCGAAGCCGTAAAAGCATTACTCATTGAGAGAGGGATCACTGACTTTTCAGAATATGAATAGGATTTTTAGTTAAATAACTCATGTAGTAAAAATCGCTAACTAATGATTAATGCCGTTCACCTCAAGTGAGCGGCATTTTTATTTCAAATTATAATCTTAACTACGCCATTGAAGACAATATTTCCAATTGGTCGATGTATGTAATAGGCATATATGGCCTGAATACTATACTGACACTCATCCAATCAGAGTGTAACTTGAAAAGCTGGCCTGTGTTTAGATGATTGCATAAAATAAAGATTTCTAACTAAACCTAGTTGGTAAACTTAGAAACCTTTATTGGCGATCTTAACGATCGCTTAGCCGAGCGGGTTTTTATAACTACTCAGCTAGACCATCACTTGATAATATATTTTATTGGCGTAAAGCGAATAAATTATTGAGCGCGACGCTTAAACTCACCCGTGCGAGTATCAATTTCAATTTTATCGCCCACTTTTACAAAGTCAGCCACATTAATAGTGCCGCCGCCAGAAATAGTGGCTGGTTTCATCACTTTACCTGAAGTATCACCACGCGCTGATGGTTCAGTGTAAGTCACTTCACGTACGATAGTGATCGGCATTTCAACTGAAATGGCTTTACCATCATAAAAAGTGACTTGGCATACGTCTTCCATACCGTCAACAATATAGGCTAAGGTGTCACCTAAGTTATCTTTTTCGACATCATACTGGTTATATTCTTCATCCATAAATACATACATAGGATCAGCAAAATATGAATAAGTACAATCTTTACGCTCTAAGATAATGTCATCTACTTTATCGTCTGCTTTAAATACCGTTTCAGTCGTTGAACCTTGCAACAAGCTACGTAATTTCATCTTAACCACAGACGAGCTACGACCTGATTTATTAAATTCTGTTTTCAATACAACCATTGGGTTGCCATCTAACATAATTACATTACCCGAATTTATTTCATTCGCAGTTTTCATTACCTGAGTTCCTATTTAATCTTAATCAATTTTTTTAATGCTGAATCTTAAATTTTTTCGACAAACTTTACCAGTCGTGTCGCTAGATCCGCATCAGCTAATACAGCATTTTGCCAGTTAAGCGAATGATTTGCTAATGGCAAAATAACAGAAGTTAATTGCTGCCACAGAGTAACCACCTGATTTTCATCATCTTGATTAAACGCCAAGTTAAAATCAGACCAGATACGGGCAATATTTGGCGCAAGATTATCGCAGTAACGCGACAAAAATGCATCTAATTTCACTAAATGGGCGTTTTCTTGTTGTGGATAAATATGCCAAACAAACGGTTTAGCCGACCATTGTGCACGCACAAACGAATCTTCACCGCGCACAATATTCAAATCACATGACCATAACAAGCGATCATAGCCTGCTTGGTCAGTCATCGGCAGAATATGCACAGTTAACTTACCGAGCTGAATACGCTCACCGGCGCTATATTGTTCAACGGGTGCAGGCAATAGGCTGGCTAAACTGGTTAAGCATCGACCTTTAGGGATTAGTAAATGTAGCGCTTGTGGCGCTTGTGGCGCTTGCTGCCAATAAGCACACAACGCAGTTAACGCTGGTGATTCATAACAAAACACACTAAGCACTATATCGTCATCAGCAATATCAGTTAAGCCTAATGCTTGAAAATACCTTTGCCGTTGGTTGTTTTGCTGCCAATGTTCGCGTTCCGTCAGTAGCGCTCGCTCACAAATCAAACCGCCAGTATTGGCATTAAAACCAGGGAAATAGAAATATTTTTTATGACCAGATGGCTGAATTGACGGCAAACCATGACAAGACTCTACCCAATCCTCTGCACTTAAATATTCTAAGTTCAACCATTTGATGGCGTCTTTAGATAGTTGCGTTAATGTATCAAGCACCTCGTTTGGTAACTGACAAGCAAAGGCTTCAATTAATACCGCACCCGCTTGCCAAGTTATCGGCAAGGGCGATTGCCAATGAATGATACTCACACCTTGCTGTTGCTGAACAGTTGATGTTGGCTCAAGGCTTGGTAAGATATGTGCAAAACTATGTAGATCGTCAACCCATAAACGCACTTCTATAGCAAACTCTTGCTGTAACTGCTTAGCTAAACGCCAAGTTACACCTATATCACCATAGTTATCCACTACCGTACAAAAAATATCCCAATGTTGACGACCAACCAAATCACTCATACAAAATAATCTGCATTGACAAAGGCTTCTGCGCAGCGATCTTTTACTGACAAAATCGGGCTTTGTTGCGCCAATAATGGCCAATCGATAGCCAGTTGTGGATCATCCCAAGCAATGCTACGCTCAGCCGATGGTGTATAATAATTGGTGGTTTTATATAAACATTCAGACCGTTCACTAAGGGTATAATAGCCATGGGCAAAGCCCGCTGGAATCCATAATTGTTGATGCTGCTCAGCGCTTAAAACTATTCCTAACCAACGTCCAAAAAATTCAGATTGCTGACGTAAATCAACTACCACATCGAATACTGTTCCATAGATCACGCGGATCAGTTTACCCTGTGCCATTGGCGCTACTTGATAATGTAAGCCACGCAGCACGCCTTGGTTGGAATGTACATGATTGTCTTGAACAAACGGATTGTCAGCCCTAATATGCTGCTCGAATTGCTGCTGGTTATAACTTTCATAAAAAAACCCACGTTCATCAGTAAAAACCTTAGGTTCAAACAGGCGGACATCGGGGATCGCTAAAGAAGTTACGTTCACGATTATTTACCTTTGCTCAGGCGATTTACGATTAAGGGAATTTGCTGATCAACCACTTGTTGCCAAGTGGGTAAAATTATATCAAAGGTTGTTTCTAGTTTCGATACGCACAACCGAGAATTAGTGGGCCGCTGCGCGTGATAAGTATACTGCTTAGCCGAGATCGGCTGCACCGCTGATGCGTTCATATGCATGGCGAAACCCTGTTGTTGCGCCACAGTTATTAAATACTGTGCATAACCATACCAAGTCGTTTCCCCCTTTGATACCAAATGATAAATACCTTGTTGAGCGAAACTAATCGCTAGCGGTTGACTACCCAATTTTTGAATACATTTTGCCGTGACTTGCGCTACTAATGCTGCCGATGTTGGTGCGCCATATTGATCAGCAACCACATTCAGGGAAGATTTTTGCTGTGCTTGTTTAAGTACACTCAGCGCAAAATTATTGCCCGTTGCTGAAAATAACCAACCGGTGCGAAAAATAATATAGCGACAGCCCGCTTGCTGAATCGCATATTCACCCGCTAATTTGCTTTTGCCATAAATTGATAATGGTGAAACCATGTCAGTTTCATTATAGCTAGTTGATTTATTACCATCAAATACATAATCGGTAGAGTAATGAATTAACCATGCGTCGATTTGTTGTGCTTGGCTCGCCAGCACCTGCAAAGCAATACTATTAATCGCATATGCTGGTGCAGATTGTTGCTCGGCCTGCTCAACATCGGTATAGGCAATAGCATTTACTATGACATCAGGTTTTATCGCTTGTATCGTGCTGCTCAATAACTCAGCTTGACTAATATCAAGCTGGGTACGATCTAAGGCAATTAACTGGCCTAAGGGCGCAAGTGTTTGCTGTAATGCTTGGCCTAGTTGCCCGTGCTTACCTAGCAATAATATTTTCAACATCATCAAACCTATACTAGTAACTCAATAACACTATTCATTAATGCTTAACGTGCAAACGCATGGTCGATAATAAAATACTCGTTTCTGAGCTACTAATGCCCGTAAAATTGCGTATTCTACCAAGTACCTTATCAAACTCGGCTAAACTGCCCGTTTCAATTTCCACCAATAAGTCCCAACGACCATTAGTTGAGTGAATAGCGGTGATTGAAGGTTCTTGTAACAACGCAGCTTTTACTTTATTAGAGGTATTACCAGATAACTCAAGGGACATAAACGCTCTTACCACCGCTAACTGCTCATCGGCTTGATTACCAATAATAGCAGTGTAACCTACGATAACTCCTTGTTTAGTTAATCGTTCGATACGATTTTGCACAGTAACTCGCGATACCTGTAAATGTTTACTCAGTTCCGCAAAACTTGCTCGGCCATTTTGGCGTAATAACGAAATTAGTTTTCTATCGAGATGATCTAAGTTGGGCTTCATAATGACAATATTATTACAATTCGAAAATTCATCTTATCACTTTGATCAGTTAGCTTGCAATTTTGTAATATTTTTGCACTTATTTATTATCATTTATTGCTCAATAATAGCCATAGACTATTTATACTGATGGCTATTATCATGAAACCTTTCGTTAACCACCAACATTCAACTGCTCATAGTGCTTCAATACAATCACCAAACACGGTGGTAATGGTGCGCCCGCATCATTTTCAACCTAACTCACAAACTGCCGATGACAATAGTTTTCAATCTGTACATTTACCCGTTGATATTAACCAACTTAAAGCAATTGCCTACCAGCAAGTCACTCATGCCGCTCAATTATTACAAGCGAACGGTGTTACCGTTTATTTATTTGAAGATACCGGCAAAACTACACCCGACTCAGTTTTTCCAAACAACTGGTTTTCTACGCAATTATTGCCTTCAGGTGAGACAACATTATGTATATTTCCAATGTATTGCAAAAATCGTCGACCTGAGCGACGCATTGATATTATTGAGTTTTTGCAACAACAATTTTATATTTCTCATTTGTTAGATTACCGCAGCAATGAAATCAACAATCTATTTTTAGAAGGGACTGGAGTTATGGTACTTGATCACCAAGCTCGCATTGCTTATGCTGCCCGCTCACACCGTATGAATGAACATGTATTACAAAAATTTTGCATTGAAAACCAATACCAACCCTTGGTCTTTAACGCGACGGATGCTCAAGGGATACCAATTTATCACACTAACGTAATGATGAGTGTTGCCGATCAATTTGTTGTCATTGCACTTGATACCATACACAACCTTGAACAGAGAGCAATGGTGATTAATTCGATTCAGCAATCTGGCAAGCACTGTATTGAAATTTCATCTTCACAAATGACACAATTTGCAGGCAATGTATTCTCGCTGTATGGTAACCAAAAACAACTTTTGGTGTTATCAACTACCGCACTCGCGAGTTTAACAGATCATCAACAAAGCTTGCTGTCGCAATGGGTTAAATTATTAGCGATCGATGTTTCAGCAATAGAGCAAGCCGGTGGTTCGATTCGTTGCATGTTAGCGGGTATTCATTTAATTAAAAAATAGCACACTTTGTAAATTACATTCATTGTTAAGGGCAGATATGAACAAGCTAATATCGCTAGCTTTATGGTTATGTACAGTAGTAAGTGTCTTTACGTTGATCCCTGTAAATGCCACCACTCAACATGTCGGTATTGACCAAAGCATTGATCAACTGCTTCGTCCAGTCGCAAGCTTTTTAACCAGTATCATTTTCTATACGGTACAGCTTGCGGGAACCAATTTTCCAGTAATTGTGCTTTGGCTGATCACAGCCGCGATTATATTCACTGGTTATTTTGGATTTATTAATATTCGGGGCTTTAAACATGCACTACGCGTTGTTAGAGGAGATTTTTCTAACCCGAATGATCCCGGTGAGGTTAGCCATTTTCAAGCACTAACGACCGCATTATCGGGTACCGTTGGCTTAGGCAATATTGCGGGCGTAGCTATTGCTGTTTCTATTGGTGGTCCAGGGGCCACATTTTGGATGATTATTGCTGGCTTTTTGGGTATGTCGACAAAATTCTTAGAATGTAGCCTAGGTTTAAAATATCGACATATAAATGCCGATGGTCATGTTCATGGTGGGCCGATGTTTTATTTAAAAACTGGGCTTTCTAACTTGGGCTACCCTAAATTAGGTAAAGCCTTATCGCTATTTTTTGCCGTCTGCTGCGTCATTGCTTCATTATGTGGTAGTAATATGCTGCAATCGAATCAAGCCTATCAACAAGTGGTGATCACGTTTGGCGGCGCCAATAGTTTTTGGGCAGATAAAGGTTGGTTGTTTGGTATTATCTTAGCCATAATCATCGGAGTGGTAATTATTGGTGGTATTCGAACTATTGCCAAAGTCACTGAAAAAATTGTGCCATTGATGGCGGCAATTTATTTAGGAGCTGCATTATTTATTATTTTAGTTAACTGGCAACGTATTCCAGAAGTGGTATTACTGATTTTCAATGGGGCATTTAATCCCCAAGGTGTAACTGGCGGTATAATTGGAGTCATGATTCAAGGGTTTAAACGTTCTACTTTTTCTAATGAAGCCGGTGTTGGAGCGGCCTCTATTGCGCATGCAAGCGCCTCAACGACAGAACCTATTCGCGAGGGATATGTCGCTTTATTAGAACCCTTTATTGATACTGTGGTAATTTGTACAATGACCTCATTAGTGATTGTTATTAGTGGTGAATATCAATCCGTAGGCGGAATTGATGGTGTTGCTTTAACTTCAAAAGCGTTTGCTAGTGTTATCTGGTGGTTTCCATATTTACTCAGCGTAGCGTTACTTTTGTTTGCAATATCTACTATGATTTCATGGGCTTATTATGGCTCCATTGCTTGGGGCTATTTAATTGGCGAAAGCCGGTTAAAAGATTTAAGTTACAAATTAATCTTTTGTTTATTTACCGCTATTGGTGCATCGGTGAGCTTAAAAGCAGTCATTGATATTTCTGATTCTATGTTCTTTTCAATGGCTATCGCAAACATAATTGGTTTGTATTTATTAGCTCCTCAAATGAAGCGAGAACTACATGAGTATCAAGCTAAGTATCAGGTATAATATCAGTGACTCATCATCAATCTTACCCCATATAATTTGCAGGCATAGGCAAAGCAGCAACGCCTGAATCAATCGCTGCTTGTGCGACGGCTTTGGCCACGTTTGCTTTTAAGCGTGGGTCCATTGGTTTAGGGATAATATATTGTCGACCAAAAGATAATTCGCTAACTCCGCTAGCTTTTAACACTTCATTTGACACTGGTTCTTTCGCTAATTCACGAATCGCATGTACCGCAGCAATTTTCATTTCATCATTAATTTGACGTGCTCGCACATCTAATGCACCACGAAAAATAAATGGAAAACACAATACGTTATTCACCTGATTCGGATAATCTGACCGTCCCGTGGCCATAATTAAATCGTCACGCACTGCTAAGGCTAATTCAGGTTTAATTTCTGGATCAGGATTAGAGCATGCAAAAATAATCGGTTTAGGTGCCATTAATTTTAACAATTCAGGAGATAATAAATTAGGCCCAGATACACCCACAAACACGTCTGCGTTATCAATCACATCTTTCAATGTGCGCTTATCGGTATTAT
>Ga0316206_1002004_pt1 | contig 15243 bp, 12 predicted proteins | sample 6monthpyrite_MG_FD_204942 | JGI IMG/M metagenome (GOLD analysis project Ga0316206, IMG submission 204942) | Microbial mat bacterial communities from mineral coupon in-situ incubated in ocean water Damariscotta River, Maine, United States -... | ecosystem: Environmental > Aquatic > Marine >... | reverse complement strand
GAAGAACCAGTTGCGGAAAAAGATGTTGATGAAAACGCTGAGTTAAATCCGGAAGAAGAACTGGAGTTAGATCAGGAAGAAGCGCTAGCTGAAGCCGAGCCTGAGCCGGAAGTAGACCCTGAAGTAGTTGCAAAAGAGAAAATTGGCAAGTTGCCTGAAGGTGTTGCACCAGGTGCATGGTTTATTGTCTATAACGGTGAAGATAAACCTGTAAGACGACTCAAACTTGCAGTAATACTCGTACATGATGCGTCAATGGTGTTTGTCGACCATCTGGGTAATGTAGTTATTGAAAAAGAAGCAGATGTGTTTGCGGATGAAATTGAAAAAGGCTTGTCCGGTATAATTATGCAGCACTCTGTATTCGATCATGCACTGCATACTGCGCTTGGTGCTATTGAGCGCTAAGCAACTGCTTGAGTAAGAATAATTTTTATGAAAAAGATATTCTGGCCTATTTCGTTTTTTAGTCTGTTGTTTTTCACAGGCTTATCACATGCCTGCTGGGATTTAAAAGAAAGAAGTAATATTGAAGGTTTTGCCGAACTGGATGACGTGCTTATTATTTCACTAAAGGATGCTATTAGCTGCAAGCCTTTAGACAATGTAGACGTTATGTTAGGTGAGCTTGAATATACAACGAACTCTCAAGGTTACATTAAATTACCGATGCAGCCATTTGCCTCTCAAATGGACGCAAGCATGTCCTTAAAAGCGAGTAAAACAGGTTACATTACATTATCAACAGACTTGTTAGTTGAAGCCGGTACGGTTTTAAATCGTCGTCTGGTGCTTAGCCCTGTTTTACCACCGGGCAAAACACGTTTTGTATTGCAGTGGGCTGAAGAACCGCAAGACCTTGACCTGCATTTAAAAGGGCCTGATTTTCATATTTCATATCGGAATATGAAAAGTGCGCCTAATCGGGCCAGGCTCGATGTTGATGAACTGGAAGGTTATGGCCCTGAAACGATTACACTAGATCGTATTGATGCGAGGCAGGCATATGATTTATCGGTTTATAATTATTCTAATGATGCTGATTTCAAAGGCGTTGAATTAGTTTATGTATATGCTGGTAACCGTCTTGTAAAAGAAATACGTCTGCCAGCTACTAAAAAACGCTCGGTTCAGGTATTACAAATTAAAAATGGCGAGTATAATTTTTTTAACAAGCCGACAGATCAGAAACCTTAAAAAAATTCCAAGTCATAAGTCATAAGTCATAAGTCATAAGTCATAAGTCATAAGTCATAAGTCAGTTTAAACGGGTTAAGACTTACGACTATCAATTTTATATGTCAAAATAGCCCTTTACTTAATTACCTCTGAATACCATGAAAGAATACATGTCACAATTAGGCCAGAAAGCCAGGGCCGCCTCTACTGAGATGTCACGCGCCGAGTCTAAGGTAAAAAACCAGGCCTTACTAGCTATTGCAGATGCTATTGATAATGCGGTTGATACTCTGAAAATTGAAAACCAGAAAGATTTACAGGCAGGAAAAGAGAATGGTCTGGATGCGGCTATGCTCGATCGACTTGAATTAAATAATGATCGAATTTCGGGAATGTCTGAAGGTTTAAGGCAAATAGCTGCACTACAAGATCCAGTTGGAGAAATAACCGATATGGCTTATCGTCCATCGGGAATTCAAATTGGTAAAATGCGAGTGCCTTTAGGTGTGATTGGTATCATTTATGAATCAAGGCCTAATGTAACTGCGGATGCGGCCGGGCTTTGTTTAAAATCGGGTAATGCCACTATTTTACGCGGTGGTTCAGAGGCAATTAATTCGAATAAGGCTGTTGCTAAATGTATTCAGCAAGGTTTAACACAGGCGGGTTTGCCTGCGGATGCAGTACAGGTGGTAGAAACCACAGACAGAGCCGCGGTGGGTGAGTTGATTACCTCAAGTGAAACTGTTGATGTGATTATTCCGCGCGGTGGTAAAAGCCTGATTGAACGAATTAGTAAAGAAGCAAAGGTACCTGTTATTAAACATCTGGATGGAATTTGTCATGTTTATGTTGATGCTCAGGCAGACTTGAATAAAGCCAGTGATATTGCGTTTAATTCTAAAACTCATCGTTATGGTGTCTGTAATGCTATGGAGACCTTGCTGGTGCATGAATCAGTTGCAGCAGAGTGTTTGCCTGGATTGGAAAAACGCTTTAATGAAAAAGGTGTTGAGTTAAGAGGCTGTGAAAAAACCTGTAAAATAATCGATTGTAAGCCTGCCAGCGATGATGACTGGGATACAGAATATCTTGCAGCCATATTATCCATAAAGGTTGTTACTGATATTGATCAGGCAATAACCCACATTAACAAACATGGTTCACACCATACCGATACCATCGTCTCGGAAAATTACACGCTGGCAAGGCGCTTCTTAAGAGAAGTTGATTCCAGCTCTGTAATGGTTAATGCCTCTACTCGATTTGCAGATGGTTTTGAGTATGGCCTGGGTGCTGAAATAGGTATTAGTACAGATAAATTACATGCGCGTGGACCAGTCGGTCTGGAAGGTTTGACCTCACTTAAATATGTAGTTTTAGGTGATGGTCAGATCCGAGAGTGATGGGGAGTTAAAAAGAATTTATCTGTGTCTGCTTTGTTAAGGCTCATCTGCATCGGTGGTGGATCGCGAAACTTTCACAGACACTTCGCTTTTTATTTAATTTACCCTGCTATGGATCATCGCCATCGGGGAAAGTCCGCCGCTTTTTGGCGTCCTGTCCCCTTAATCCATACCATCAGGAGCTGACAGTGTAGCTATACGACTCCGTAAAACTCTTGATGGTATCAAACAGGGGATAGAAGCGGGAAAGACGCTCTTTCCCCGAGTAAAACAATCAAACGATTGGCAATAACAGTCCTTCAAAAATAGAAAAGCTATGAACAAACTAATAGGCATACTAGGCGGTACCTTTGACCCAATTCATTATGGTCATTTACGTCCAGCACTGGATATCATGCAACAAGTGGGATTATCTGAAGTGCGTTTTATCCCCAATCGGCTACCGCCTCATCGAGAAACTCCAAAGCTGAGTGATTTACAAAGAGCAGAGCTGGTTCAGCTAGCTATATCGGATAGATCGGAATTTATACTTGATGATCGGGAGCTGCAGCGTGATGGGCCATCTTATATGGTTGATACGTTACAAAGCCTGAAGGATGAGTTCCCAGATGAGACGCTTTGTTTGATAATGGGGATGGATGCCTTTAACGGTTTACCGCAATGGCACCGTTGGCAGTCTATACTTGAGTTATGTCATATCATAGTAAGCACACGCCCTGGTGCAGAATTACCTCCTTTTGCTCTAAAAGCGCCATTTTCTCAAAATATAAACACCACCCCCGAGAGCCTGTTACAGAGATCTTTTGGGCAAATTCTGTTACAATCGGTTACTCAGCTGGATATTTCAGCCAGCCAGATACGAAATTACCTGTCCCTGGGGCAGAGCACACAATACCTGTTACCCGAAACCGTTAGAGATAAACTTGAACAAGCCTATGCCGAATAATGCAAACCCATCTATTGTAGATTTAAAACAACTTATATTAACCGCCCTGGAAGACATGAAAGCTGAAGATGTTATCGAGCTGGATGTAAATGGTAAAACCAGTGTTACTGACCTGTTAATCATTGCCAGTGGAACGTCTAGTCGTCACGTTAAATCTATCGCGTCTAATGTTGCGCTAGAAGCTAAAAAACACGGAAAGAAACCTCTGGGTGTAGAGGGTGAAACGCAGGGCGAATGGGTACTGGTCGATTTGGGCGATATTGTTGTACATGTTATGCAGCCTCATGTACGACAGTTTTATGATCTTGAAAAATTATGGAGTTTTGATGAGCCTTCCGAGGCAGCCGTCGACTCAAAATAAGTGTATAGATGCGTATACTGTTATTAGCTGTAGGACAAAAAATGCCAGCATGGGTTGAGCAGGGATATAAAGAATATGCTCATCGAATGCCTGCGGAAGCAAAACTGGAAATTAAAGAAATAGCACCAGGGAAGCGCGGCAAAAATGCCGATATTAAACGCATTGTAGAAGAAGAAGGTCAGCGTCTTAAGGCTGCGATTCCTAAATCTGCGCATATTGTTGTGCTCGATGTTAAGGGGCGTTCACATAGTACTGAGCAATTAGCAGCGAGACTCGATGACTGGATGCATAGTGGGCAGGATATTTGTTTATTAGTGGGTGGCCCGGAAGGCTTATCTGAAGAGTGTCGTAATCTGGCAAACGAAAAATGGTCATTGTCTTCATTGACCTTTCCTCATCCTTTAGTGCGGGTCATATTAGCAGAGCAGTTATATCGAGCATGGTCTGTATTACGTAATCATCCTTATCATCGTGCTTAAGATATTGTTATAAGTAATGTTTAAGCTCAGTGCGTTTAACCAAGAATAATAAATGGCAAAAGTAGACGGATCACCCGAGCCGGTAATTACACTGGCATCAGCTTCACCAAGAAGGCGAGAACTCCTTGACCAGATTCAGGTCAACTATACAGTGCTTCCAGCAAATATTGATGAAACTCACTTAGACGGAGAGCCTGCGTTACAGTTTGTTAAAAGGTTAGCCATGGAAAAGGCTCGCTGTGTTTACAGACAGTCTCCAGAGAGACCTGCGCTGGGTGCAGATACTATCGTCATAATTAATCAGCAGATTTTAGGAAAGCCTGAAAATCAGGATCATGCAAAACGTATGTTGAAAATGTTATCGGGTCATACGCATCAGGTTATGACGGCCGTTGCAATCTGTAATGATAAATCAGAGCACGTTGTTGTGTGCACGAGTGAAGTGGAGTTTACACAATTAAATGATCGGCTGTTAGATGCTTACCTGTCGACTGGAGAGGCAATAGATAAGGCGGGTGCATATGCAATACAGGGTATAGCTGCTCAGTTTATAAAAAACATTAAAGGCAGTTATTCGAGTATTATGGGGTTGCCATTATATGAAACAACGGAGTTATTGAAGTTAGTAGGTATAAAACTTTTAAAATAATGGGTTAGACTATTAAGGCATAATTAAAAAGTTATGTTTGATAAAGGATCTAGATTCGAAAAAATAATATAAATTAATTATGTGTAATCTAGATAAAAATAATGGAATTTAAAAAGACATGAGTAAAGAAATACTAATCAATGTAACACCACAGGAAACACGTGTTGCCATACTGGAAAACGGCGTGTTGCAGGAAGTTTATATTGAGCGTAGTAGAAGCAAAGGACTGGTAGGAAATATTTATAAAGGCCGTGTTTGTCGAGTGCTGCCTGGAATGGAAGCCGCCTTTGTTGAGGTTGGTATGGATCGTGCCGCTTTTTTACATGTTTCCGATATTGCTCCTCATGGCGATAGCTCGAATAAACCCACTATTTCTCATTTATTATCGGAAGGACAGGATGTTCTGGTTCAGGTTATAAAAGATCCTATGGGGACAAAAGGTGCGCGCTTAACCGCGCATATAACAATACCTTCCAGATATCTCGTGTTTATGCCGAATTCAGCCAATGTCGGTGTGTCATCCAGAATTGAAGATGAAGCAGAGCGTGAAAGGCTTAGAGGGATGCTGCTAGATCAGAAGGACTTATTAGGCGAGTCAGGTTATATAATTAGAACGGCTGCGGAAACGGCTACGCCAGAATCAATGGTGCAAGATATATTGTTTCTGAATAAATTATGGGGTTCCATTAGCGATAAAGCGCGTGAGGAGAAAGCAGGTAACGTAATCCATGAAGACCTTTCTCTGCCGATGCGAGTTTTACGTGACATGATAGATGATGATCTAGAAAAAATACGTGTCGACTCTAGAGAAACTAGTCGAAAAATGCAGCACTTTGCAGAAAAATTAATGATTGAAGCGCATAGTAAAATTGAGCATTATCCTGGTGAGCGGCCAATCTTTGATTTATATGGCGTTGAAGATGAAATACAAAAAGGTCTTGCTAAAAAATCCCATTTAAAATCGGGTGGTTACTTAATAATTGATCAAACAGAGGCAATGACAACAATCGATGTAAATACCGGTGCATTTGTTGGCCATAGAAATCTGGAAGAAACTATATTTAAAACCAATCTTGAAGCTGCGCAGTCGATAGCCAGGCAATTACGATTAAGAAATTTAGGTGGAATCATCATTATCGATTTTATTGATATGGTTGAAGAAGATCACCGGGCACAAGTTTTAAGAGCCTTAGAAAAAGCACTAGATAAAGATCATGCTCGTACGCAGGTTTGTGATGTGTCGTCATTAGGTCTGGTTGAGATGACGCGAAAGCGCACTCGTGAAAGTCTGGAGCATGTGTTGTGTGAGTTGTGCCCGACTTGCGAAGGCAAAGGTTATATTAAAACAGCTGAAACTGCATGTTATGAGATTTTTAGAGAGATACTAAGAGCAGCGCGTCAATTTGATGCAAAACAATTGTTGGTGTTAGCTGCACAGGAAGTTATCGACTTGCTGGTAGATGAAGAGTCTAATAGTTTAGCTGAGCTAGAAGATTTTATAGGTGTACCAATTAAGTTGCAGGTTGAGTCTCTTTACACTCAGGAGCAATTTGATGTGGTTATTATGTGATAAGTGTTTATTTGAGATAGTAGATGTCTGATCATTTATCAAAAAAAACAAGAAAGAAAAAAGGTTTTAATTTTAGAAAATTAAAAAACTGGATATTAAGCATTGTCGGCTTAATCGTTATTATTCTTGCTATTAGTTTTACTCTGTTACGTGTTGCAATAAAGTCAATACCAGATTATTCCACGTCCATACAAAAAGCCGTATCCGAACAAATGGGTTTAAAGCTGGAAGTAGGTTTTCTTGATGCTGAGATCTATTGGTTAGTTCCTCGCCTTAATTTAATAGATGTTAATGTATCTGATAAAGAGGGTAAACATCACCTGTTACATCTTGATGAAATTGACCTGAGCTTAGACTGGGCCGAAACCATAAGGACGATGGCACCAGTAATTGGTGAAATAACGTTAATTGGTTTAAATGTTCAGCTTGGTGTTAACAAAAAATCACAGTTACTGATTCAAAATTATATTATTGATGAAAATATTGACGAAACCCTTAATGCATCAACAGAAGAAAATGTACATAGAAAATTTGAAGTAAGTGAAGCATTTAAACATAATTTTAATAATCTGGATTTTAAAATATTAAATAGTCAGTTTAGTTTTTATGATGACAGGCATAAAAGTCGTAGTAAAACCTTATCCAATGTTAACCTGCATTTAATAAATAGTGGTGAATCACATGTGTTTGAAGTTAAGGCTGATTTTCCGAAGGGGTATGGCAGACATGCTCACTTCATAATTGATTTAGAAGGTGATTTATTTGACTATAAAAACCTTGATGGTCAATTGTATCTTGCGATTGAAAGTTTTAATGCTGAATCCTGGTTAGATGATTACTGGAATGAGCTGAAGGTCGCAGCGAATGCAAAGGTTTACGGTAAAGTCTGGTTAGAATGGAGTAAACAGGAGATCCTTGAAGTAAATAGCCAGCTTAGCTTTACAAATCTTTCTGTGCATTATCTTGATGACGCAGTTAATACCTGGAATATTGATCACCTTGATGCTTTTCTTCACTGGAATAAGACGGATAGTGGCTGGAAGTTTGATGTTAGAGACTTGCTGGTTGAAAGAGAAGGTATTGACTGGTTGAAACCTGCTGCTGCAACGCTCGAAATGCATAATGGTCTGCAGGAAATTAAGTTTCAGGCAGATTTTTTACGGGCGGAAGGGTTTGTGTATCTTGCAGGTATGTTAAATAGTGTTGCCGATGTAGATGTGACCTGGATGAAGTTACTACAAAAGTACAAACCATCAGGGGAATTAAGAAATCTTGATGTAAGTTTGCCGCTTGATGAGCCTCAGGATATTAAAGTTAATGCAGAGTTTAGCCAGTTAGGTTTTTCATTACCCGATGTTGAACCCGCAGAAATACAAAACTTAAAGGGTTCTATTGCCTACCTTAGTAATAAAACATGGTTATTATTAGATTCGAAAAATACTGAGGTAAAATTTAGAAAATTATTTAGAAACTCTCTCAATTTTAAGACACTGCAAGGTGCACTTGAATTGGCTCATGAAAATGATGTTTGGGAATTATCTAGTCAATCACTGGTTGTTAATACGCCTCATATCGAAACAGAAATTCGACTTGATTTTAATATGCCCGACAAGGGCAGGCCTTTCCTGGACTTAACAGCTCACTTCAAGCAAGGTGATGCTAAAGCAGTAAGTTTGTATTTACCCGCAGGTGTGATGGGAGCAGAAACGGTTAAATGGATAGATAAAGCAATTAACGAAGGTTTGATCACTCAGGGCGGTTATCAGTTTTATGGTTATTTGGGAGATGCGCCTTTTAGACAAAATGAAGGTGTTTCTTTAGCTGATTTTGATGTGACAGGAGTTGATCTAACTTATTTAGATAACTGGCCTGATGTAAATAATATTTCTGCAAATCTCAGGTTTGAAAATGACACTATGCTTTTGAATTCGAATAAAGCTGAGTTGTTTGATTCTAAAATAGGGAAAACGGTTGTATATATAGACAACTTTATTTCTCCAACTTTAGACGTTAAGGGTAAGGTTAATGCTGAACTAAATGACTTTAAGAGATTTGTTAATGAAAGTAGCTTGCATGAGGATGTGAGTAGTTATTTAGATAATTTGCAATTCAATGGCACAGGTGATCTTGATCTTGAGCTGTTTTTGCCGTTATACGGTAATTACCGCACCGAAGTTGGTGGTAAGTTATATATTAATAATGGAGAGCTTAAATTCGAGAGAGAAAACTATGAACTAGATGCTATTAATGGCTTTATTCGATTTGCAGGTGATACAGTCGAATCATCAGGTTTAAAAGCAAAATTTATAGACAGTCAGTCTGATCAACTTCTGGACATTAATATAAATACCCGGAAAAGATCGGGTGAAAGATTGTATCAAATTGGTGTAAGTGGAAATATTCTAGCGTCTACACTGTTAGCACCTATGCCAGATATTCAGGATAGATTGAGTGGTAGTTCGAATTGGGATATAGCAATTGATATAAATAATATAATTGCTAGTGGTACTTCTGTGAAGGCAAGTCTTAACTCTGATTTACAAGGTGTGACCAGCAGTTTGCCAGGCCCGCTAGCTAAGGTAAGCAAAAACAAGAAACCAGTTAAAATAAATATTAGACTGGGTTCTGATGATAGCAGAAGTTTTAATTTGAATTTAGGAAATGGTGAAAAGATACAGTTAAATGAATTGAAAGATAAGGTGTTGATTACAGCAAATACTCAAAGTGTAAAAGGGGTTGTTGACATAAATACACAGGTTGATGTTGATCTTCCAATTAACATTGAACTTGAATATCTGGATTTGAATAAGTATTTTGATTCAAAAAAAATGGAACTTGCAGATAATGATGGGGCTATGAAAAAAGTTTTGGAAATAAATGACCCGTCTTTTATTTCACCACGTGACTTACCCTCTTTTAATTTTCATACAGATAAATTGATATGGAAAAAATCAGTATATACGGATAGTTCTTTAAATACCCAACAGACTAAACTGGGAGTAGTGATAAAAAAATATCAGCTAACCAGTGAAAATAATGTTGTTACTGGTAAAGGAAGCTGGTTTACAGGGAAAGACAACAAAAGCACAACAAAGCTGGATGTGAATATTGAAGTGGCTGATTTAGGTAAAGCCTTTAAGGATTTAGAGGTTTCAGATAGTTTGTTTTCTACTTCGGGAAATATAAATTTACGCTGGCAGTGGAGTGCCGCACCTTACCAGTTTGACTGGAAAATACTACATGGAGATGGACACTTACGATTATCAGACGGAACATTAAAAGATCTTGATGCTGGCGCGGGAAGATTGTTAGGTATTTTTAATTTTAAAACCTTACTTTCACTGGATTTTGGTAGTCAAATGAAAGAGGGTTTTAATTTCGACAAGGTAAGTGGAAGTTTTTCATTTTCTGATGAGAATATATATTCAGATGATTTTGAAATTGAAAGTAAGGCTGCTGATATTCATATGAAGGGTCGCTTAAGTCTGGCTAATAATTATATTGATCAGACTATAACTGTTAGACCACATGTTGGGGCTACAGTTACTCTGGGTACTGCTGTTGTTGCAGGACCTGCCGCTGGAGGTCTGGTTTATTTATTTCAGAAAATATTTAATACTGACAAGTTGTCAGAGTATCAATATTCTATGAAGGGTAGTATTGATTCTCCTGTTGTTGAGTTAATATCAGCCCCAGTAGAAGAGCTGGATGAAGATAGTGATTTTTAAGGTTATTTTTAGTTCTGTGATATTGAGCCTGTTAATATCAATTAATGTGTACGCACAAGATGTTAATATAGAGCTGCGCGCAGAAACATGGGATATACCCCGACACGGAGAGGCTTTATTGAAAGTTCCTGAGCTTTCAATGGTAATGCAGAAGTGGATGGAGAGCCCGACAAAAGTGATTGAGTTGCGTTACCCGGGTGGAGAAGAAGGTGAGCTCTGGGTAGAAGAGTTAAAAGGCTGGTTTGTTTCGTTGGGTGTACCTTCAAGTGTAATACAGCTTACTCCTGGCAGTAATGCAGAAGATATTATTAATATAGTTATAATTAAGGCGGAAAAGTAAAAGATGAGTAAGCTTGCAGCAATTCAAATGTCCTCAGGTCCAAATATTCAGGCTAATTTAGATGAAGCGGCCAAATTAATTGATCAGGCAGCCTCTCAGGGAGCTGAATTAATAGTACTTCCTGAAAATTTCTCACAAATGCCTATGAGTGATAATGAGCGTGTCTCAAATGCAGAAGATATCGGTGATGGGCGAGTTCAGACCTTTCTTGGCGTTCAGGCTGAGAAATACAATGCATGGATTGTGGGTGGAACAATCCCTATAAGTAGTGATGAAGAAGGCAAGGCGTATTCTAGCAGTCTGCTTTATAACAATCTGGGTGAGCTAGTGGCTCGGTATGACAAAATTCATATGTTTGATGTTTTGATAGAGGCGAATAATGAAACCTATAATGAATCGGCGACTACGGTTGCAGGAGAGCGGGCAGTAGTTGTTGATACTCCCTTTGGGAAACTCGGCTTAAGCGTGTGTTATGACCTCAGATTTCCTGAGTTATATCGTATAATGATTGATCAGGGTATGGAAATATGTGCAATTCCATCAGCTTTCACGGCCTTTACGGGGCAGTCTCACTGGGAGCCTTTAATCAGGGCCAGGGCAATTGAGAACCAGTGTTATGTTATTGCTTCTGCTCAGGGAGGTTACCATGTTAATAATCGTCAAACTTATGGCCATAGCATGATTGTTAATCCATGGGGTAATATTCTGGGTAGTGTAGGCACTGGGCCAGGTGTTGTTATAACAGAGCTTGATCGTAGTGTGCTTGAAACCACTCGGAGTAAGTTTCAGGTATTGAATCATAGAAAACTGAATTGCAAAATTAGCTGATTTATAAATCATTAGGAATATTATCCCAAGTATTTTACTGAAGTGTGAAATGCTTGGGTTTAAGTGTTGTATATCTATAATAAAATTTGCGAAAAGCAATGATGGAAAATCTGAACTAAGCATCAGCCGCGTATTCTGGTTGAGATGTTTCAGAGTGGTTAAGGATGATTCTTAGGGAGCAGGAGCTCTGCCAAGCGTGTTTTTATAAATTAATAGGAGAGTGTTAGTGCTTCTCCAAACAAATAACATAATTCACGACTAAATAATCATGAAAAAGAAAATTTTCCGTTTTAGCCTTTTATTCTCCATGCTTGGTTTGTTATTCGCATGTGCTCCCTCGGTTAAAGATAAGCCTGAAGTAAAAACACCGGAGCCTGTTATAACAAAACCAGTTGTTGTAGATAAAGTAATACCTGTTCCGGTTGAACCTGAACAACAGGACGTGTTGATTTTATTAAGTAGTTCCTCCGTTGCATTTCAGAAAATTGGTCAATATTTAACCAGGGAATTGGGGGATCATGCGGTACAAATTACTTTATCTGGTCTGCCTGCTCAGGATAAAGCTGTAATTAGAGATATTCAGAATTCCAGCACCATACAGGTGGTTGCTGTGGGCTCTAAGGCGCTTGATGCAGTTAAAAACTTTAAAAGCAAACAGATAATTTATACACAGATACTTAACCATAACAAGGTAACCGCTGACAACATTAAAGGTGTGAGTTCCTTGCCATCACCGGAAAAGCTATTTAAAGACTGGAAGAAACTCTCGCCTTCGTTAACAAAAGTCGCTGTTGTAGCAGGTAATAATCTTGATTTGTACTTAAAACGGGCTAAAAAAGCAGCTAAATCCCAGGGGATTGAGTTAATTGTAGAGGTTGTTAAATCGGATAAGGGCTTTATCTATAAAAGTAAAAAGATAAAGTCGGATGTAGGCGGCCAGTGGATTTTGCCTGATAACCGCATTCTAAGCGGTAAAGCACTAAAAGAAGTGATGGCTTATGCATCGCGGCGTGGTAGGCAAATAGTGGTTTTTAGTCCTAAATTATTGTCTTTTGGTGGTTTCTTTTACGTAACGCCTGATGCCGAGGCAATTGCAAGTGGAGTTTTACAGCGGCTTAGAGAGTCTGCGGGTAAAACGAGTATTTTGGGTGAGAGCGTTTTGCCTGTCATGAATCATACTATGGGAATAAATCAGAATATTGCTAAGCAATTTAATCTGGTTATACCTCCGGAGTATCGGAAGTACGTCAATGGAAAGTAGAGCCGAACATAATCAAAAAACGCTAGAACAAGGATGGAAAAATGCCCGGTCTCTAAGAAGCGTTCTAAAATCAGGGCTTAGGGATGATACAGAGCAAACTCACACGCCGGAAGTGAAAAGCTTAATACGTCGTTCGCCTTTATTTTCACGTCGTAAAAACACCAGTTTAGTTAATCGTATAATCTGGCTGTTATTAGTATGGAGTGTGGTCGTTTATATTTTAGGCGTCGCTGGTTTATGGTGGAGTTCGAATAAAGTTATCGAAGATAATTTTTCTCAACAGGCTACTGACTGGGTTACCAAACTCGATGAATTGGGTACTCCATTGTACGCAGCAAACGATGAATTTTTATTTCAGTCAATCGAAGAGCAGGTTAGTCGTTTTCCAGAAGTTTCATATTTAAGGTATTATGAGGCCGAGAAAAATTCAATTATCGCGCAGTATTCGGCTGATAATATGGTTGATATCAAAATACCTGAATTAAGTTCAGCGATTATTGAAAGATTGCGACTTAATATTGATTCTAACCAGCCAGTTCTAATACAAACAGCAGATGATAGTTCTTCATTGTTTCAGGTAGCGTCTTCTATCGTGACCCGATCAATTCGCTCTGATAGTATGGTTGATTTTGATATTGACGAAGAATCTAAAGAAAATTATAAAATAATTGGTTACCTGGAGCTTGGCTTAGATTTCAGCCATTATCAGGATAAATTAAAAAAGAATATATTTATCGGTAGTGTGGCCGTAGCCGTTCTTTTTCTAGTCGCTGCATTTTTTGGCCGAATACTCATAAAGCGCTCACTGCGTCCTCTAACTAATATGCAAAAACCTTTAGAGCAATTAGCAAAGGGTAAAATTGATGTACATGTTGATGGTGAAGGTGATGAAGAAATTGTTGCTATAGCCAATGCATTAAATACTACAATCAAGGCGCTTAGAAGTAGAGATGAAGAGTTAAGAAAACTTGCAAATTATGATGCACTTACGGGGTTATTAAATAAACATAATTTTAATATTCAATTAAAACAGGAAATTCAGCGTACGATTGATGAAGGCGATAGCAGTGCATTGTTATTCATAGATCTGGATCAGTTTAAACATGTGAATGATAATCTTGGACATGCAGCTGGTGACAGGTTATTAAAACAGGTTGCCGATTTACTTAAGAATAGAATAAGAACCGAGGACGTTATTGCTCGATTTGGCGGTGACGAGTTTACTATTATTGCCAAGTCAATAAAAGAAAATGATGCTCGTGTTATTGCGGAATCAATTCTTAAGTCGATGCAGGAATTTGTCTTTGTAGAAGGTGGGCAGGCTTTTAATATCTATTGCTCTATTGGTGTGGTGTTAATAGGCGGTGATGATTTTACAGCTGAAGAAGTGTTTTCTCAGGCAGATATGTCGTGTTTTCATGCGAAATCTGAAGGCCGTAATCGATATCATATGTTTGATTTGCCTGAGCAGGAAGAGCTTAGAAAAAGTGCTGATATTAGCTGGTCTAAAAGAATTAGTGATGCAATTCAAAATGATTATTTTACGCTTTTCTATCAGCCTATAGTCAGCCTTGACGGAGACAAGCGTGAACATTATGAAGTTCTGTTAAGAATGGTTATGGGTAAAGGTGAAGTTATTCATCCTAATGCTTTTCTACCGGCAGCTGAACGATTAGGTGTTGCAATTGATATCGATTACTGGGTTGTTCGTAATGCGCTTAGAAAATTATCAGAATTTAAAGCTGATGGGCGTGATGTTTATTTATCTATTAATCTATCGGGTAGAATATTTGAAGCGGCAGACTTAATCGAAAAAATTAAACGTTATATATCTCAATATGATGTTGATACGGACCATGTGATATTTGAAATTACTGAGCAAACAGCTGTGCGTCATATTGAAAAAGCCAGTGAGACCATTCAGCAGTTATCTGAGTTGGGCTGCCAGTTTGCTTTAGATGATTTTGGTGTGGGCTTTAGCTCGTTTAATTATTTGAAACGATTGCCGGTTGATATTCTTAAAATTGATGGTGAGTTTATTACTGATATGGCAAAAGATCCTGTCGATCAGGCGATGGTCCAGTCAATGATTCAGATCGCAAAAACCTTAAATAAAAAAATCACTGCTGAATATGTTCAAGATGCTGCAACATTAGAGATGTTAAAGCGTTTTGGTGCTGATTATGTACAGGGCTATTATTTAGGTAAACCGATGCGAGATACTACGCGACAGAACTATGATGACGCTTTGGGTCATGTTGATACAAATATTCTTACGTTTTGATTTAAAAACGTAAGTAGTAAATTGCTCTATTGCGTAACAGCTGAAATTCCTTTGGAGTCGAATGTTGATAAACAATATTCTTGTAGAATATTTTACAGTTATGACGATATCTTAACGTTGGCCTCCGCCACCGGCTTTTATCAGAAATTTATCCATCATTCTGCTGCTTAAAATTCGTTTCAGGTAACCCATAATGTATGTTGGTTTTGTTA
>Ga0316206_1002003_pt1 | contig 15255 bp, 23 predicted proteins | sample 6monthpyrite_MG_FD_204942 | JGI IMG/M metagenome (GOLD analysis project Ga0316206, IMG submission 204942) | Microbial mat bacterial communities from mineral coupon in-situ incubated in ocean water Damariscotta River, Maine, United States -... | ecosystem: Environmental > Aquatic > Marine >... | reverse complement strand
CATTGCCATGCTAGGTATTGAAGAACTTTCACCTAAAGATAAACGTATTGTCTTACGTGCACGTCGATTGCAACGCTATTTAACCCAGCCGATGTGGGTCACTGCTGCACATACAGGCATTCCCGGAATCTCGGTGTCTTTGAAAGAAACATTGGATGACTGCGAAGCCTTTTTACAAGGTCACTATGATGAAATACCTGAAGAACAATGTTATATGCAAGGTAGTATGAGCCGAAAATGAAATCCTTTACGCTTTTATTACAAGATGCAACCCATGCTGAAAAATATGAAGGCGTCACCTCATTTGTGGGTGAGGATACGAGTGGCAGCTTCGGTATTCTTCCCAACCATGATCGTATGATGACCTCTCTGGTAATGGGGTTGGCTCGATTTCGAATCGAGGATCAAAATTGGCGATACATTGCCACACCCGGTGCTTTACTTTATTTTAATAACGACACTCTAACCTTGTCATGTCGCCACTTTTTTATTGACACAGATTACATGCGCATCAACTCTGCACTGGAAGAGCAACTGCTCGAAGAAGAAATTCAGTTGCAGACTCAAAAACAAAGCCTTCGTCATATGGAAGAAGAAGTACTTAAACGTCTATGGGAAGTTGGTGGCCGTAGGGAGGTATGAGACGACAATGACTGACAAAAAGGAGTTAAAGAAACAGATTGAACACCAGGCTCGACGCATGAAAAAGGCAGAATTAGATCAGCCTACCCTGATCGCACAAACTATTTATATCGGTACCTTGGGCCTACTATTTGTATTGCCTGTTATTGTCGGTGCCTATCTCGGACATTGGCTGGATAATCAGGTGACAGGTTATTCGGTTCGCTGGACGACCAGCCTAATAATTCTAGGCGTATTTGTTGGTGGTGTTAATGTTTATTTATTTATACGTGAGTGAAAAATCACATGAGTGATTCAGAACTGGCTATCAATGCAGTCTTTAATATTGGGCCATTAGAAGTGACAAACACTGTGATCACTACCTGGGGAATTATGCTTACACTTGGTTTATTTTCCTGGTTAGCGACTCGCCGACTTTCTCAAACACCAGGAAAAGTACAGACTATTCTCGAAGCTACGGTAACAACGATAGAAAGTGCTGTGGCCGAAGTAGCCCCACAACATGCAAAAACGTTAACACCCTTCATTGGGACTTTATGGATTTTTCTAGTGATAACCAATCTCAGTGGACTAATTCCTGGGCTACACTCGCCCACCCGGGATCTTTCTGCAACTTCTGCGATGGCAATCGTGGTGTTCTTATCAGCCCATTGGTACGGTATTCGCGCCACAGGCATTAATAACTATTTACGTCATTACCTCCGACCCAGCCCAATTTTATTACCGTTTCATCTTGTTAGTGAAATCACACGTACGGTCGCACTTGCCATTCGTTTATTCGGCAATATGATGAGCCTGGAAATGGCCGCTTTACTCATTTTGCTGGTGGCTGGATTTCTCGCACCGGTTCCGATACTTTTACTACATATTATCGAAGCGCTGGTTCAGGCTTATATCTTTGGTATGCTCGCCTTGGTATATGTAGCCGGCGGCATCCAGTCCCAGCAACTTAAGAATACCTCTATTGAACGAAACAAAAGTAAAAATAAGGAGTAAACCATGACTGATCTAGCTACTTTTTCTATGGTATCAACGGTCGCAGCCATCATTGGCATTGCGCTGGGGGTTATGCTTCCTGCCATTGCGATGGGCTGGGCTATCAGTCGAGCCATGGACGCACTGTCTCGTCAGCCCGAAGCAGAACGCGCCATCATGCGTACCTTGTTTATTGGTCTGGCAATGATTGAATCCTTGGCCATTTATGTTCTGGTAATAGTTTTGATTGTTCTGTTCCGTAATCCATTACTGGAATATCTAATTAAATAAAATAACGGAGAAGCACAGTTGGAATTAAATTGGTCAACTTTTCTACTGGAAATTATTAATTTTCTGGTACTGGTGTGGATACTGAAAAGATTTTTCTATCGTCCTGTGTTATCAGTGCTTGAAAAACGTCGAGAGGAAATAGAACAAAGTCTGAAAGAAGCTAATAGCCACCACACTCAGGCCATCGAGCTGGAACAACAATACAAAAATCGACTGGAAGACTGGGCACTGGAAAAACAACAACTCAAAGATACCGTGCAACAAGAAATCCAGGCCGAAAGAACTCAAAGACTCGAGCAGCTTGAAACAGAACTCGCCAGTGAACGTAAAAAAACAGAAGTCGTTGCAAAGCGACATCAGGAAGAAAGTTTAAGACAACATCAAGAAAGCGCTCATGAACAAGGTGCACGCTTTGCAACACAACTTCTCAGTGCTGTGGCTAGCGAAGAATTGGAATCACGTTTATTCGACTTATTAATAGATACATTCGATGAACTTGATGACGAACGACAAATGACCCTTGTTAATTCCTGTAAAAAATCTTCTGTAGCTATTACCGTGGCCAGTGCCTATTCTTTATCAGCGTCACACCAGCAACAACTGGAACAGAAACTAAACGCTTTGTGTGAACAGCCGATGAAGATTAATTATATTCAGGATCATCAGCTTATCGCTGGTTTACGCATACTCATTGGGGCCTCAGTACTGAGTATTAATTTACAGGATGAATTAAAAGGTTTTGTGGAACTAATCCATGAGAACAAATGATTTAACACAAGATTTTTTCAAAACAGTGGATGACTGGCTAAGCAGTTATAAACTGGATGTAAATATATCTGAAGTTGGCAACGTGGTTTCAGTCGGTGATGGTATTGCTTGGATCAGTGGTCTGCCAACAGCAACGCTTGATGAAATAATGGTATTTGAGGATGGTAGTCGTGGCGTTGTTTTTGAACTCAATGAAGATCTTATTGGTGCTGTACTATTGCATGAAACTGCAGCCTTAACAGCTGGTAACTGTGTATATCGCTCTAATCATACAATTGATATTCCCGTGGGTGATGCATTATTAGGTCGAGTTGTTGATCCTCTTGGGTTGCCATTGGATGGAGGTATTGCCCCAGCAACAAAGGACAGGCAAGCACTGGAAAAATTATCACCGCCCATTGTATCCCGAGATGATGTACATCACCCGTTGTACACGGGTAATAAAATTATCGACACGCTAATCCCTATCGGTAAGGGACAACGTCAACTCCTTGTCGGTGATGAAGGTCTTGGTCGAAGTGCACTTGCGTTGGATACTGTCATTAATCAACGAGGTAAAAATGTTTATTGTGTTTATGTCTTGATTGGTCAAAAACGATCTACCGTGATCAATACCATAGAGTTGTTACGCAAGCATGATGCATTGAGTTACACAACAATAGTGGTTGCAGAAGCCACTGCCCTGCCCGGATTGCAACATCTTGCGCCATTTGCAGGTTGCGCTATCGCTGAATATTGGATGAACCAGGGGCGGGATACACTTATTGTATATGATGATCTTTCCACGCACGCCAAAACCTATCGTGAACTCTCTTTATTACTACGTCGTTCCCCGGGTCGGGAAGCTTTTCCGGGTGATATATTTTATGTTCATGCCCGCCTGCTTGAAAGAGCAACCTGCCTTAATGCAACTCATGGTGGTGGCAGCATGACAGCCTTACCGATCATTGAAACTCAACAAGGTGAAATAGCAGACTATATTCCTACAAACCTTATTTCAATTACAGATGGACAGATATATCTTGATCAAGAACTATTTGTAGCAGGCTTTCGGCCCGCAATTGATATTGCTCGCTCAGTATCTCGTATCGGTGGCAGAGCTCAACATGCTCGCATTAAAGAAGAAGCCGGTCGGATGAAACTGGATTACCTACAGTTTCTTGAGCTTGAAGTTTTTACGCGTTTTGGAGCAAAGTTAGAAACAACAATGGAAACAGCGATCAAACGCGGGCGAGTCTTACGTGAGCTACTCAAACAAGGACGCTTGTTGCCACATAGTATTGAATTTCAACTAGCCTGGATAATTGCTTTTAATGAAGGTTTATTTTTAGAAATAGAAACCAAATATTTGCCTACTTTACTCAAATCTCTTGAGACTAAAGTAAGTCTTTCAACACTGACTCTTGATAGCCCTCGTGATGAGTGGCAAGCCGCATTAGCTAATTGGTTGAACGCTTCGCACGCGTAAGTAATAATATGACACGCCGCCACGAACAAATCACTCACCGCCACAAGCTCAGTGAAATTCGTAATATTATGAACTCTATGAAAACACTGGCAATAATGGAAAGCCATAAGCTTGAGCGTATCATTGAAACTCAGACGACAATGATTGCCTCTATCGAAAATATTGCGGCAGATTTCCTTCACTTTAATCCACAGGTATTACCTGAAGTTGAACCAACATCAAATGTCATTTTACTTATAGGTTCCGAACGGGGTTTTTGTGGTGACTTTAATGAAAAATTGGTCAATCAATTAGAACTGTCATTTCCTAATGCAACTCAAAGTGACACGAAATTAATTGCCGTTGGTCATAAACTTCATTCTCTTATGGATGAAAAAAATATTATTTATGTTGAAGGTGCCAGTGTTGTTGAAGATATTTACAACGTTGTAGATTCACTGTCAGAGATATTTGCAACACATCAAAAACTTTCATCTTTATATGTTTTACAGCATAACAGCCAACATGATGAACTCATCATAGAAAGGCTAATGCCGCCCTTCGAAGAAGCACATTATAAAAAAGTAGATTACACTACCTCCCCTTTATTAAATCTAACCGCCAGAGATTTTTTCCTTGAGCTAACCGAACACTATTTATTTAACTCATTACATAAAATTTTATATATTTCTTTGTTGGTTGAAAATCAGCGTCGTATTCAACATCTTGAAAATGCAACTCATCATCTTGACGAAAAGACTGACGAATTAAAACATAAAATCAATGCATTACGTCAGGAAGAAATTATTGAGGAAATTGAAGTGATATTACTTAACGCATCTAATAGTTAATGTACAAGTATATAATATTTAATGTGGATGAATAACCCATTAAAAAATTTAATTTAAAGTTATTCTTTTGTGATTGTTATTATTAACTACGGATTGCTTAAAGCTGGACTGCACCCCTTTTAGAACAATCCATACTCAAGTGTTCATCCATGCCAAATGTAATTGCACCTACCTAGAAACCCTTTGGGTATCGACAACACAAAAGAAGAAAAAAATTAAGCGGTCTTATACCTCTCATAGAAAAAGATAAAAGCTTTGCGTTATTACCATGGGGCGATGGGATAAATGGCTCCCATTACGGTTAAACTCTCTGTCAACCAATTTAAGGAAAAAGATATTCAAGGGAACTCTCATTGGCTTATTTTTTTGACTCGAAATTTGGCTGCGTTAAGAGAGCAATCTTTTTCTTGTTTCGATTTTCTTCATTTTGCCCAAATTATTTGTGAATTTTTACTTTTTAAACTATACCGCCTATAGCTTGAAACGTTGTCGGCATGAAATGGCCGAGGGCAATACCTGCAATAAGACTTAAGAATACCCAAACAGTTAGATAACGCTCAAAAAAACTTATTTCATCACCCCTTTCAGTTTTTGCTGTTATTTCACACTGAACACTCATGTCATTATCTCTACTTTAGTTGTATCAGGTAAACGCATGGAAAGAATGCCTGCAATGGTTACAAAAAGGCTTGACCAGATTAGGCAACCGATTAATCCTTGTGTTTGATATATCAGACCAGACAGTACCGTTCCCATCAAACGGCCTCCGGCATTTGCCATGTAATAAAAACCGACATTCATAGATACCTTATCGTGCTCTGACCAGGCAACAATTAAATAAGAATGAACTGCTGAGTTAATAGCAAAGACAATACCGAAAACAACCAAGCCTGCTATCAAAGAAATTTCTGGGTAGAAATCAAAATACAAAGCAAGCGCAATACCTACCGGTAAAAACGCAAGAATAAACGCCCAGAGTTTTGCTGTACCGCCATCAGGGCCGTTACTATGATGACTTTGTTGAATAAGTTTTGGTGCACTGGCTTGTACTACACCATAACTGATGACCCATATCGCGAGAAAGCCACCGACCTCCATAAAGCTCCACTGAAAAACTGAATAAAGATAAACCGGCAAGGCGACGACAAACCAGACATCACGCGAGCCAAACAGAAAAAAACGTGCTGCTGATAACCAGTTAATTGCAGGTGTTTTGGAAAAGACCTGCGTAAATTTTGGTTTGCTTTTTGATTTACCTAAGCCAGAGGGAAGTAAAGATAGAGTGATAAGCAGAACAATAAATAACCCACCAGATAAAACTGCTAACGCACCTCTGAATTCAAGTGTTTGTAATAACAATGCGCCAAGAAAAAACCCCAATCCTTTTAATGCATTTTTTGAACCTGTTAGTATTGCTATCCATTTAAATAATTTTGAGTCACTGTCATGCTTGGGTAACAGTGTTTTAACACTGGCTTTTGCCGACATCTTATTTAAATCTTTAGCAATACCCGAAAGTGCTTGCGCAACCATGACATAGATAACGGATAACCACGACTCAGGTACCATTAACATTGCCAATGCAAATACCTGCAACCCCATGCCAATATGCATGGTCAGGTTTAAGCCAATACGTGAACCCAACCAGCCACCCACAAGATTAGTGACAATGCCGAAGAATTCATAAAACAAAAACAGCATGGCCACTTCAAAAGGTGAATAACCTAATAAGTGAAAATACAACACCACTAACATGCGGATTGCACCATCGGTAATGGTGAAGGCCCAGTATCCCCCTGTAACAACAAGATAGTTACGTAACCCTTGTTCCATAATTTATAGGCTCTTCGAAACTTTGGCAGCTAACTCCATCATACGATTCACATAACCCCACTCATTGTCATACCAGGCATAAATCTTCACCTGAGTATCATTAATCACCATGGTCGATAACGCATCGACAACCGATGAACGTGGGTCGTTAACATAATCAATGGAAACCAGTGGGCGCTCTTCATATCCGAGTATATCTTTCAGCTCACCTTCAGCGGCATCTTTAAAATACGCATTAATTTCTTCAGCTGTAACGGGACGTGATGCTTCAAATACAAAGTCGGTTAATGATGCATTCAGCAAAGGTACACGTACCGCGTGTCCATTTAACTTGCCTTCAAGTTCAGGAAATATTTTAGTAATGGCTCTTGCTGAACCCGTTGAAGTCGGTATTAAAGATTGTCCACACGCTCGGGCACGACGTAAGTCTTTATGCCCTTTGTCTACGATTGTTTGTGTATTTGTAATATCGTGAATCGTGGTCATGCAACCGTGTTTTATACCCACTTTTTTGTGCATAACTTTAACAACAGGTGCCAGGCAGTTTGTAGTACAAGACGCTGCTGTCAGTAAATGATGTTCATCCGCGTTATATTGATCATCGTTAATACCATAAACAATATTCAATGCCCCTTCGGTTGGTGCAGCCACGATAACCTTCTTCACACCTTGATCAAAATAAGCATTTAATGTCTCAGGTTTTTTGTGATGTTTACCCGTGGCTTCAATTACAATGTCGCAGCCCGACCAGTCAGTATCAGCTATCTCTTTATTTGATGAATACGCTATCGACTTGCCATCAACCATCATCTTGTTATCGCAAGCTGATGTCTCATAATTCCACGTTCCATGAACTGAATCGAATTTTAATAAATGCGCTGAACCTACCGCGTCAGTTGATATCTCGTTAACTTGAACAAGTGAAAATTCTTTTTTATCCCACCCAGCTCTAAAGCCAAGGCGACCCATACGGCCAAAACCATTAATACCAACACGTACTGGCATAGTGAACTCCTTGAAAGTTTAATATTTAAAAATTATTTTAGGCGTGTGGCCATCAAGCACAACACGCTGAGCCCGGACGGTTTGGCATATCAGTCAGAGTGAGTAGATCATCAGAAAATGGGGACTGTTCACAGTTAGCCAACGCGGTAATATGCAAAATATTTTTGGCCCATTCGTCTATCTCAGGACTAATAGAGTAATAAATCCACTGTCCAGCACGGCGATCTTTAACCAATCCATTATCACGCAATAATGCTAAATGCCTTGAAATCATAGGCTGGGAAAGGTTTAGAGCATGGATTAGCTCACAAACACACAACTCACCCTCAAGCTGCATTAACATCAAACAACGTAGACGTATTTCATTTGATAAAGCAGAAAATAAAGTGTTGGCATCAATAGTCATAAGTAATAATATACGATAAATAATATATATCGTCAATCATATATATCGTCAATCATATATAATTAATTTACTCATACAAACTAAGGTAAAAACCATGCACTACCCTATTCGTGTTTTATTTTTATGTACTGGTAACTCTGCACGTTCGCAAATGGCCGAAGCACTACTTCGGTCTTTTGGTGGTGATGATTTTGAAGTATTCAGTGCCGGCACCGACCCTAAAGAAATTCATCCAATGACCATTAAGGTTATGCAGGAAAGTAATTTAGATATATCAAATCAGAAGAGTAAGCATCTTGATCAATTTTTAGATGAATCCTTCGATTTCATCATCACCGTTTGTGATAAAGCTCGAGACAATTGTCCAACCTTTCCTGGTGATATTGAGCGCATTCATTGGAGTTATGATGATCCTGCAGCAATAACAGATGATGAAGAAGCGCAATATCAGCTCTTCAAACGAGTAAGGAATGAAATTAGTGAAAGAATTCGAGTGTGGGTAATTGTGCAACGTAAGAAATTAAAGGAAATGGGGCTAACCATAATGTCATGACAAAGTAGTCTTATTTGTAAAAGTTTAGACCAAATCTGACACATCACTTGCAAAAGTGAGAGTTACCCGTTTTGATAAAGGTGTCGGCCGATTCCCCGGCCAATACCTTTATCAAAACAGAGTTCTCAATACCGTGTTAAGTAGTTTAACTGTAGTCAGTCTTTCTCACTCAGGCTTTGTTTCATTTCCGCATATTCTTCTTTATTAATCTCACCTTTTGCAAATCTCTTGTCGAGGATTTCGCTCGCACTTTCTGAACGGGGCGCATTATTTTCACTGTTACCGCCACTACCGGAACCAAACATACCACGCATGAAAAATATAAAAACTACTAAAAAAATGACTGGAAATATCCACATAAATCCAAAACCATGTCCCCACCAATAAGTTGGATCCATATTCTTAATCCTCCATTTTATTCAATTTGATTAACCTACTTTCTTTTCTTTATTTTTGTTTAGCAATTTCTGACGATGCTTCTTTGTGCTCCAGCCAGCCATGCAGATTATCCAGTATCATGAGAAGTTCTGGATCTGGCAGGCAGTAATAAATAAACGAACACCCGCCTTTCCGGGCGAACCAATTCAGCTTCACGCAGTGCCCACAGATGAAAAGATACATTAGTTTGAGTAAGACCGGTAGCTTTAATGACATCTGATACCGGCTGGCACAAGTAGAACTTGTTGGCTTCAAGCTTGAAATTGTAGTTGATATAGGCCCTTTCTATTACTCAGCTATATCTTTAAAGCTGTAAGCACAACAGTGAATGATCAATTCTGTCTGGTTGCTGATGTATTTGACATATTTTGATAATTGTAATATCATTTTCGCAATCATCGAAATGAAAGCTTTATGAAAAATCCTAACACACTAAAAAAACAACAGGATGTTTGTACTATTCCGTGTTTTGAGCACGACAAGGTTAACGCTATTCGTACTGCGTTGGATAAAGAGCAGGAACGTTTGCCTGAGCTGGCTGATTTTTACAAACTACTAGGTAACACCACCCGGCTAAAAATTCTGCTGGCATTGGCCGAAGGTGAATTGTGTGTTTGTGATGTGGCGCATGTGCTTGAACTCAGTATGGCGGCGACATCTCACCAATTAAAATTACTCAGAGATAAGGGATGGTTGCGTAAACGCGATGACGGCAAGATGGTTTATTACCGGCTGCATAGTACAGATTTACTAAAAGCATTAAAGGGTGATTTGAAAATGTTAGAGAAACAGCTCGGATAAATTTTTTTACCTTAGTCATTTCGTCATTATCGAAAGTGTTTGAGTGTAAGGGGCAGCAATGAATAAAACTTGGGCTTTACTTGGTCTTGCAGTTTGTCTGGAAATTGCCGGTGTTATCTGTCTGCGCTTTAGTGAAGGCTTCACTTTGTTGCTGCCAACAGTGGCCGCAATACTTTCTTTCACCTTGGCTCTTTTTCTTGTTAGTAAAGTGATGAAAAAACTCCCCGTGAGTATTGCTTACCCTGTATGGGCTGGTGGTGGTACAGCAGGCGTAGCGTTGTTGGGAATTATTGTACTGAATGAAAGTGCTGATTTAATGAAAGCATTAGGTATCGTAATCATTATGGCGGGAGTGATACTTATAAATATCACGTCAGAGAAAAAATCAGGGGGGTGTTAAGAATGAATTACACTTGGTTTTTAGTTGGCTTTGCGGTGATTGCTGAAATTGCCGCTGCATTTTCATTACGTTATAGCAATGGTTTCACAAAACCGTTACCTACTTTTTTTGCATTGTTTAGCTTTGCCAGTGCTTTTTATCTTATTAGTCTTGCTTTGTTGAAGTTGCCGGTTAGTAGTGTTTATCCCGTATGGGCGGGTGGTGGTACAGCCGGTGTTGCGTTACTTGGCATCATTATTTTGAAAGAGCAAAAAAACGTATGGAAATTAATGGGTATAACGATGGTCGTTACCGGCATTGTTATATTAAATATTGCATCGACAGAAGGTATTGTATAAATGCCAACTGAATCGAAAAAATTACAGAAAGTTGAAAGTGAACTTCGTTCTGCAATAGCAGCAAAAAAATGTTGGCGCTGTGGTTGCTTTCATGACACGGTCAATACCTTAGATAAATTTACATCTATAACAGAAACACTGGGCTCACTATTAAGTGACGCTAAAAATCTATTTGAAGATATACGTTATGACTGCCTTGGTTGTGATGTTTGTTGGCCTGCGGTTGCGCAAAATTTAGCAGCTGAAATAGATCCGGCCATCGCCGAAGGTACGCATTGCGCAACACAGGAACCTGAAGTGCGTGACGGTTGGCCGCCGTTGCCCGGTGATTATCAAGTGCTTCGTTTTCAGGCTTCAGTTGCTGTTTGTACGCTTAATTCAGATCACTTAATTACAGAATTAAAAGAAAGTGTTATTGAAGGCTTATCTATTGTTGGAAGTTTACATACAGAAAACTTAGGTATCGAACATCTCATTCGTAATATTTTAACTAATCCACATATTCGTTATTTAATTATCTGTGGCGAAGATACTCAAAAAGCTATTGGACATTTACCCGGACAGTCGTTAGTTGCCTTAGGTGAGTATGGTGTTAATGAAAAAATGCGTATCATTGAAGCCAAGGGTAAACGTCCAATGCTTAAGAATATTAATCAAGAGTATGTTGAGTCGTTTCGTAAACAGGTGCAGATTATTAACCAAATTGGTGAAGTTGATGTCACTCGATTACAGGAATTAATTACTCATTACGCCAGTAATGATCCAGCCCCCTTTGTTAGTTCTCTGAAAGAAATTATTTTAGTGCCAACAGAAAAAGCAGAAGAACCGGGTAAGTTGGTACTTGATCCTGCCGGTTACTTTGTTGTGATACCTGATCGAACACAGCAACAACTGGTGCTGGAACACTATAGCAATAAAGGCATATTGAATCGTGTTATTACCTCAGATACAGCTGCTTCTTTGTATATGCAAGTTATAAAACTTGAACTTATTAGTCGCCTGGATCACGCCGCGTATCTTGGGCGTGAACTAGCACGTGCCGAACAAGCGTTACTAAGTGGTGAAAAGTATGTACAGGATCGTGCACCAGGTGAGCTGGATAACAGTTCTGATCTAATTCAGGAAAATGAATCAACCTCCTGTGGTTGTAGTAACAACAAGGACCAGTCATGCAGTTAAAAAAAATAAGTCTTTGGATAGTCATTACTCTCGTTATTGTGATGATAATTAGTTTGACGCTAGTGCAAAAATCAACCACAACAAATGAAAAATTAGTAACAGAAGTAAATGGTCCTGCGGTACTTTTATTTAAGGGTGATAACAGCCCTGGTTGCAGAGCAATTGATAAAGTTATTAGTGATGCAGAAATTAAATATAAACATATTAACTTTATGCTGATGGATTGGTCAGATAAAAATCCACTCATTAAAAAATATCAAGTCCGCTTTCTTCCTACCGTCGTGTTTATTAATAATAACAATAAAGAAGTAAAACGTATTGTTGGTGAAAGCCCTGCGGTAAAGAAAAAACTTGAGCAGACGGTTGATCAACTTGAAAGTTTATTACGAAATTAAATTATGGATACGTTTGCTCAATGGTTAACCCCGTTTTTAAGCAGTGGATCATTAATAGCTTTGCCACTTGTTATCGTAGGTGGTTTGATCACTGCATTTAACCCCTGTTGTTTGCCGATGTATCCAGCGGTATTTGGTTTTCTTGGTGGCGCATGCGGCAAGAATAGTGAAGCTAACTTAAATGAATGTAACAGGGAAAGTTCAAAACCACTGACCAGTATTACCTTGTTATTTATATTAGGCATGGCAACAGCAACCAGTGTCATGGGGATTTTAACTGCCGCATTGGGATGGGTGTTTGGTCGTTTTGATTCGACATTTCTTATATTACTGTCAGCAATACCTTTATTAATGGGATTAAGTTTACTCGGTCTTCTTCCATTTAAAATACCTGCCTGGCATATAGTACGGTTACATGCAGCAACGGGAGAGAAGTTTAAACATAAAGTAACGGCATTTAGTGCAGGCGTTATTTTTTCACTGGCGATTGCTCCGTGTGCTACACCAATATTACTGGGTATTCTCACCCTCGTTGCCATGCAGGGTGATTTATTTTATGGCGGTGTATTAATGTTTATTTATGGTTTTGGTGCAGGTTTGCCGCTGCTTTTTATTGGCCACGGTTTTAACAAACTACAATCGAAACTCACTTTGACCAGCTATTCAAAATGGTTACAGAAAATATCTGGCTTACTACTAATTAGTGTCAGTATTTATGTTATGTGGAATATATAGCAGTAAAAGAGCTATACAAAATTGTTCGCTTTTGGCTGTGAGTTTAACTGGTCAACGCAACTATTGTAACAATAATGTACATACTATTATGGACACGATTGTGAAATTTATACTTAATTATAATTCTAAAAAAGACTAAAAAATAAAATTATGAGCGATTGCGGTTGTAACATAGAAATAAAAGATCGGTCACAAAAAAGTGTGTTGTACTGGTTGTTAGCCATTAATGCCTCAATGTTTTTCATTGAAATTAGTATTGGCTGGTTTGCTGAATCGACTGCACTCATTGCCGACTCTTTTGATATGTTTGCCGATGCGGTTGTCTATGGCATTGGTTTATATGTAGTTGGCCGTGCGGCGAAAGATAAAGCAAAAGCGGCCTTAGTCAGCGGTTATTTTCAGTCCGTACTTGGCTTACTCATTCTAATCGATATTGTTCGACGTATTTTTCAAGGTAGTGAACCCATTTCAGAACTCATTATGATCATGGGGCTCATTGCGCTTTGTGCCAATCTTATTTGTTTAGCACTTATTCATAAATACAAAGATGGTGAAGTCCATATGCGAGCCAGCTGGATATTTTCAGCCAATGACGTAATTGCAAATTTAGGCGTTATTATTGGTGGTGCACTGGTATGGTGGCTAGATAGCCGTTGGCCAGATATCGTAATTGGTATAGTCATCGCTGTCGTTATTCTTCGAGGTGCAAGGTTAATTCTACAAGATGCAAAAAATGAACTACATGAAATTAATTAAGATTATCACCATTATCTATATCATCAATAATCGGGCAACCGTCCTCACTCCCACGACAGAGATTCAGTAATAATCGCAATTCATTTTGAAGTGTCGTAAGTTCAAGAACCTGACTTTCAATATCGATAAGTTTGTCGGTTGTAAGTTGCCGAATACTATCTTTTGCATGTTGTGGGTCTTCACGCATTGTTAGTAAATTTTATTTCTTCAAGACTAAAATTAATACGTTGTGCACGATTTAAAAACGCAGCGATGATTCGGATAGATTGACCTTGTGCAAGACCTCGAGAAATTTCTTCTCGTTCGGATAAAGATAGGCAACGTGATGAACGAATATGGGGAGCAGGTCGAATACCGCCTGACTCAGCAATGATGTGTCCAATGGAAGAATGATATCGATCAAATAGTCTGGCAATAGAACCTAGCGTCTCACCTTTTTGCCAGCGATCCCACATAATGGTTTTATCTTCAGCAGTATACGTTATTCGTTTTCGGCGTTTAATGTTCAACATCCTCCTCTCTAGTCTTTAGAGTTTAGGTGTTGCATCGACCGGTTGAAACCACCTTTGATAGCTGCCAACAATAAGCTAATAACTTTCACACTAGAATTACTCATATTTACCATTAAAATGAAATAGGACATTTCTACATTGGAGAGATAAGGACATTTCTACCTTGCGTTAACACAGTGGTGCTATTCCAGTTACGGGTAAGAATCCTCGTGGCCGTACAAGCAAAGTAACTAAACTTTCCAAGTAAAGTACTTAAAATTCAGGCAAAGTACATAATCAGGCAAGTAATTAATAGTAGTAAATTATTCTTCAGAATAAGTATTTAAATCATGTTTTGACATTGCGTCGTGCCAATCATCATCTTCAGTGTGTATATAAATTGATGTTGTTTCCATTTTTGAGTGTCGCGTATTTTTATTCACGTAACGTATATCGATTCCATTATCTATTTGGTGTGTTATTCCTGTATGTCTAAACCAATGTGTTGAAATCAAAATAAGCTTACTTGCTTTAATTGGATCATCTTCTTGCAATTTCTCTGCAGCACTCTATTGTTGCGACCCTGACGAATAAATCCAATTAAATCCAATTAAATCCAATTAAATCCAATTAAATCCAATTAAATCCAATTAAATCCAATTAAATCCAATTAAATCCAATTAAATCCAATTAAATCCAATTAAATCCAATTAAATCCTTTCCTGCTTTTTTCTGTTCTGAATAAGATCATTAAAAATAATTTGAAATTCTTTCTTGACTCTGTACCTATGTACAGAGCATATGCTATGTCCATATTCAAGCAAAAAGGATAGAAAAATGTCAGAAACAACGTCAAGTACGACTACTAATAATCGTTCAATGATTGCAGCCGTGGTAGCGGCTATTGGTGCATCTTTATGTTGTGTCGGCCCACTTGTGCTTCTTGCTCTT
>Ga0316206_1002002_pt1 | contig 15267 bp, 11 predicted proteins | sample 6monthpyrite_MG_FD_204942 | JGI IMG/M metagenome (GOLD analysis project Ga0316206, IMG submission 204942) | Microbial mat bacterial communities from mineral coupon in-situ incubated in ocean water Damariscotta River, Maine, United States -... | ecosystem: Environmental > Aquatic > Marine >... | reverse complement strand
CGCTACCCGATTCAATGGCATTAATAATGTCATCACCTGCAATCGTATTGATAGAAATAGTTGCGGTTGAAGTAGTGTCAACTGTAAACGCGCGTGAAGTGTTGGCCGTAAATGCATTACCCGAAGCATCATCACCTGAAACTGTTGCCGTTGCGTTGCCATCAACGAGCGCGCCAACATTTACAGAAGGTACCGTAATACTAAAGCTTGTGTTATCAGCATTAACTGTGGTGTTATAAGTTGCACCACCAATCGTGACAACAACTGCATCTCCACTTAACGCATCGCCACTAACGGTACCGGATACAACTAAATCATTACCGGACTCGACTGCATTTATAATATCGTCTGCTGCGATTGCACCAATTGAAATTGAAGTTGTTGAAGTAGTATCAACAGTAAATGCTCGACTTGCATTGGCCGTAAAGGCATTGCCCGAAGTATCATCACCAGACACTGTTGCGGTTACGTTACCATCAACCAATGTTCCTACATTCGCCGCAGGAACCGTCACACTGAAACTAGTATTGTCTGCATTCACTGTCGTGTTATAAGTTGCACCGCCGATAGTAACCACTACAGCATCACCACTTAATGCATCACCACCAACCGAACCGGCAACCACTAAATCATTTCCTGATTCAATCGCACTAATTATGTCATCGCCCGCAATCGTATTGATTGAAATACTTGCGCTTGAAGTAGTGTCAACAGTAAATGTTTGATCTGTATTGGCAATGGGTGTATCACTGGATGCATCAGCAGCTACTAAATCATCATTATTAAATAGCTGCTGCCCATCTGTATTGTTACCAATATTAAAATCAGTCTGTCGAGTTTCCACATCCCCTTCACGCGCGTCACGCTCATAAATTGGTGTTTGGTGCAAACCAGAAGATTGCCCTTGCTCGTTACCTGCTGCAGTTGGGTCTAACTCAGAAAGGTCTTTACCTTCAAGAATAGCCTGTTGTAATTCGGCTAGTTGATCAACTTGTTCGTCTGTGTAACTGACTGTGTCATCATAAACTGATTCATCTAGAAGAACCTGTGCGCTCTCACCAACCTGAAGTCTTAGGCCACTATTAAATGCAACAACAACACTAGCACCCTGCCCGGTGATCAATAAATCACGATCACCAACAGAATCACCAATATTCAGCACTTTAATCACACCTTCAGCTGTACGAACCTGCGCTGAACCTGCTAAATCTGCGATAAAACCTATGTTTTTAGTAGCCATAACTAAACCTTTGATGATAAGTCTTCAAAGATTAGGATATAAATGGATTTACTGCATTGTACCAAGGTACTAGTTTTTGAGTTTTACACTAGATTTTTGATAATTTAGGTATTATTTAAGTGGATAACTAATGCCACCCGGTCTTTTACCTGTAATTTTTTATATATTTGAGTTAAATGCGCTTTCACCGTACGTTCTGTGATATCACAGTTCTTGGCTACTATTTTATTGCTTTGCCCTTCAGCTACAGCAAGGGCAATTTGTTTTTCTCTTTTGGTCAAGGCATCAAGCGGATCTACCTCTGTAACTGGTTGAATTACCGTTCTGGCAAGTTCAAATGCCTGATTTAGTAATGCAGGTGGAAACCAGCTTTGGCCATTAGCCAATAGTCGTGTCATTTGAGCATAATTAGCAGCACCCATATAACTATTAAAATATCCGTGCACGCCTATTTTTGTAAATTCTAATAAGCTTGCTAACTCTGGCTCATCAGCTGCTATTGCGATAACAGCGCCTTTTTTACAATTGCTACTCAACCATTTCTCTAGCTCTCGCTTAAAAGATGCACCATGAATAATAAATACATCTCCCTTTGCCGGGATAGCAGGACTTAGTTTATGTCTGACACTAACACCCGTTTCAATCACATTATTAATATGAGTTTCAAATGATGATGATTTTGAATAAACAATAAGCGACATTAACCTTCCTTTAACGCCCTTTCTAATCCACGATTAATTGGTTTAAGCAGGTACTCAAGTATGGTTTTTTTAGCTGTTATAATATCAACCTCACTTGCCATACCCACTTTAATTGGCATCTGTTTTGACTCATGACCAAGGTAAGGTTTTTCAGGACGAATACGCGCCAGATAATAACTCATGCCCTCGTCATCTGTGATCGTATCAGCACTAACAAATGCAACAATACCTTTAACACTGCCATGAATGGCAAAATCATAAGCTGTGAATTTCAGACGAGCATCCTGACCTACACCAATATCGGCTATGTCTGCAGGTTTAATACGTCCTTCAACTAACAGGGTATCTTCAAAAGGTACAATTTCCATAATTTCACTACCGGGTGTTATTACACCTCCTATGGTATTTGTATAAAGTCGTTGAACAATGCCTTTTACTGGCGAGCGTAAGGTAGTTCGACTTACTCTATCCCCTAAAGCATTTTGAGCTTCTGCTATACGCGAAATCTCAGCCAACACTTCATTTAATTCACGCTTAGACTTATTTCGAAATTCCAGTCTGGCCTGCTCTAGCTTACCTCGACCTTCTTCAACCATAGAACGAATTCTTGGCAATGATATACTTACTCCATCAAGCTCACCTTCAACTTCTGCTTCACGTTGTTGAACCTGTAAATATTCAACTTCAGAAATAATACGACGACGCACCAAAGGATCTTTAATTTTTATTTCCTGGCGTAGTAAATCAAGAGACTTACGTAATTGTCGTTGCTTGGATAATGTTTCCTCTAATGAACTCTGTTGCTGATTAACCTGCTCTTCATAAATACTTAAAGTTTCATGTAATTGCTGTCGATTAGACAAAAATAAACTCTCTTCACGTTTCAAAGCATCGGGAGAGATAACTAAATCAGTTTCCTTAATAATAAATTCAGTGTTATTGGCTTCGGCTTTCAAGCGAATACTTTTAGCTAATAACTCATTATATAAAAGTCGATTTTCTGCAAAAGAACTGGCAAAAGCCACATCAGATATTTTAATTAAAGCTTCATTACTTTCTACCTGATCACCTTCACTTACTAAAATCTCTGAAACAATACCACCCTCAAGGCTTTGTATATGCTGAACCTGACTCGCTGGAATTACTTTACCATTACCCCGTACAACCACATCTATTTCTGCCCAGCCCATCCACGTTATTGCAACGAACACCAACAATAATGTTATAGCAATCATTGTCATTAAATATTTCGGCGAACGCTGTACAACTGCTGCAGATAAGCTTTGCATGTAAGCAACATCTGTATCACTATAATGTGATGATGAGTGATCATCATATTCATACTTCATTGTTTTTACTCTGTAATGCCTTCAAAACTTGTTCTTTTGGACCATCTAAAATAATTTTACCATCATCAATTACAACCAGCCTTTCAACAAGATCTAACATAGGCGCTTTATGCGTAACTAATACTAATGTTCTATCACGAGTATAGTCGTATAATTCCTGTCTGATATGCGCTTCAGTAGTGTTATCCATACTATTGGTTGGCTCATCCAATATTAATATTGGCTCATCCAGTAATAGCGCTCGCCCCAGGGCAATTGATTGACGCTGACCACCAGATAAGCAAGCCCCCTGCTCACCTACAGGTGTATCAAATCCAAGAGGAAGCTTATTAACAAATTGATCAACTCCACATATTTTTGACACCTCAATCAAACGATCATCTGAAATATGAGGATCCTTATAAACCAGATTATCTCTAATACTTCCACGCATTAGCTCAACATCCTGAGATAGATAACCCATGTGATGGCGTAAGTCAGCGGGATCAATCTGATTAATATCAATACCATCTATTGCCATAGTTCCTGCAGTCGGCATATACAGGCCAACCATTAATTTTGTAATACTGGTTTTGCCTGAACCAACCTTACCGATTATCCCAATATGTTCTTTAGGTTTAATATTTAAATTTATTCCAGATAACGTTAAACGCTCAGTTTCTGGATAAGCAAAATCAACTGAATTTAATTCCACACCTCCATCAAATGCCAGACGGCGGACATATTTTTTATCTTCAGACCGTTCTACCGGTAGTTGCATCAAATTATTTAAAGTCTTAAACGCAGTTTGCGTTTGTTCGAAATTTGTAATTAAAGAGGCAATCTGTCCCATTGGAGTAACCGCTCGTGAAGACAGCATCACAACGGCAATCAAACCACCTAAAGATAACTGCAGATCTGTAATCTGATAAATACCAAATACAATTAATCCCACTGTGTTTAATTGCACCAGTAAATTAGTGAACACCTGTATTGAGCCAGACATCATCCGAGCACGCATAGACTTATTTGCAATCTCACCTGAAGACTCTTCCCAAACCCATTGAGAATGATGAGAAGCACCAAGCGTTTTAATTGTCTGGATATTATTTAAACTTTCAATAAGATGGGCATTTTTATTAGCAGATGCTTCAAATGTCGCCTCAATACTTTCACGTAAAGGTTTAATCATGGAAATGCTAAAAATTAATAACAAACCAATGGTCACCAACGGAATAATCACCATTGGTCCACCTATGTAGGAGATTACAACCAGAAAAATTATAGCAAATGGAAGATCGACTAAAGCAGCTATAGTGGAAGCAGTAAAAAAGTTTCTAATACTTTCAAAATCACGTAAATTATTCGCAAAGCCGCCCATACTTTTAGGCCATTGATCCATACGTAAATTAAGCGTTTGCTCAAATAGAATAGACGACATAATAATGTCGCTTTTTTTACCTGCGACTTCTAATAAATATGTGCGTGCGTAGCGAATTAAAGCGTCAAAAGCATAAATAATCATAACACCCACTGCAAGCACCCACAGGGTATCTAATGCATCATTAGGCACAACTCTGTCATATACATTCATGGTAAATAACGGCGTTGCAACGACAAATAGATTAACCAGTACTGAAGCTAATATAACACTGGCAAAAATTTCTTTTGACATAGCAAGCGTGCCCCAGAACCAATGACTCTCCCCTGCTTTAATTAAACGTAATGGACGGCTACGCTTCTTAAATTCACGTTTTAGTAAAAATGAGAATCCAATATATTCAGCTTTTAGCTGGTCGAGGTCTATCCACTCTTCACCTTCTGATATTTCAGGAAAAATAACCCTTGCTCTATTATTCTTTTTATCTATTGCTTCAAGCACACACGCATTACGATCTTTTAAAATAAGAATACAAGGTAACAATAAACCAGATAATTGATCAAGATCCCTTTTAATTAAACGTGTAGCAAAACCTGCACGTTTAGCTACGCGCGAAAACAGGCCCTTTGAGCTTTTAATAGAAAACAGTTCAGGCCCTGGCTTACCAGGTTCAATAGGCAAACCTGATATAAGAGCATCAATAGAAATTGGACGCTCAAATAGTTTAGCAAAGACAACAAGACATTCTAGCAACGGGTCATAATGGTGATGATTATCACTCATACGAATTCCTTAGGTTCACTTAAGAAGTTACCTTGCATTGTCGTAACCCCTAATGAATTTAAATGATCAAATATTACTTGCGAATCAACACCCACAGCGATTAGCTCAATATCCATTGTACGAGTTAAGGTATGTAAAGCCTGAAATGCAGGAGACATTTCACCTTGCGTCATATCATAGAGGGTTTTAGCGCTCATTTTTACGTAATCAGGACGCACTGTTTGCAGAGATTGTAGAGGCAGACTTAAATTCAAATTATCTATTCCAAACACATTTCCTGACTGTCTAATTGTTTCAGAAACCTCTATACACATGTTTGAATATTTTTCCAATATCGCATGACTGGCTTCAATACAAACTTTTGAACTTGACTGCTGAAAATATTTTAACAACATATTAAATTCAATCAGTGCATCAGCATGGCTAAACACAGATTCCGTAAGATTTAAAGCAACTGGAATATCTGTATTTTTTTCACTCAACTGTTTCACCAGCTTAAAAACCACTCTATCTATATTTTCACCAATATCCAGTGCATTTGCCATTGGCATAAATAAACCTGCAGATACAATTTGATCGCTGTCATTTTTAAGTCTGACAAATACTTCCTGATGTATTGCCTTATCCGTATTACCAATAACTTTTTGCCCTACTAGAAAAAACCTATCAGCTAAAATACACTCTTCCAGCCAGCTTCTCCATTGCATTTTTCCCTGCGGTAAATCAATATCGGTCGATATTTTCTCAGAGATTGAATATGAGCCGTTCGCTGCGGCCTGAGATAAAGCAAAATCTGAATTAGCCAGGGTTTCACCAATATCAGCACCAACAACCACACTTGTCACTCCGGCTATCAGGAATACTTCATCACTAATGTCTACTGCTGACTTAAAACGTACAAATATATCATTTACATGATCCACAACTGTTTGTTCATCCGATGGTATAAGTATAGAAAACTCATTATCAGCAAGTCTCGCACATTGTTCATTAGCATAATCGACGGCATCGTTTTTTAAAATTTCAGCCATAGTTTCAATAATTTCATCGGCTTTTTTATAACCTGAATTATCACGCACATGGTCTAAATTATTTATTTTTATAACCACCATATTTCCATGAAAAGAAGACTCTTCTAATTGCGCCTGCGCTAATTGAGTGAAAAAATATTTACGATTACCTAACCCGGTTAAAGCATCTTCATAAAGTAACTTTTGATAATTTGTCAGCGTTTCCTGCTGATCATCAAATATCGCATTAACCTTTTCAATCATCCGGTTCATTGCTACAACGACACTTTTTAGTTCTCTTGTACGCGGAATAGTCGATTGTTTAACAAACTGATTGTTATGAATGGAATCAGCCTGTTTTTTTACTTCATTTAGCGGTTTCAATAACTTATGTAGCAACATCCAGAGCACTATCATACCCACTAAAAACCACACACCGAACCAGATAAAAGTTGATATCAGTTTTTGATAAAAGTTTAAATAGATATATCCTGGATGAAGCGTTAACTCCAGAGTTCCAAGTGAAGACCATCCCTGCATAACCTCACTAACACCTGTGGCAGGATTGAGTGACACTAGAGAAAAAAACCAGTCTGGTACACCCTGTATTTTTAGTTCCTGTGATTTTTTAAGGATAACCTTACCTTCAGGTGAAATTAATTTAATACTGGTATAGTAACCACTATCAAACACTGCATTAAACAAGGTTTCATATGCAGCCATATCTGAGACTGAAGTAGAATTGCTTATCGCTATTCCTAACGTTGTTGCCATATCTTGTGCTGTGGTTTGTAGCTGACCATCAACAAAGGCTCCTGAACGCTTAAAATCACTGACTGTTGTTGTAATAACAATCAGGAAATACACACATGAAACGAGTATTGCAACCTGTCTAAATAACGTCATTGATTTGACCTTTTCATATCTGCCAGTAGTTTTTGCCACTTATTATTTTTTATTTTATCTGTTGGCAATGAACGGCCTAATCCAGCAGATGCATTAGTAAGAAACAGTGATTTCGCATTAAAACTATATACCGGTAACAAGTCACGGCGTTTACTGGCAGGTAAAATTCGTGGATTATAATTATCTAAAATTAGTGGAATACTTTTTGGTTTTTCAAAATAACTTAGAACCATATGCGCCACATTTTGCTTTAATGCCTTTACATAAGTTAGATACAATCGTTTATCAGGTACGCCTATAGAGCGCAAAGCAAAATACTTTGCCACGACAAAATCCTCACAGTCACCAGCACTTAAACCTATAAATTCTTCCGGTGTAGCCCAATAGTCTTTTTGTTTCCACAATTTACTATCTTCTTTATATTCAAACTGGTTAAAGAAACGATTTACTTCTGTTAATTTTTCATTAATACTCTTGTCAGTAAGTTTCTTGAGCAACAAATTTAACGCCATACCTCTTTTTTTTGCCTGCGAACCATACTGTTGATTAAGTCTTAATAACATTGTCTCATCAACAAATGATTTTGCCATTTGTTGAGATGGAACTAGCGCTAGTATCATGAAAAGTAAAAACACGATAATTTTGTTACCATGTTTAATTATATTATTTGATTTATTAAATTCAGCTACTAACACTTAATTAAGCAAAATCGAGTTATAAAATACTGAGGTGTAATGCACTTAAAAAGCAACTGACCACATAGAATGTAGAGCTTTAATGCAAGCACTTCATTAGCTAGTCTAAAAGTGATTTTTGATCTTAAATACACCGTAATTAAAGTCTCCCAGTAATAACTTGTAATTAGTTTATTTTGTCTAACAAAGATTCAGATTTAGCACTACCATCTGATCTTAACTTGATGTGTATTTCACCCCGTCGATTAATGGCCTGCCCTTCAGCGGTTGAATTATCTGCTATTGGGTTTTGCTCCCCCATACCAAACGCTTTTATTTTCTTCGGGTCTATACCGAATGTAATTAGCAACTTACGTGTAGCCTTAGCTCTGCGTTCAGATAAAGCTAAATTATAAAACTCAGGACCAACACTATCAGTATAGGCAATAATTTCTATTTCCTCGTAAGATAAGCTTTTCAAAATCCTAATAATATCACTCAGCTTTTCTTTGGACGCAGCCGTTAATGTAGTTTTCTTATATATAAAATTCAAATATTGTGTTTGAGTTATTTTAAGCTTTGTTTTAGCAACAACATTAATTTTTACTTTGGCTGATGCTATAGCACCCTGACCATCGGTAATGCTATAACTAAAACTATCTTTACCTGTAAAACCATCTGCCGCTCTGTATATGAGGTTTTTCAATTCATCAAAAGCAAGGTTGCCATTTTCTGGTTGTGTAAAGTCAATTAACCTTAAGGTATCATTATCGGCATCAGTGTCATTTTCCATTAGAATACGCTGAGGAATAACCAGTACGCTGTTCATTTCCAGCTCCATTCGGTCATCCCCAGCAATGGGGGTTAGATTTACCTGGTTATAGCCAAATTTAATTGCCTGCTGATTCTGGCAACCAAAACCATTGATTGAATTTATTTCAATTGTGTTGTCGCAGTGATCTGAAATGTCTATTTTCTTATCTTCATCTCGATCGGGATCTAAGGGTAATAAATCATCACCCCTGGCTTTTATTTCTGAAATACTTAAATCATCTTTTCCTACAGATACCTCAAGATTGAGCGCAGGAAACAGGTCACCCATACCCTCTAATATTCGATATCTTGCAGCCATGAGTTCAAAGTACGAATTTATCTGTTGTGCTTGAGCGCTGTTTAATTCACTTTCCGCATCTAACAAATCAATTAAATCTCTTTGTCCGATAAAAAATTCTTCTCCATAAGATTCAACGGTTAATTTGGCATTTTTTATATACATATTTAAGTATTTTAATTGCCTTGTTAATGACTGATCTGCCGTAAAAGCTAAACGTAATGTATTAATTACCTGTCGTCGAACTCTTGCTGCAAACTCCTGATTCTGATGTACAACACTTATTTTTTTTCGCTCCTCGGCACGATCTGCTCCGCCTCGATATAAATTAAAGCTTAAGTTTAATACCAGACTTAAATCATCCGTATCACCTGTAAAACCGCCAATATCATCGCCAATTTCTTTAGCAAGGCGTAGATCAAGTTTAGGATAGTTATTACTTTTGGCCCGGCTCGAATCAGAAATAGCAGCATCAATATTGAAGCTGGCAACTTTAATCGCAGGATGATTACGTAATGCCAGTTCAATTAATTCATCAAGAGACTGGCCCGGGTGCTGGGGCAGCTCAGGTTCTGTTAAGTGAGATATTGCCACATAACGACCTAATACTTCATGCATTCGAGTAGCAGCATCCTGTAAGTTATTCTGTTGTGCAATTAAGCTTGCATGAGCGCGAGCTACACGACCCTCCGTTTGCTCTAACTCTGAACGCCGACCAACACCTGAATTATTTCTTTCACGAATTTGTGAAAGAATGCGTTCATGTGAGCTTACATTGGTTTCAGCTAATTTAACGAGTTTTTGCTGCTTAAGCATATCCGTGTAAGCCTGTACCGCTTCTAAAGCAATATTATCTGCCGTATCAAAGATCTCATATAAAGCTGAGCTTATTCTTGCATTAGCCTGTTCTGTTTGATACTCAGTATCAAAACCATCAAACAAATTTTGTGTAACAGATAATTCGGCCCGATTACTTTCATACTCCCGCTTTTGCAAACCAGTTGCTGGTGATTCAGTCTCAAAGGTTCCTGCAGATGCCTGCAGATCAATACTAGGGCGCCAGCCACTATTAGCGATATCCAGATCACGATCAACTTCCCTGAACACATGCACCTGCTCTCTTACCGTAGGGTGTGAGGTAATAGAATCAACGACAAAATCATTGAGGTCAATTGCCTGGACAAAGACAGAATTAGAAAGAAGCGCCATTAAAAAGCTTAATAACGTAGTTCTAGATGGTAAGAATTTACTGCGCATAATATTTAGTGTTAACCGGCCTTTCATCAAACGTTCATTAGTAACTTATGAGGTGCTATAACGCCAAACGCTCCTACGTTCGGGCACCAATTTTCTTACAACTGATACAAAATATGCACATTTATAACTCGTCTTTAAAGACATAATGCATTCTTACAAGTTCTTATATCGCTGGCTTATATTTTATAGTAGTTAGCCTGTTCAAAATTATAGTATAATTTTGATTTTTTTCAATAAATTCAATAATTTCCATGCATTATTTAATGTATTTAACTCATTTACTGATGTAAATCGATAAAACTCTTTTAGAATCAATATTTATTTTTAACAATATTACTCATAATTTAGTCAAACTGAGGAAAAAACTCTGTTAAAGTCAGCGATCGATAAATTATATAGAGCCTTTAATTATGCAATATTTTGATGTTTTCAATGGTGATGCTGATGGCATATGCGCACTTCACCAGATGCGACTTGCTGAGCCTAAAGCAAGCACCTTAATCACAGGGGTTAAGCGCGACATCAGTCTATTGAAAAAAGTACAGGCTAATGAAGATGACAAAATTTTAGTACTGGATATATCTCTAGACAAAAATAGAGATGAATTGACTCGACTATTAGATGCTGGAGCACATATCGACTATTTTGACCACCACTTTGCCGGTGATATTCCACAACATGACAAGCTTCAAACCACAATTAATACTGACCCAAACACCTGTACTAGCCTTCTAATAAATCATTTTCTACAACAAAAATATCTTCCCTGGGCCGTTACGGCTGCTTTTGGAGATAACCTGCATCAGTCTGCGATCACAGCTGCTAAACCATTAAACTTATCAAACACTCAACTTAATCAGCTTGAATTACTGGGTACCTGCATTAATTACAATGGCTATGGCGCCTCACTTGATGACCTTATTTTTACACCAGATGATTTATACAGAAAAATCAGCCATTATGAAAATCCGTTTGAGTTTATTGAAAACGATGAAAACTATAAAACATTAGACAGTGGTTACAAAGAAGACATTTCTCAGGTAGAAAACTGCAAACCAGAACTTGAAACCCTGAGCCATAGCATAACATTATTACCCAATGAAAAATGGGCCAGACGGGTTGGGGGAGTTTACGCCAACCAGCTTGCTACAGATAACCCTGATAGAGCACATGCAATGTTAACTCATCAACAGGATAATAGTTTCGTTGTTAGTGTACGCGCACCATTAAATAATAAAACCGGTGCAGATGAGCTGTGCCGACAGTTTGAAACAGGAGGCGGGCGTAAAGCCGCAGCAGGTATTAATAAATTAGCTGAAGCTGATTATGATTTGTTTGTTGAGCGATTTACAGCAGCTTTTGTTTAAGCTTTATTTTATTGAAACGCTATGACAGATGTTTTACAAATTGCTAGCCTGCCAAAGCTTTACCCTGTTCTGCTCAACTGTACAGGTGGGGACTGAGTATCATTTCAGCCCTGTCCCCTGGTGTGATATACCAGACGAGTTTTATATATTAACTTAAGTAGTCTGCTTTACGAGTTTAGAATGTTTAGTTCTACATCATCTCTGTCTTGCAACTCATCTATTGATTCATTTATTAGGTCTCGGAGAATTTCCAGATCTTTTCTGCTGCCTGTGTAGTAGACTCCGAGATCATCACTACCGTCCTTTTGACCGGCAATAATCACGCTTGGTGACTGCTGATTAAAATATTGAATTGCGATGTTCATTCGCTGTCTCCAGTGTTTAATTAACTGGTATCAAGCATAATTAATTATTACTCTTTTCTCGGGTCAATTAATGCCAGTTGCTTATCTAGTCATGACATTTAAATTATGGCTCAAACGTATAAAAGCCCTTTTAAAAAGGGCTTTTATAAAAACATGATAAATAATTAGTATATCTTTTTCTTAAGAATTATTCGTAAGGATTACGTAATACAATCGTTTCATCACGCTCAGGGCCAGTTGAAATAATATCTACCGGAATACCCACTACTTCTTCTAAACGCGCTAAGTAATTCAAAGCATTTTGTGGAAGCTCATCTTTATTACGCACACCGACAGTTTTTTCAGACCAACCTGGCATTTCTTCGTAAACAGCTTCACACTTTTCAATCGCATCGGCACCTACTGGTGGTAACTCCAGAACTTCACCATTGTAATTATATGATGTACAAATTTTTAACGTTTCTAATCCGTCTAGAACATCCAGCTTTGTAATACATAAACCCGTTAGACTATTTACCTGTGCAGAACGCCGCATAGCCACACCATCAAACCAGCCACAACGTCGACTACGGCCTGTAGTTGCACCAAATTCATGCCCCTTCTCACCCAAATACTGCCCAACATCATCAAACAACTCAGTTGGGAATGGGCCAGATCCTACACGTGTAGTGTATGCTTTGGTAATACCTAAAATATAATCTAAATCACAGGGGCCAACACCAGAACCGGTACACGCACCACCTGCAGTACAGTTAGAGGATGTTACATAAGGGTAAGTCCCTTGATCAATATCCAGTAACGTGCCCTGCGCACCCTCAAACATAATGTTTGCGCCATCTTTGCGCAGGTTATGTAACACGGCTGGAATATCAGCAATCATAGATACAATTTTATCGCGCATGCCCATAATTTCATCTAATACAGTTTGATAATCAACCGCATCTGCTTTGAAATAATTAACCAGTGCAAAGTTATGATATTCCATAACCTCTTTTAGTTTTTCAGCAAATGTTTCTGTATTTAATAAATCACCTACACGTAAGCCACGGCGTGAAACTTTATCCTCATATGCTGGACCAATTCCCCGGCCAGTAGTACCAATCGCTTTTTTACCACGGGCAATCTCACGCGCCTGATCTAATGCAATGTGATAAGGCATAATAAGTGGACAGGCCTCAGAAATTTTTAAACGCTGAGCAGCAGGAATGCCTTCTTTTTCCAGCATATTCATTTCTTCAAACAATGCTGAAGGTGATAACACAACACCGTTACCAATCAAACACATAACATTGTCACGTAAAATACCTGATGGCACTAAATGTAATACGGTTGTTTTATCACCAATTACCAGCGTGTGCCCCGCATTGTGACCACCCTGAAAACGAACAACCGCAGACGCTCTATCGGTTAGCAAATCAACAATCTTGCCCTTACCTTCATCGCCCCATTGACTACCCAGTACAACTACATTCTTACCCATCAGATTATGCCTTCATTGAGATAATTAATTTTTATTTAACGACCCACTTACCTGAAACATTTTTCAGTTCACGATCGCAACCAAGATCAGCCGCATTGCCAAACTGACCAGGTAAAGATTGAATAACTTTTTCACCCTGAGCACGTAATGCCTGTACGACTTTCCATAACTCCGGATCGTCATCACTGGGCGCTAAAATAGCACTTGAAGATGACACTTCACTTTGTTGTGATAAATTTAATAAATTCTTTAAATCGGTACTAAAACCAGTAGCTGGTCGAGCACGTCCAAACACCTGACCAATATCATCATAACGACCACCACGGGCTATTTCCTGGCCTTCACCTGGTGTGTAAGCTGCAAAGAGCAAACCAGTATGATAGTGATAACCACGTAACTCAGACAGGTCAAAGTGAATATCAATATCACCTACCCGCTGTTTAAATTTAGCCACCGCTTGCTGTAAATAACTTAACGCATCTTTAACTGCATCATTAGCATTTGAGAGAATAGACTGCGCATTCTTTAAACAAATTTCACCACCATGTAACTCTGGCAGTGCATTTAACATATCAGCAACTTTTTTATCTATTGACTGAGCTTCAAGATACGCCTGTATTTCAGGAATAGCTTTGCGCTGCATCATCTCAAATAGATCGGCTTCCTGATCTTTATTAAATCCAGCCTGTTTTGCGAGTCCTCGATAAAGACCAACATGACCAATATCAATTGAAATTTCTTTTATACCTGAAGCTTTAAGTGTTTCCAGCATTAAGCATAAAACTTCAACATCACTTTCTATGCCGCCGTGGCCATATAACTCCACTCCCGCCTGAAACGGGCTTCGACTACTACCAAAACCATCGGGTAAAGTACGTAATACAGTGCCCATATAACAAAGACGATTAGGCGCATCATTTTTTAACTGATGAGAATCAATTCGAGCTACCTGTGGTGTCATATCTGCACGCATGCCCATGGAACGCCCAGTTAACTGATCAATCAGTTTAAATGTCTGTAAATCCAGATCATGTCCGGTGCCGGTTAATAAAGAATCAAGAAATTCTATAACAGGCGGCATAACTAATTGATAACCCCAGCTTGCATAAATATCGAGTAAATTTCTACGCAAAGTTTCAAGGCGAGCCGCATCAGCGGGAAGCGCCTCTTCAATTCCCTGGGGTAATAACCAACGATTATTAGATGCTGAGTTATTCATTATTTTTTAAAAATCTCTTCATAAAACTATTAAAAACAGAAAACCGCTTAAGTAAACTAAACCCTGTCGTACAAGTTAACGCATTAAAAACAATAAAAACGCACCAATTAACATACTGGCAAAACCAATAGTACGTAATGTTTTATCTTCAAAGCGACTTGCCTGTATCATTGTTTCTCGCCAGCCCTTAGGGCTAATAAATGGCATTACACCTTCTATAACTAAAACAAGTGCTAATGCACTAAAGAGTTCATTCCAGGCAATCATCTTAAACCTTCATTAATGCCTATTATCACCATCAGCTCTCTCAATACTATTAAAAAACCGAAGTAAAATACTGCATATCCATGCACACACTTTTTAAACCGCTCCTGCGTTTAAAAAATACCGTGCATCCATGCACACACTTTTTAAACCGCTCCTGCGTTTAAAAAATACCGTGCAT
>Ga0316206_1002001_pt1 | contig 15281 bp, 11 predicted proteins | sample 6monthpyrite_MG_FD_204942 | JGI IMG/M metagenome (GOLD analysis project Ga0316206, IMG submission 204942) | Microbial mat bacterial communities from mineral coupon in-situ incubated in ocean water Damariscotta River, Maine, United States -... | ecosystem: Environmental > Aquatic > Marine >... | reverse complement strand
ACAGTTAACGGCAATAAAAGGTGAATCAGCTCGAGCGCCATATTGATGTATTAAATGGGCTGTGAGTTCTTTGCCACAACCTGATTCTCCATATATATAAACAGGAGCCTGGCTTCGAGCTAGTTTCTGAATCTTGATATTCAGGTTTTTAATGACATCAGATTCACCCAGTAATGTGTATTTTCCAGGTTCTGTGATGGATGTGTTTTTTGAACTAGGTAGCTTAATGGCTGAGTTGACGAGGTTTCGTAAAACATGCAAATCTACGGGTTTAGACACAAAATCAAAAGCACCGAGTTTCAATGCTTTAATGGCAAGTTCCATATTGCCGTAGGCCGTAATAACGGCTACAGGGATTTCTGAATGATGCTTCTGTATAAAATCAATGATCTCAATGCCATCACCGTCAGGCAGATTCATATCAGTAATACATAAATTGAAAGATTCGGTTTCAAGAAAGTTTTTGGCCTGTTTTACATTGTAGGCAGACTGCACTGCAAGCCCCATACGGCTTAGTGTGATTTCTGCTAATTCACATAAATCCGGCTCATCATCTATAATGAGTGCTTTATAAATAGAATTTTTAGAAGACACTGTGATAAATTATCCTATTGTTATACAACTAAATCTAAACATAAATCAACGGAGACATTATTAATGCCCATTAGGTTAAAGGCGTTTGGCTTGCATATGTTGTTAAGCATGACTTTAATAACAGTTTATTTAACATTTGTATTCTTTGTTTGGTACCAGGATCCTTATTATAAAATTTATGATACATGGGCTGCAATCAAAATAGTAGTCGGTGTAGATTTGATTATAGGTCCTTTACTCACATTAATTGTCTTTGATATAGCTAAAAAGCGATCGGTATTAGTTCGAGATATAGCTGTAATCATCATTGTGCAAATATCAGCACTTAGTTGGGGCGTACACGTTACCTACTCAGTTCGACCCTTATTTTCAGTTTTTCATGAAGGAACATTTTATTTGTTTTCACAGCAAGATGTGGATGTATCCAGAATGGTTGATAAAACTCTTATTCCAGCTTTCTGGCAGAGTGCAACTTATGTTTACGTTAATCCACCAAAAGATAAGGATGAATATAATCATATTTATGCAAATTTAATTGATGCTAATGAAAGACCGGATGTAATGTATTTAACTGAACGCTACTTGCCGTTAAATGAAATCAGGGAAAAAGTAAATGAATCAGCAATAAATTTAACTAATGCTTTAAATAATAATGATAAAAAACAGATGGTCGATAATTTTCTTAAAGACAGGAAAACAACGATTAATGAATGTAGTTTTTATTCAATAAAGGGAGGCAACAAGCATGCGTCGATAGTATTTGATAAGCAAAATGGATTAAAAATTGGGTATATTGACGCCATACTCGAATACTGAAAATAAATATTAAATATTATTAATGAGCAGTGCCTGGTTTAATAGCGATTTTCATAAACGATAGTAACATACGAATAAAATAACTAGTGGAGTAAAAATGAGTTTGTGGCTAGAAAAAAACAGGGAAATTTTAATAACAGGCGGTATATTTCTGCTTTGTTATTTGTGTCTGCTGGTGCTTGCTCTACGACCTCCATATGCGTTTGATAGCTTCTGGCATCTTAAAATGGGTAAAGATTTATTGCTCAATGGGATGTCGCCATGGATAGATCATTACAGTTTTACTTATTTTGAAAAAGATATCGTATCTGTGCCTGTCTTGTTTCAGGTTATATTGGCTTCATTTTTTATAGTATTTGGAGATGATAATGGTTTTTATACTTTTAAAATATTCTATATATCATTACTGTTTATTTTTATCTGGTCATACTTCAGGCAGATAAAGGCTTCATGGCTTGTGGCGTTTTTGATAATGCCCATTATTGTATATTTTATTCATACTAGATTAATAATTCGCCCAGATATTCTGTCAAATATACTTGTAATTATTTGTTTGTCACTGTATTTAAAAGCAAGTAAAAATTTTGGGAATAAAGAGCTTTTATTAATATCGTTATTACTTTTGTTTTGGGTTAATTATCATACGCCAGTATTTGGATATGTAATAATTTTTGGTTTGTTTGTTGATAAAGCCATTAAGAAATTAACGCAAGAGGATGATAGCTGGTCATGGGGGCATTGGATAAAGTGGGGCTTAATTATCTTTATGATTGGCTTTGTTAATCTTGAAGGTTCTCATTTTTTTATTTCGATGCTTATGTTTGTTGGTTCTGATTTTGGCAAATATATACAGGAGTATATGCCAGCCTATGAGGTTTTTGAAATAGACCGAATGGTGCATTTGTCATGGATTGTTTCGCTAGTTCTTGTTGTTGTGTCATGGCTAAGAAAGCAGTATGGGTTTATCTTTATCGTTATATTTTTGCTTTATTTCTCGATAAACATGTCAAGATTGATTCCAACGGTTGCGCTCATAAATTTTTGTATTCTTGCATATTATCTCAGTCAGGTGTCATTTAAGCATGATGTATTAAAATTCAAACCGTTAGTAGTAGGCATGATATCTATAATATACATTATGGTGACCTCGCTTAGCTTGTATACGTTAGTAACGGATATGCAAATTACGGTTGTTAATCACACGAATAAATACAAAATAATAAAAGAGCGATACCCGTATGAAGTTGCGGATTATCTTGAAAAATATGAGCAAGGTGGAAATGTATTAAATTCTTTAAGAACGGGTGGTTACCTTGTTAATAAATTGCCATCTGATTTTAAAGTCTATATTGATGGTAGAACAAATATATTATATCCGGTAGAGTTTTTTATACATGCATATAATGTATTTAATGACCCTGTTAAAATGGAAGAAGAAATTGAAAAAAATGATATTCAATATGTGATTTACAAAAATGAACCAGGAAATTACATGAAATTTTCAAAAATAGAAAAACTTCATTTGATATTTTCAGATGAAGCTTATCTGTTATTTGCAGAAAAAAGTAAAGCTGGTTTTCCTGTGGTTAGTAAATTGTTGTTATTTCCAATGTGTTGGAGTAGTGATCTTGAGGCGGGGATATCTAATGAAATAAAAATGGCTAAAGAAATATTTAAAAAAGAAAATTATTCAATAATTAGAAATTTAAATATTCTTGATAGCTATATAAGTAAGCGCGCCGAAATGGAAACGACGAAAGTACCGGTTTTTTTAAATGAACTGGCTGATAGTGAAAGGAGGTTGTCAGCATATGCCGCATTAAATTACAGCAACTATGATGCGGCAGCTGAAGAATTTAGCAGGATAGATAGTTTGGGTGAATATGATCTATTAATGCTTTCATACTCATACTTAAAGGCTGAAAAATTTGACAGCGCTGAGGCGGCTTTAAACTATTACATGGAAAAGTCTGGTTATATGGATGGAAGTAAAAAACTTAGTCTCAATGCTTCTATTATGATTTATCAGATTTTGTCAGTTATTAATATGAATATTAAGTTAAATATATTTCCGGGCGATTTTATTGCTCTGCTTGAAGCATCCATTAGAGGTGTTGCTGGAAAAAATTATGAAATTCCAGAGTGGCGAATGCCTCATGAAAGTGCTTGTAAATTAATTTTTCAGTAGTTTTTAGTTTTAATAGGGCTGTATATTGAGAGCAAAAAATCGATATTAAATACTTGAGAAGGAATTAATCTTCAGCTGCCGATAAAAACTGAATTCTAAAGCAGTTTTCTTTGGCATTAGCCTCTAAGTACCTCATCTTTCCACGATTGCTTTCTACAATTTCTTTTGAAATATACAATCCAAGCCCGGTACCTTGAGAGTTTGTAGTAAAAAAAGGATCAAATATTTGTTGTGTTAAATTTTCGGGTATCTTTGGGCCATTGTCTATAACATCTAAATAAGGCTGTTTCTCATTATCGTCAAAGCCAATAATCATATGAATGAAAACTTCACTTTTCTGTTTGTCACTGTGTGTGATTGCATTAGATGTAAGATTACAAACAACCTGATATAAATGACTAGAATCAAATAGTATTTTAAAATTGTTAGATTTAATATCAAGCGTGAGTTGATTTTCCTGCAGTCCTTTAGTTTCGATAAATTCTTTCTTAAAGTTTTCAAGCCAGTTTTTTAAATCAATAGATTCAGGAGCTCCCCGATCTTGTCTTGATAGTTGTAATACGTTGTTTATTACCTTGTCGAGCCTTTGTACCTGAGTGGAAATTATATCCGTTAATTTCTTGTCAGCAGAATCCAGGTTTGATTCGCTTAATAATTGTGAGGCATGATTAATACCACTAAGAGGGTTGCGTATTTCATGGGCAATGCTTGCGGTTAATTTACCTAGAGATGCTAGTTTGATCTGCTGAAAGCGTTGGTTAAGACGTGTAGCATCTTCCAGAAAAATTAGAGTATCACCTGCATAAGGTGATGTGCTATCCAGAGATCTGAATCCAGGTTGAATATCGGGTAAACCCTGTTGTTGTGAAATAGCCTTATGGTGCATTTGCGGGTGTTCTTGCCATTCTAGAAAACGCGCATCAAGGCTCGGCAGAATATTCTCTAGTAACGGATTATTTTTTAAAGATAGATTTCCTAATATTGATTCGGCTGAGCTATTTGCCATACGTATATGACCGCTATTATCAACAACGAGAATACCTGTGCGCATGTTCTGTATGATGTTTTCATTTAATTTTTCAAGATTGATTAAATCTACTGATTGTTGGCTTGCCAGCTCTTCATACTCTCTGGCTCGTTGAGAAAGTATTGATGCGAGCATGCTTGAGCCAAAAAATACTAACCCCATAATTCCGGCGAAGGCAAATACACTTGCTGGTGCTATGTGGTTGAGGAAGTTATAAGTTTGTTCAAATAATACGGTGATAGATGCAACAGCAGCGAAAAGATAGGAATCTCGGCTACGTAAAAATGTGCCTGTAGCAACAATATTGATTACAAGTAGTATGCTGAGTGCGCTTATTAGGCCACCACTATAATGCATCATCAGGGTTATCAATAAGATATCATTGAAACTGGCAAGTATAATCTGGCCTTCAAATTTTATGATTTTTTTATATTCTAAAAAAATGAATATCAGGCTGGAAAAAAAGAATATCAGGCTTGTGGTTAAAAAATAATCTGGGTTGTATTGTCCGAGAAAGCCGCCTAATGCTTCGGTTCTGAAGAAAATGAATATTGCCAGTGCAAGTGTCAGGCGATAATAGTTGAAATGCCTTAACGGCCTCCAGGTTTTGGCTTCATCTTGAGAGGGGGGCTGATTGATAGTGTTTTTAGGCAAGCTCAATTCTTCTGATTCCAGTCATTCAGGTGCTGTGTACTACAAAATGCATTATCACCTCTGAAAATAGCATCTTCATTTGGTATATAGGTTTTACATTGTAAGCACTGTACAGTGTCCTGATTGCTTTTATTAGCTACTGAGGTTGATTTATCGGGCTGTGATTTGAAGCGTTGCATTACAGAGCGTATTAGCAATAAAACCACAACGACAAAAATAATAGTTAAAACACTTTTAAACATATGCGGTTACAGCCCTTATCTCTGATAAAATCCAAATATTGAAACTATTCTAAACTAATACACACTATGACTAAAGCTGTACAACTATGCCTGGCTCAGGAGCGATTCCTGGTAGGTGATATCAAAGGGAATACCCGCAAAATTATAACTCAATCACGCCTCGCAAAGCAGGCGGGCGCGGATATTGTTGTTTTTCCCGAATTGGCATTAAGTGGTTATCCTCCAGAAGATTTGTTATTACGTCAGGGTTTTATGCGACAAATTGAAGCCGGTATTAAGGAAATAGCTAAAAACTCAGTGGATATGATTGTTGTTTTCGGGGCTCCGCGATTACAGCAAGGCGCGTTATTTAATGCGGCTGTTGTTTGTGAGCGTGGTGAAATAATAGGCGAATACCATAAAATTAACTTACCTAATTATTCGGTTTTTGATGAAAAACGTTATTTTAAACCTGGTAATAAAGCACTTGTCATTAAATGCAAAGATCAGAAAATTGGCATTGTGATATGCGAGGATGCCTGGTTTGATGAGCCTGTTAAGCAGGCACAGGCAGAAGGCGCTCAATCTGTAGTGATATTAAATGCCTCACCTTATCATCAGGGAAAGCATAAGCAGCGTTTAGAGATGTTACAGAACCGTCAGAAGTCCAGCCCTTTGCCTCTATTTTATTTAAATTTAGTAGGTGGGCAGGATGAGCTGGTGTTTGATGGCGATTCACTGGTTATGAATGCCCGCTCTGAACTGGTTGGTAGAGGGCCTGATTTTGAGACAGCTTTATTACATTACCAATTAGACGCTAATCAAAATGTGACTTCAGTAGATACGGCTTTCTGTAAACCCGAAAGTGAGTTAGCTAACTTATATAAAGCACTGGTTACAGCGGTGCGAGACTATGTGAAGGGGAATGGTTTTGATGGTGTCGTTATAGGGCTTTCAGGTGGTGTTGATTCCGCGTTAACCTTAGCTATTGCTGCGGATGCCCTTGGAGCAGGCCAGGTGCATGCTGTTATGATGGCATCACGTTATACCGCTCAGATGAGTCTGGATGATGCATGTGCTCAGGCTGAGGTAATGGGGGTTGAGTATAAAGAAATTTCAATTGAACCGACTTTTCAGGCTTTTCTGGAAACCTTGAAAGAAGAGTTTGCCGATACAGAAACGGATACCACAGAAGAAAATATTCAGGCCCGTTGTCGCGGTGTTATTTTAATGGCTTTATCTAATAAGTTACGTCGTATGGTGCTGACTACAGGTAATAAAAGTGAAATGTCAGTCGGTTACAGTACCTTGTATGGTGATATGGCCGGAGGTTTTGCCCCCTTAAAAGATGTTGAAAAACAGCTGGTTTATGCGCTTTGTGATTATAGAAATTCAGTTAGTCAGGTCATACCTCAACGGGTACTCGACAGGCCGCCATCGGCTGAACTAAGGCCAGATCAGGAGGATCAGGATAGTCTGCCTGATTACGCGATTCTCGATGCAATTTTAAGAATGAGTGTTGAAGAAGACATGCCTAAACAGCAGATAATTGATGCAGGTTATGATCAGCAAATTGTAGAAAAAGTGCTTGGTATGGTGCAGATAAATGAGTATAAACGTCGTCAGGCACCGCCGGGAGTAAGGGTTACACAACGTGCATTTGGGCGTGACCGGCGATACCCCATTACCTCAGGTTATAGAAGAAGCTGATAGTTGTGAATGTAACAAGGCAGTATCTAATTGCTGAACCTGAATGCACTGTTAAGGCACATCTCCCTCGGGGAAAGGTCACCGTTTTTTGGTGCCCTGTCCCCTTGACCGATGCCATCAAGAGTTGACAGTGTAGAGAGCCGAACCAGAACAGTATAATGATTTAGTTTGCTGGTGCTTCCAGCTCAGTATCGCCGCTAGCAATAAGCTGCTTTTCAACAACAGGATTTGCATCCAGTACTGACTGGGCATCAGCCGAGAGATCATTTAAGCCTAGCTCTTTATATGACCTTACCATTATTTTCAGAGCCTCTCTGCTGGAGGGGGTAGTTGGGTAGGTTTCTAATACGTACTGACCTCGTTTGGCTGCGGCCAGCCAGGCTTTGCGTTTTATGTAGTAATTCGCTGCATGTAATTCGGCTTTTGCTAGCTGGTTACGCAGGTAAAGCATATGCTGGTATGAATCCATTGCATAACGGCTATCAGGGTAGCGCTCAACCAGAGTTGAAAAACTGCGTAAAGCATCATTCATAGATTTGTTATCATGCTGAGAAAGGTCACGAGTGAAGTAACTATCGAGAAAACCAGTGCCTCGATTGTAATCTGCCAGCCCTTTTAGATACCATGCATAGGCAACATTTGGGTCTCTGGGGTTAATTCGAATAAAGCGGTCTGCAGCTGCAATGGCAGATTCAGGTTCTTCGAATTTATAATAGGCATAAGCAACATCAAGCTGAGCTTGTCTTGCATAGGGGCTAAAGGGAAAACGTGCTTCGAGGTTTTCAAGGTTGCGGATAGCTTCTTCGAATTCACCGGCATCTAAAGCACTGGTGGCCTCATCGTAAAAGTCCAGTGCGCTCCAGTCGGCATAAATATCTTTTTTAACGCCGTCATCACTGCAAGCGATGAGAAACAAAGATAAAATAAGTGTAGAAAGTAATCGCGTCATAATTGCAGTATCTTGTGGTGCCTAAAAAATGAAGGTTAAATAGTGTTATTTGAAATTGAACAAGTCAAAGCCATTTTGGCATTATACAAGAGAAGTCGTCTATGTCCGATGGTATAAATCACGAAATTGTAAAAATAACTGTTCCACTCGAGTACGCATCTCAGAGATTAGACGCAGTTTTGGTGAAAATGTTCCCTGATTATTCTCGCAGTCGACTCCAGCAGTGGATAAAAGCTGAGCGGGTGTTATTAGATGGACAGGTGCCAAGAGCTAAAGATAAAGTCATTGGTGGTGACCAGCTTGAGTTACATATAGAACATGAAATCCTTGATCAGGGTGTAGTTGCGCAGGATATGAATCTGGATATAGTTTATGAAGATGATGATATCCTGGTTGTAAATAAACCCATCGGGTTAGTGGTGCATCCTGCCGCAGGCCATGCGGATGGCACAATGCAGAATGGTTTACTATTTCATGATGACAAGTTACATGAGGTGCCACGTTCTGGCATCGTTCATCGTCTTGATAAAGATACTTCCGGTTTACTGGTTGTTGCTAAAACACTTAAAGCGCATAAATTACTGGTTGAGCAATTACAGGCTCGTACTGTTCATAGAGAATATCAGGCGATTGTTTTTGGTGTATTAACATCGGGTGGTACCGTTGATATCGGTATTGGTCGTCATGGTCGTGATCGCAAAAAGATGGCGGTAAAAGCTGAGGGCAAACAGGCAATCACTCACTTTCGTGTATTAGATCGTTATCGAGGACACAGTCGGATTAAAGTTAATCTTGAGACAGGGCGTACCCATCAAATACGCGTGCACATGGCACATATCAAACACCCATTAGTTGGCGATCAAACTTATGGTGGCAGGTTGCAGCTTCCACAGGGTTGTGGAGACGACTTAAAAGAGATGTTGCGAGGTTTTAGTCGTCAGGCATTACACGCCCGTAAACTGGGCTTAATTCACCCAACTACGGGTAAACACATGGAATGGAAAGCGCCCTTGCCAGACGATATGAAACAACTTATAACTGTGCTTGAGGATGATATAGCTCAGGATATAACAGAAGATGATTACGATCTGGATGACTTTTCAGATGAATATACGCATGAGTGATCAAATAATCTTGATCAATATTAATGAGTGACTGATATTAACGACTACATTATAAAACCGGACTGGCCTGCGTCCGATAATATTCATGCCTTCTGTACAACACGTAAACATGGGGTTAGTACAGGTGTTTATGCGGGTTTAAATCTGGGACTGCATGTTGAAGATAACCCACAACATGTTTTAGCCAATCGACAGCAATTAATTAAGCAGTTAAAGCTTCCCGAAGAGCCGCTCTGGCTTAATCAGGTGCATGGAAATCGAGTGGTCAATGCCAATTATATAAATTCAGATCAATTAAGTGATCAAAAAAATAAACAGCAGTTAATCGAGGCAGATGCTTCATTCAGTGAAATTGCTAATACGGTGTGTGCCGTTATGACTGCTGATTGTTTACCGGTGTTAATTTGTAATCGGAAAGGTAATAAAGTGGCTGCAGTGCATGTCGGCTGGCGCGGACTTGCTGCTGATGTTATTGAAGCGAGCGTAGCATCACTTAGTGAAAGGCATAGTGAGCTTCTAGTCTGGTTAGGGCCTGCGATTGGTCCACAGGCATTTGAAGTGGGGCAGGATGTTTATAATATCTTTGTTAATAATCAGCCTAAAGCAGTAGAGGCATTTAAACAAAATCGTCCTGGTCATTATCTTGCAGATATCTATCATCTGGCAAAATTACGATTTCATAATATCGGTATCCGAGAAATATATGGTGGTGAATATTGCACCTATACTGATGCGGATCAATTTTATTCCTATCGTCGAGATGGTAAAACGGGTCGTCAGGCAAGTTTGATCTGGTTCGAATAAAGTCTCATAATTTTTGGAGAGAAAAATGAAGTGCTCAGTATTAACACTGGTAGGTGCAGATCAGGCAGGTATTGTAGCTGCAGTGACAGATGCCCTTTATAAGCAGGATTGCAGTTTGGCTCAGGCATCTATGATGCGTCTGGGTGCAAATTTTGCCATTATGTTACGAGTCGCACATGATGAAGAAAAAGATCTGCATAATATACTCAGCGAAATATGTAAAAACATGAATTTGCATTTACATATAGATGAAGATGTAAATACAGACGTTTTAAAGCCCGACCCCGATGTGCAGGTAACAGTCTATGGCGCTGATAGAAATGGTATCGTTGCTCAGGTTACGTCAGCTTTGGCCGAGGCCGGTTTAAATATCATTGATCTGGAAACTGATATTGGCGGCACTAAAGATAAACCGATTTATGTAATGACTTTAGAAGGCCAGGCCACTAAAGGTATTGAGTCATTACAAAATGCACTGGACGATCTGAATTCAGATATAGAAGTAAACCTTGATGAAATTAATACATTAAGGGGTTAGTGATTTAATGGATATTTTGACCTACCCGGATCAACGCTTAAAACAATTATCAGAAAGTGTTGAATCAATTGATAAAGAAATATTAAGTTTTATACATGAGTTAGAGCAGACCCGTGTATCAGGGCCAGGGGCCGTCGGTATCGCGGCTCCGCAGGTTAATTTTTTTAAAAGAGTGGTTATTGTTGATGTATCAAATATGCGTAAACCAGTGGATAACCACGGACACATGATTATGATTAACCCAGAAATTACCGACTGGGAAGGCATGGATATGGGGCGTGAAGGCTGTTTATCTATTCCGGACTTCACCGGCAATGTTATTCGAGCTGAAAAAATTAAACTAAATTATCTGGATGAAACAGGCAATACACATGAAATTGAAGCAAGCGGTTTTGAAGCCCGAGCGATACAACATGAACTGGATCATTTGGACGGTCTGTTATTTCTTGATCGGCTGGTAAGTCGTCGCAGCGACCTGTTTAAACGTAAAAATTATAAAAAATAGATTTTGATAAAGCCACTTATCGCAACATATTTTCTAAGAATCATCTATTATTGATGTATGAGTTACCACGTTATATAAACATATATGCCTAAGGGATTAAATTTAGATGTATCACAATCTAATGCACTGGCGATAAGCCTGTGTAACGTAGGTTTATGTGACTATTGTCTGCCGCCAACACCCGTCCTTAATTTTTCTAGTTCATGGGCTCAAATATTAGGTTACACCGCTGAAGAAATTCCCTCGGCCGAAATTTTTCATAGTTGGTGGGGACAACAAATTCACCCAAATGATCACGCACGTGTGATTAGTCTTTTTAACCAACTCTATTCCGGTGATTTAAAAAAATTAAGTTGTAGTATGCGGGTAAAACGCAAACTGGGAGACTGGTGTGAAGTTGAAGTTTTCGCCAGTGTTATAAAGCGTGATGAAAAAGGTTGGGCACAACACGTTTTTACCGTGATGCGTGATCTTGCGGCAAGTGAAAATAGATACAAACGTATTGTAGAAAATTTAAATGAAGGTATCTGGGTAATTGATCGATATAACAATATTCGATTCGTTAATCAGGCATTAGCCGATATGTTGGGGTACAGCATTGAAGATATGTTAGGGATGCCCGTATTTGATTTTGAAAATAATAATAATCAGAGCGTATTAAAAAAACAGATAAGTGAAAGAAAAAAAGGTGTATCTAGTGTTTATGAAATAGAGCTTTTACATAAAAAAGGGCATATGGTTTTAATTCAGGTTGAATCTGCTCCCTTGTTAGATGATCAGGATAAGTTTGATGGTTTTGTTGAAGGCATTAAGGATATGACCGATATTCGTAGCCAACAACTGAAATTAAAAATGCTTTCGTCTGCTGTCGAACAAAGTGGCTCTATGGTTTTGATTACAGATAAAGATGCAAATATTGAATATGCTAATCCCAAACTGTGTAGCGTAACAAAATATACAAAAGAAGAATTAGTAAATAAAAATGCACGTATTTTTCAGCCTGAAGATATTGATATACAGGAGGCGACTGATTTATGGGAGAGAATAAATCAGGGGGAGGAATGGCAGGGTGAAATGCAACTGCGAAAAAAAGAAGAAGGTAGTATATGGGTGTTAATGTCTGTTTCTTCTATTACCAATGAAATGTCTGCGATTACACATTTTGTAACTGTTTTTGAAGATGTGTCTCAACTAAAAGAAGCGCATTTAAGAATGGAAGAGCTGGCATATGTTGATAGCTTAACTGGTCTGGCAAATCGTATACTATTTAGAGACAGACTAGAACAAGTTTTAAAAGGCTTGAAAAGAACTGAGGCAACAGCCGCATTATTGTATCTTGATCTAGATGAGTTTAAACGCATTAACGACTCCCTGGGACATGATGTTGGTGATGCAGTTTTAATGAAGGTGGCTGAAACTTTACGTCAATGTGTGAGGTATCAGGATACGGTTGCACGAATGGGGGGAGACGAATTCGTTATTTTGTTGACGGATATCGACGGTATGTCAGGTGCTTCTTCAGTTGCAAGAAAAATAATGGATGCCATGTCTGAACCCATTCTCTTGCTAAAAAATGAAATACTAATTTCTCCCAGCATCGGTATTACACTCGCACCAGCAGATAGTTTAAATGCCGATATTTTATTAAAGAATGCAGATATGGCTATGTATAAAGCCAAGTCATCGGGTAGAAATAATTATCAGTTTTTTACTGAAGAGATGAACACGCAAATTGTTGATCACCTGAGTATCGAGAATGATTTGCGGCAAGCTTTAAATAGTGATCAGTTGTATATTAAGTATCAACCTAAATGTGATATTAAAACTAAAAAGTTAGTTGGAGTAGAAGCCTTGATAAGGTGGAATCATCCAACTAAAGGAGAGTTGTCACCTGAATATTTTATCCCGATTGCAGAAACTGCTGGATTAATGGTGAAACTGGGTAAATGGGTTTTAAGAACTGCTTGCAAAGAAATTAAGAATCTGGAGCAGAAAGGTATGCCCGATATTGAGTTGGCAGTGAATTTATCAACCCGTCAGTTTCGTGATCCTTATCTTTTAGAAACGATACAAAATACATTGGCGGAAACAGATTTTAAAGCTGTTAAGCTTGAACTTGAAATTACTGAAACCACATTAATGGAACAAATTGATCATGCTATTGATTTACTGGACCAGATTAAAGCATTAGGAATATCATTAACCATTGATGATTTTGGAACAGGTTACTCTTCACTTAATTATTTAAAACGTTTGCCTATTGATACGCTAAAAATAGATAAAGCATTTATTACAGATATACCCAATGATAAGGACGATATGGAAATCGCCGCAGCGGTAATTGCGATGGCTCATAAGTTGGGCTTAAGTGTTGTTGCCGAAGGTGTTGCAACTGAAGAACATTGGGCCTTTTTAGAAAAAAACAAGTGTGATATTGCTCAGGGTTATTTAATGGGCAAGCCAATGCTGACCGATGAAATATTGAGTAAATTTTCAAATTAAAAATTAGTAACATAGATTACTAATCTCCGTTTTTATCGATTGTTTTATAACTCAGATTTTCCTATATGTCCCTTGAATTTTTTCGATTAACCCATATCTTTTAGTTAATAGAATATTTATCGAGGATATGCCATGAGAATGGACCGACTAACCAGTAAATTTCAAATGGCGCTCTCTGAAGCGCAATCTCTCGCTGTTGGGCGAGATCATCAGTTTATAGAACCATTACATCTCATGCTGGCACTGCTTGACCAGGATGGTGGGTCTGTGCGTCATTTATTAAGCATGAGTAATGTAAATGTTAATGGTTTACGTTCAAAGCTGGGTGAGGAGATTGAGCACTTTCCGCAGGTTGAGGGTAATGAGGGAGATATTCATCTTTCCAATGATTTAGGCCGCCTGTTAAACGTTACAGATAAGTTAGCACAAAAGCGTAAAGACGATTACATCTCTAGTGAATTGTTTGTGCTTGCGGCAATTGAAGAAAAATCACGTATTGGTGATATTTTAAGAGAGTTTGGTGCTGATAAAAAATCGTTGGAAGAAGCAATTGAAAAAGTACGTGGTGGGCAGAGTGTAAATGACCCAAATGCAGAAGATCAACGCCAGGCACTTGAGAAATATACTGTTGATGTAACTGAACGAGCTGAGCAGGGTAAATTAGATCCTGTTATAGGTCGAGATGAAGAAATTCGTCGTACGATTCAGGTTTTACAAAGACGTACAAAAAACAATCCGGTTTTAATTGGTGAACCGGGTGTTGGTAAAACGGCTATTGTAGAAGGTTTGGCTCAGCGTATTGTTAATGGTGAAGTGCCTGATGGTATAAAAGGAAAACGTTTATTGTCACTTGATTTAGCGGCATTAATTGCCGGTGCTAAATTTCGAGGTGAGTTTGAAGAGCGTTTAAAAGCGGTTCTAAATGACCTGTCTAAACAGGAAGGTCAGGTTATTTTATTTATTGATGAAATCCACACTATGGTAGGCGCAGGTAAATCCGAGGGCGCTATGGATGCGGGCAATATGTTAAAGCCAGCACTTGCCCGAGGTGAGCTGCATTGTGTAGGTGCAACAACGCTTGATGAATATCGTAAATATATAGAAAAAGATGCCGCACTTGAAAGGCGTTTTCAAAAGGTATTAGTTGATGAGCCAACTGTTGAAGATACTATTGCCATTTTGCGTGGTTTAAAAGGGCGTTATGAAGTTCATCACGGTGTCGATATAACAGATCCGGCAATTGTTTCCGCCGCGGTATTATCTCATCGTTATGTTACTGATCGTCAGTTACCTGATAAAGCAATAGACTTAATTGATGAAGCCGCTAGCCGTATTCGTATGGAAATTGATTCTAAACCAGAAGTTATGGACAGGCTGGAGCGTCGCTTAATTCAATTAAAAATTGAGCGTGAAGCACTAACTAAAGAAGATGACAGGGCATCAAAAGAACGTTTGTTAAAGTTACAGGAAGAAATTGACGGGCTTGAACAGGAGTATCAGACGCTCGAAGAAGTCTGGTTGTCAGAAAAAGCGGCTTTACATGGTAGTGCCAGTATTAAGGAAAAGCTCGAACAGGCTCGCCTGGAATTAGAAACCGCACGTCGGGCTAATGATTTAACACGTATGTCTGAATTACAGTACGGACGTAT
>Ga0316206_1001999_pt1 | contig 15290 bp, 15 predicted proteins | sample 6monthpyrite_MG_FD_204942 | JGI IMG/M metagenome (GOLD analysis project Ga0316206, IMG submission 204942) | Microbial mat bacterial communities from mineral coupon in-situ incubated in ocean water Damariscotta River, Maine, United States -... | ecosystem: Environmental > Aquatic > Marine >... | reverse complement strand
AATATTAATATTAGATTCAGAATCAAGCGCTACGTGAAGCAGATCTCGCCATCCAGGGTATCATTTTTTCAAGTCCGTAAAACGCAGCTGTGTACTCGTAGAACTTTCCACGCATGGTTTTGAGCGTATTCGCATCGTCTGGAATTTGTCGCCCACTAGAAATGTTATAGGCAATCTCTAGAAAATGTTGACAAATATCTATTCCTTCAGGAGAGATCAAATCAATGGAGTTATGAATGGTGTGCCGGTATTGTTTAATCTCTAACTCCAATTTTCCTGGATCGGCAACTTGTTCAGCAAGCTGCTCAAAATCCTGTGTTCTCAGAATAACAGATGTCATTGCCTTAACAATCTCCCGATGGGAAACCCACATATCGGTTAACACTTCTTTTCGTATACCTGCCCAAACTTCTAGCTCAGACTTATCGAACTCTAAGTCCCTGCTTTGCACCCCACGCAATTCCTGTAGTTTAATGTCTAGCTGGCTTTGAACCATCCGTTCGATAATTTTTGGAACAATGAAGATTGCCAGCACTAAAACTATGCCAGCTCCACTGGCACCACCAAGTATGTAATTCCAGGGCATTTCCTTTCTCCGATATTAATGACGAATAGACAAAATAATTTCCCCTTAAGGGTGACGTATTCTACAGGTAGCCAATGCCATAATATGAAACCGTAAGCAGTCAATAACAGGCGCACAGATCGACATGACAAATCTAATATACTTATTATCGCTATGGACGTCCACAAAAAATCTATCGTTATCTCATTAGCAGATGGTGATAGAAGTGATGTGCGACGTTATGGCTCTATCGGAGACACAATGTCCGACTTTAAAAAAATACGGCGTAAGTTTGTTTTTTGATAATTTCCGAAACTGCCTTGCAAATATAAATTACCATTTGGCGCGTTGATGAAGATCATAGATGCATGAGATTCACCTTCTATTCGAAATAAAGTGTCTGAGACGGGTAATATTTTTTTGCATTTATTTGTTTTTGTCACTGAAAAACACCTAAAGAGTTCGTTGCCGACTTTATTGATGTGTAATGTTTCAGCTGCTGTGTTGCTGTTAAATGGAAATCGAGTTGCAACTTCACGGTAGTCCCCTATTAAAGTCAGCGCTTTATTTCGGGATAAAGGTTTAACGGAGACAGTCAGATTAGTTTCTTTCTCTACCGGCAGATGTTCGATAAGCCAGTTATCTAAACGTGTTGTGAAGTCTTCAAGTATGTCGTGCCTGAATGCATTAATAACAATGAAGTAGCCGCGTTGGCTTTGCTTGTTATAGGCAAATTCTGCCAGGTATCCGTCACCATCACCTGAGTGCCCGTAAATTTTGTGGCCATTAACATACCGACTACGAATACCCAAACCGTAACCTACCTTTAAGCCAGCTTTAGCCGCCAATGAGGTCTCGGGGGTTTCCATTCTTTTAATCGAACCGACAGAAAATAGATTTTTATTTGCGTTTGGAGCACCGGTAAATAATAACAAAAAATTCGCCATGTCTTTTGCGCTGGTATTGAGTCCGCCAAAAGGGCGAAACAAGGTGTGCCAGTATGGTATTTTCGTTTTTAAATCTGAGTCATATCCGCTAACCAGGTTTTGCTCCAGCTCTTTAGTCCAGTGTAACTGAGAATGTTGCATATTTAATGTCATTAGAATTTCGCGCTCAAACCAGTCATCATAATTTTCATGAGTGGCAATTTCTATTACACGACCGACATAACCCGCGCCAAGGTTTGAGTAGCCAAAGTGATATCCAGGCCGCCAGTGTAATTGCCTTGCTTCAGGTTTTAAGTTTAGTGCCGCTTGTAAACTGAGTGGCTGCGGATAGTCGAATTCTTCTCGTGTTAAATCCTGTAAGCCCGCGGTGTGTTCTAGCAGCATTGCCAGTGTTACGGGAATTTCAGGCCACGGATTGTGTAGCGGTATGTTAGGTGAAAAAGTTTTTACAGCGTCATTAAGTTGTAACTTGCCCTGCTCGACCAGGCGCATAACAGCTAGCGACGTAAACGTTTTAGTGATAGAGCCGATTCTAAACAAGCTGGTCTCTGTTACTGGCAAGGTATTTTTAAGGCCATATTTCCCGATGCCGCCGGTGGCGACTATGTTATTGTTTTCAACCAGTGCATAGGCAACCGCACCAACGCCGGTTTGTTGTTTAATTCGCACGAGTTGCTGGGTTAGTGAGTTTTCATTTGCGCTTACAGTATTTGTGAAAGTATAGGTTAAGAGCAGTAAGCTTGTACCTAGAAACGTATAAGTAGAAAACTTATAAGTAAAAAACGTATAAATAGAATTCGGCTTCATCTGTTTCATTAAAGTTAACCGCTTAGTCGCCGCTGCCGTTGTAAATGTTTGTTCTAATATGGCTGTCGGGTGCATTGGCTTTTAGTGAAACATCAGTTTTATAATTTTGCTGATGAATCATCACACCCAGGCCAGTTAATGCGGGCCGGTAGTCTGGCATAGCATGGCTGGCTCTGTATTCAAGAAACAGGGGTTTGAAAATAGTTATACCTGCCAGTTGATCAAGTTGTTCTACTATTTCTGTAACCGACATTGATTGGTGCTGACAACAGTTTTTAAGTAGCTTGAGCACGTAATCCAGTGTGATTTTATTTTGACTTTGTTTTCTGAGTTCTATATCTGCAGTTAACCAGTAGTGTACGCCGCTCCAATGTACCCGCATAAAGTTTCGATACTGACGCATGTTGTCGCTAACTTCTTGCAGGTTTTTATCAGACCACTGGTTCTGTTGACGGCCACGTTCAAAACCCGCTGCCAGTTTGTTCCATAAATCGGTTTCACTCATCAGGCCCGCGCGTGCCTGAATAATATTCTGATAATAAGTGGCAAGCCCCTCTGAAAACCACATGTCGCCATATCCCCGGTATGGAATGAGTAAGTGACTGAGTTCATGAAATGCGGTCCAGTCGTGCGTAATTTCCTGAATAGTTGATTCAGGATTTATAACCAGTAATACCTTATCCGGGTTACCCCGAGTCACTTGCCCCCAGGGGACTGGGCTATCACTACGTGAACCGTGTTTAACGGTGATATTGAATTTATCTTTAGGCCATTCACCATAAACTGTTCGTAATGCATCGGCCACCTGCTTTAGCCATTGGTATGCTTGTTGTCGTTCTGTTTTATTTAAAGTGGGTGCATATTGAATATAAATACGTTGATTTGCGTTAAGCAACGAATCAGCATGCGTCTGTGTGCTTACAGATAAAATGGCAACGAATAGCAAAACATTTGTAAATGACGGTAAAACAACAGAGTGGTGTTTCATAAACAATGCCTATGTTATTAATTTGAGCTATTAATTATGGGTTGATAGTGATGCTTGTTGGCGATATTTGACTATAAGACTGTATAGTTTAATTTGGGTTCAGTAAATAATAGAAAGTACGTACGCAGCCCCCAATGCTAGTAAATAAAGCGCTAATTGATTGTAATTTTTAGTCTGTTTGCGTTACTAACTCGCTCTTTTCTAAGGGGGGGCACTCTGCCCCAAATATAAGGGGGCAAATCGTGCCTTTTGTCTTCAGCTTTGTATGAATAATCAAAATAAACCTACAAAAACAAAAAGTAAGTTATTTCTTAACAATCTTCAAGTCAAAAATAGAAGTTAAATTTTAGGCGCACTGTTACTCATTTTTAGTGAAAAATCACCAATAACAGTTTGATGTTGATCAGTGCCTTTAACTTGAAAATAATCATTTCATTGTCATCAAGTTACCGCTATTATTAATTCAATTAAGTTAACTTAGCTAGCTTTAAAAATACTGATGTATTTGCAAAGTTAAGCAACAATAGAGTTTATCAAGAGGTTTGGTGTTGCACCGACCAACTATTGCCCGAAGGCACTACCTGTGGGCGTTTTTTTCATTTGCCAGTCTTGACTTGCTGTTAGGTTGGCATGCCGCCGCGTTAAAAAGACGGATTGCTTTCACTGCTGTTTTAGTCTCCGCATTGGTTTTAACCTTCTTTGTAATCGCGGGCGAAGTTATTCTAAAGGCCATTAATATTCCATTAACCGCTTTCCAGATTGCAGGTGGGATCGTACTTTTTCTTTTCGCATTAACCATGATCTTTGGTGAAAGTAAGCCCGAATCTGAGGTGCAGATGACATCGAAGGTAAGTGCGGTGGCCATTTTTCCATTGGCGATGCCCTCGATTGCCAGTCCGGGAGCTATATTGGCAGCTGTACTTCAAACAGAAAATGAGCAATTTGGATTGATTGAACAGTTTATCACCACGGGTATTATGATCTCGGTTTTGATGGTCGTCCTTATTTTGTTGTTACTAGCTAGCACCGTGCAACGACTTATCGGCGACGCTGGTGCCAGTGTCATTAGCCGTGTCATGGGATTAATTTTGGCGTCCGTAGCGGTTGCTAATGTGCTTGAAGGCATTAAGACGTATTTTGTGATCTAGGCAGAACTTAAGCAAAATAGTATCAGGGCACCTATGTTAAGGTTTCAATAAAAAAGCCTGGATGAACTTTAAACCTAATTTTTTACGGCTGATTTATAAGTTTAGAAAATTCAAATCCGCCTCGATCCCCCCTCCTTTTTTTCTAAGGGAGAGGTTAAACCTAACCCCCACCAATCTCTTTAAATTTCCGGCATGGAAAATTCTGACGCTATGAATTTTGATTTTTAGCAACGGATAAAACAAATGCGTCATGGCAAAGCACATATATCGCTGAACTACAGGACCCGAAAAATCTCGACAGCTAATTTCGATAGAGGAGCAATGATATTAAGTTAGGTTGAAAGAAGTTAATATTAGCTTCTGGGTTTTATCTGTATTAAGGTATTTATCCGTTCAAATACCCAGTTAACAACAATGGAAATTAATCCGAATGAGCGTCTTAATGAAAAATATTGTCCAGCTTTTCTTAAGCTATCTGTTACTTGTCACGCAAAGCGTTGCGGCAAGTGAACTGCAGCCTGGTTCCATTGCGCCAGCGTTTAAATTAAAGGATCAGAATTATAAAACTCACGCATTAGATGATTATAAAACTCAGTGGGTTGTTCTGTATTTTTACCCCAAAGATGACACCCCCGGCTGTACAACAGAAGCCTGTCATTTTCGAGACGATATTTTAAAAATAAATGCACTTAATGCTAATGTTCTCGGGGTAAGTCTGGACGATTCAAAAAGCCATGAAGGATTTGCAAAAAAATACAGTCTACCTTTTGCATTGCTAGCGGATACAGATGCTGAGGTCAGTAAAGCGTATGGTGCGTTAAGAAAATTGGGAATAATGAAACTATCTAAAAGACATACCTTTATTATAGGTAAAGATGGCTTAATTAAAAAAATATACCGGGATGTAGAGCCTGAGAAACATAGTCAGCAAATTATAGACGATTTGAAAGCTTTGATCGCGAAGGAAAAATAAATTCAAATTAATTTTATTTCAAGTGGTCAGCCAGCTTGATATTAAAGCGATGCGGGGCAGGAGCGAAAATTAAATGCGGCGACAGATAAGGCATCTTGTATATAGAAAAACTATCATATGTCAGCAGGCTCTTTAATGGTTTTTTGTCAATAGCCCCTATAATTGTTATATTGAGTTATCAAATTACAACACGATGTAGCCTCGTAAGCAAAGCTTCATCGATAAACTTCTTCCTTTTTAATGCTTAGATGGTATAACTTTTATGGTAGAAAATTGCCCCGTGATTTTTTCCGATTTAACTGTTTTTAAAGCTGCGCATGGTGGCGTTAAAAATCTCAACCAGATGAACGAAACTTTATGAAATTATTCTGGATATTGTTAATACTGGCGCTTCTATTTGTCATTGGCTCGGCGAGTATGATGAAGTATTTTGATCGTAAGCATGGAGTTAAGAAAAAAGATGAAGGTGCTGAGAAGTAGGGGCATGATCTTCACTCTGCATTTAAATAATAATTATTACCTTTTTAAATAATACGAAAACTAAAAAGAATAAAAAATATGAAAAAGTATATTATCGGCTCAATATTAGTCATCCTGTCAATGAATCAGGTCAATGCGCAGGATCTATGTGAGTCACTGTGTAATGTTTATATAGATTTTCCTTCAGGGGGGGAGATTACGGCAAGTGAAGGTATGCTGATTACCTTCGGCACAAATGGGGTGCTGACACTGGGTGAGGCTGGGACGATTAATGCAGCAATTCAGCCTGATAATTTAGACTATTCATCAGCGGGTAGTTTGCTTCTGGCGCCGGGAGAGAGTATTACCTTTGGTAATAATGGAAGACTCGACTTAGGTGATGGGGGCAATATTAACGCCATTAACTACAGTATTGTTACGAGTGGTGATTTAGCAATATTCGCTTTATACTCACAGGTGACTATAAATGGAACATTAGAGGCACAATCTGTGTTTATTGATAGTTTAACTTTACATATTGATGATCAATACTTAATTATTACTGATAATCTAAGCGCACACACGATAGATTTAAGCTCTATGTCACTAACAGATTTCTCTCAGTTACAAGATGGTTTTATGTGGCCGATTGATGACAATACAAATTGCACTATTTCAGGTAACCAATGCATCACTGATGCTGGTGCAATTTATGAGATTAATAAAAAAGGCGAAATTGTTGAAGTGTCTGAGGGAGGTGGCTCATTCGATTTGTGGGGATTGCTTTTCTTATTGGTGATCACATTACGTGCCAATACAAGAACAAAATATAAGAGGGCGAAATAATAAATTCAAGTCCAGATCCTTACTGCTTTAATCAATTGAAATGCATAAAATTTACCCGAACAGCCATTACAACAAAAGGTTTAGGTTTTGACTAAGTAATTGTTTCTATTTAATCTTAGTTTGGGTGTCTGCTCAACGCTCTAATAACCAGACTAAAATCCAATAGGCTAGTTGTTTGATATAAGCTTCGTAGCATACTACAAACAAAGCCATTCAAACTACGGGTTTTTGGTCTGCGTTAATTTACTTGTTAGATGCATATTGCCGTGCTATATTTTAATGCGCATACTATATGCGCATTAAAATAAAGGTATGAGTATGCAACACATATATGATGTAGATGCACCTAAAAAGGCAACAAACCTTAGTGTAAACAGTGACTTGCTGAAAAAAGCTCGTGGCTTAAAAATTAATTTGTCAGCTACATTGGAGCAGGCATTAGCTTTGCAAGTAAAGAGTGCCGCACGTGAGGCATGGCTAGAAGAGAATAAAAGCGCTATTGAGGCCCTTAATGATTTGGCAGAAAAAAATGGTTTGTTTTCTGACTCATACAGAGAGCTATGATGAGCCAGTACTATTTATATAAAAATGAAAATAAAAGTTCTAAAAAAACATACCCATTTTTTGTAGATGTACAAAGTGATTTATTAGATGGTTTGAATTCGAGACTTGTAATTCCTTTATCTTTAAATAAAGAGACTAATGATACAAATGTTAAAAGCCTTTGCCCTATATTTGATATTGAGGGTAAAGATTATGTTTTACTTACCCATCAAATGACATCAGTGCCTTTTTCTTTACTTAAGAAAAAGGCAGGTTCACTCGAAAATTACCGATATGAAATTTTTGGTGCAATCGATCTTCTTTTGACTGGCATCTAACGAACCTGCAGAAAAACCCAAACTAAATAAACGGACATCAATTAGCCTATGTTTAACGAGGGTGTCTATTTAGTTAATCCATAAATAAAGATCAAGCTGGCTGACCCCATGAAATTCTTTAGCCATTAAGTTCTTAGCCTTTATTTTGTAACCTGTTATCCACTACTTTAAACAAGGAACAATGATGGATAACACAGCACTACTATTAATCGATATTCAAAATGACTATTTTCCGGTGGAGCACTGCCTTTAGATCAGCCAGAATTAGCAACGGAAAAGGCCGTGCAGTTAGTTGGCTCGTTTAGGGATCAGCATTTGCCCATCGTGCACATCCAACATGAAAACCTGAACCCTGAAGAGCCATTCATGCGACCAGCTAGCAAAGGCCAGCGTATCCACTCAAATGTTCAGCCCTCAGCAAATGAGCCATGTTTCATCAAACATTATCCCAATGCCTTCTGGAAAACCGACCTGGAGCAATATTTGAAACATCATGGCATCACACGCCTGGCGGTGGCCGGTATGATGACGCATATGTGTGTGAGCTCAACAGTGCGGGCAGCAATGGAGCGAGGCATTGAAGTGACAGTAATACAGGATGCGTGTGCCACGCGCGCGTTGGAACTAAACGGAATAGAAATTTCTTCTGAAACAGTACACCGTACCTCTCTGGCCGAACTAACGCTGTTTGCTAACGTAAAACCGATGAAGATATTTCTTTCAGGCATTAGCTCACCAGTTTAATATCTGCTTCAAATCATCTGTTGAATCGCAATGGTTGGAATATAAGAAAAGCAGGTATAAATATTGAACGTGACATTGAGAAATTAATACGCTGATTGCAGGGCAGCTTATGCGTATTTACAAGAGAAAAAAAGGCGACTGCTAAAGTCGCCTTTTGGTAACACAATCTAACGCTTTTATTTTGCTTTTTTCCGTCTGGCGATACCAGCCAGACCAATTAAGCCAGAACCCATTAACCATACCGCACTCGGTAAAGGCACGGCGCTTATGCCACCCTCTGAGGTTAAGTTTATTCTGGCAAAAGTTGATGTATTGAATGACAAGCCTTCAACATTGACAAAAAGCTGATTTCCAGTAAACACTAAATCATTAGCGGTAAGCCCTAAGGTAGTCACATTAGAGTCAATTGATGCCCCGGTAATATCAATAGCCGATGCACTGTCAAATGTAAACAGGTAGCCGTTTTGATATGCGGATGAGAATGAACTAAATGGGCTGCTATTGCTAAAATCAATCTCAATATAATCATTTCCGGCATCTATTGAAACATCAATTACTTGTAATCCTAAGGGCGGATTAATCACTTCAGTTGAGGCTAAGCTTGAAAACTCGATACCCGGATCAGCAACGATAGCAGTCGTAAGAAAGCCAATCGTCTCCACGGCACTTGTTGGTGTTGATTGAAATGTGGTTTCTAAGCTTAGTTCAGAGCCAATTAATGCGGCCTGGCTTGATCCTGTTGACACAAAAAAGAGAAAGCTGGTACAAATTATTTTTTTCATTATTTTCCTTGTTATATTCCTTGAGCAATATGCTTGCTCGTATTGTTTTTCCAAAAAATGAATTTTATATGATATTGGCAGGCTTTTCTCTCCCTCTAATGGGGGGTGTTTTAATTTTGATTTTAATTAAGGGGTCGATTGTGAGGTTTGCGCATAAGAGCCTTCGAGTGGGGAGCCAGCTTGATATGAAATCATGCAGGGCTGGAGTGATAATTAAAGAGTTGATAAGTAAGCCGTCTTGAAAACAGAGAAACTATCATATGTCAGCAGGTTCTTTAATGGTTTTTTGTCGCTAGGCCTTATAATTGTTATATTGAGTTATTAAATTACAACTCGATGTAGCCTCGTAAGCAAGGCTTCGTCGATAAACTTCTTCCTTTTTAAAGCTTAGATGGTATAACTTTTATGGTAGAAAATTGCCCCGTGATTTTTTCCGATTTAACTGTTTTTAAAGCTGCGCATGGTGGCGTTAAAAATCTCAACCAGATGAACGAAACTTTATGAAATTATTCTGGATATTATTAATATTGGCGCTGCTATTTGTCATTGGCTCGGCGAGTATGATGAAGTATTTTGATCGTAAGCATGGCGTTAAGCAAAAAGATGAAGGTGCTGAGAAGTAGGGGCATGATCTTCACACTGTATTTGAATAATAATTACCTTTTTAATTAATACGAAAACTAAAATGTTAAAAGCCTTTGCCTTATATTTGATATTGAGGGTAAAGATTATGTTTTACTTACCCATCAAATGACATCAGTGCCTTTTTCTTTACTTAAGAAAAAGGCAGGTTCACTTGAAAATTACCGATATGAATTTTTTTGTGCAATCGATCTTCTTTTGACTGGCATCTAACGAACCTGTAGAAAAACCCAAACTAAATAAACGGACATCAATTGGCCTATGTTTAACGAGGGTGTCTATTTAGTTAATCCATAAATAAAGATCAAGCTGGCTGACCCCATGAAATTTAAATAAAGATCAAGCTGGCTGACCCCATGAAATTTGCAACTCTTTGTTCACAAAGTGTTCTAGCCATGCTTTCACCTGTCTTATTGTTAAAGAGAGGTGTCTACTTAATTGAGGAGCCTTCCTGACCCGGTGATCCTGTAATGGGTTAATTACAGGCAAACTTGATTGATTTATTAGGCGGCGACATTCAATATTCCTACGGTATTATACTAACAGAAGATATCTCTGAGTATCCGTTGAGTTCGCATTTTCCAGTAACGTAGACGCGGACATTTTTCACTGAAGCCACTGCCTCTAACAGGGTGAGAAATATTTGTTCTGAACCAGACGCATCATATTCTAAGTAAAACATTTCTTTATTCTTACAGCCGCTAGGATTTTTAGGGATATGCAGTTTGACGAGGAAGCGCATCTGGTTAGTTGGCGTGAGTTCAGCTACTGGAGCATATTCTGTCCATCCTGATACGGCAAACGCAGTCATAGGCATAAATAAGAGTGCGCCAAGGCATGCGAGAAATTTCAGTTTGTTTTTCATATGAATATTCCTTCGTGGTCATTGAGTTGCGTGACGAGACTGTAGAAAACCTCTAGCCAAAATTTTGGTTGAAAACTAGCCTGCAAAATAGACCTGTTTTTTTTAATTCTACATGGAGTTTATACTGCAATAATTATTCTATCTCAACGCTTGAACTATGGATGTACGATTTTATTTGCAAATATTTTTTAAAGAGGGCTGTTAGAATTCAACTGTAATCTCTCTAAAATTTAACATAGAACTAATTTTTTTCTAGTACTTCAAAATCAAACCAATAAGTACTATATGTCTTGATTCCTGGTTGGTAAGTACAATAAACACCAACCTTGTGCATGCCCGCTTTCAAGTGTTCTGGAATCTTTACAGTAATTATTTTGTTAGACCATTTTAAGACGACTAACTCATTCAAGTAACCGTCATTAATTGCAGGAACTTTATCTCCCTGTTTTTTACCCCATAATCCAGTAAGTTTTATTACTTCTCCCGCATGTGCAGTATTTTTATTGATAGAGGTCAATCGAATCCCGCAAGCTTCGACGTCTTTATTCTCAGCGTTCACATGAAATACAAAAATACATAACCCGAAAAATGTTATTAACGATAATTTAAAGTTTATATTCATTATAGATTCCAACATCTGTTTGGCGAAACTTTTCCGGGGAATGGTTGGACACCCATGATAAGTTTCTGTTATAAGTCTGACAAGTAAAAACTGCAAGCGTAGTGTGTAAAAATAAACGGATAAAACACATCAAGAAACGAGAATGTCCATGTCCCTCTATGCACAAGTTTCACTCGAGGCCACACCTTATTACCATTGTATTTCTAGATGTGTTCGTCGTGCCTTTCATTGTCGCACGGATTACATAACCGGTGAAAGCTATGAATAACGTCGACAATGGCTAGAAGATAAGTTACTCGAACTCAGTGATATATTCGTACTGGACATATGCGCCTTCGCCTTTATGTCTAATCATTATTATGCGGTATTACATATCAACAAAACACAGGTAGAAGCCGGACTTATGATGAGGTGATACACCAATATAATTTAATATTTAAAGGCGGCGTTATATCACAGCGCAATCTTCAAGGCGCACACTAGGTAAAGCAAAGTTAGGCGTATAAAAAAACAGGTTGAAATGTGGCGTTCACGCCTCATGAGCATCAGCTGGTTTATGCGAGTAGTCAATGAACCCATAGCTCGACAAGAAAACCAGGAAGATCATTGCCCCGGCCGCTTCTGCGCACCGGTTTTTGCTCCTGCAAAACAGGCATGCCATACATCCTGTATATAAGGGTAGATATAAATCACAGGCATTAAGTCCTTACACGATTTAGCCATTATTATTCACGATATGAGACTGTATGTCTTTTGCAATGTAGTCATAAACAGGCTTAAGTTTCTCTTTCGATAAACTTGATTGAAACTCAACAACCAAGCCCTGAAAACCATTTTGTGTAGTACTGATTATAAGTTCCATAGATACGTTATTCTGGAACTCACTCATATTAATGCCAATATCTTGTAACTTTGTTTCAAGTTCTTTTTGGCTTGGAGCATAGTTACTTAACTTGGAGGATAGTTCTTCTTGTGTGGTGACGTGCAATTCACTAGCCGGAATGGTGTATTCATAACCCGTTGTTACAGACGGTGAAATTAGTCCTAATTTCCCAGCGGCATAACCAAGTAATAAAATTAAAACTATGAAATTTGCAATTTTTGATAATTTTGAATTCCCTAAAGTAAGAAACGGCTTGCGTTTATCTTTCATTATTTCTCCTGAGGCTGACGAGACTGTAGAAAAACTTCCAGCCTACATTATGTTGAAAATTATCCTGCGAAATAGGCCCATTTTTTAAACTCTGTATCTACTTTATACTGAAAAAAATTATTCTATGCAACTGTGAGAGCCGGTTTTTAAGTTAAAAAATAACTTCAGAGGTTTGTCTACAGCCTCAACGCTCTAATAACCAGACAAAAATAGTAGTAGGCTGGTAGTTAATGTAGTGATTAGGGGTATACTATATTTAATGTTATTCAAGGTAACTGCTTTTAGTCTGCGTTAATTTATTTGTCAGGCTATTTCCTTGTAAGTCATATAAACAATTAAGCCCACAAATAAAAAGAAGTAAATTATCATGTAATAAAGCATGAAATCACACAGTTTTGTTAATTTGTTATTACTTAAAGCTTTGTATTCTTTTTTTATTAAAAACATAAACAATAATTGGCCTGTTCTCTTGGCGTATGCTTCACCATCAAAGAGAAAGGGTTTTCTCCACTCTATGTATTTAAGAGGATGATCTGTCTTTAAAATATTAAACACCTTGTTTACCATTATGAACCATATAACAACCATTGCGCCTAAGACATAAAACAATAGAGGTGTTTCATTCATAATTTATTAGCCTAACGCCCAGCATCACCGGCACATTGCTGTGAACGAAGCGAGCAGTAATTTGTCCGAGTGCATGCGATTGTTAGCTCATGTCCCGATGAATTATTTCTCCAAATAACTCAGTTACTTTAACTTTTCAATGTCCGGAAGTTTATAGGTTCCGTCGAAAAGACGCGCTTCGGGGCCGTACATTCGAACGTAGGTAAACCAGCCCTTTTCAGGGATAGTCTTGACCCATTGGTTTTCTTTTCCTGCAGGAGTGTCAGGTCCGAAGTAAATATCAAAAGAGCCATCTGCATTAGCTTCAGGCTTCTCAAACATCAAGCGTACAGCACCTCTGCCCAGGTCCGTATTGATTATGGTTCGTGTTTCTGAATCATAAACGGTCACTGACCAAAAGAGCTTCGCTGGAACAGGACCAGGAATGTTCAGCTTGTAATTTTTACCACCATCAAGATACGTGCCTGTCGAATCTTTCATTGAACTAAAATAGATGGAACCAGCGCCAACCTTTCTCATGCCACCCGCGGCAGTTGTGCCCCACGCTTGAAAGAAAAAGTGATCACTTGCTAATAAGTCTCTGTAGTTTTCGCCACCGAATGCCCTGGTTTTGGCATTGATTGGGCCAGACAAAGGCAGCCATTCCCATTGCAACCCATCCCAAACTATTTTACTAGGTCGAGGATTTGCAAAGGCCGAAATTCTCATCTCTGCATAACCTATTTCAGCGGCTTTAAGAAGAATAGTTTTTTGGCGCTCAGTTGGCTTAAAGGCTTCTCCTTTTTTAATGCCTACAGATGCTAACATGCCCAGCATAACGCGATGTTTGACCTGGACTGCTTCTCGGTTTACCACAGCATGTAGCTCTTTCCAGTAGTCCATATTCGTTTCCCAGCTTAGCATCGGTAACGGCGCTTTCTGGCCGTTCACATCGAGAAGCTTAAAAGAAGAAGACTTTCCGGCTGCACTGAGTGGATAAAGTTTTACTTTTTGGGCAAGGTCGACTGATTCATCATATGAACCTGTTTTGGACACAACCCGAACGGCTATAACGCCCTCCCAGGTATCACTTTGATATGCAACATATCCTTCGGGAATTTTCCCATCGTACCTCGGAGGTAAAATAAGATTTTTCTCGCCTTTACCCTTACCTGCCCCAATGGTACCCATATCGGCTACCGGACTCATATCGTGGTCACACACTAAGCCGATGTAAGGGCCTGCTGGTATATCAATAACCATGGGGCCTGAATTTCTCAAATCAAGCACAGCAATAATGTAAGGAGTATCCTGATTGGCTACAGAAAATTGCTGCTCTGGATCTTGAGGCATTATGATTCCAACTTTGTTGGGTATTATGCCATGCGGTTTGAATTGTTGAATTACTGCTTCGGTCGCAACTGTGGGGAAGAAGAACTTGTAGGATTCTATCGCTCGACGCAAATCTGTTGCATCTTGTGCTTGTTTAATTGTTTCCGAGTTTGCTGGGAAGCCTCGAGTGAAAGAGTATGGTAAATCCTCTGCCTGTACGGACATTCCTGTAAGCACCACTAAAAGACATGCAATGTGGACTAATTGGTGTAGTAACCTATTCATTTAATATCCCTTTTTCGTGAATGCCGATGTAGAGAGCTAACGCCTAGTTAAACTGAGGAGAGAACGCGCGGGTTCTCGGAGTCAGCTTTGAACTTTTTGTTAGAGTTTGTTATTGTTATTTCCATATATTTTTTGACTGCCATCCATATAAATACAAAGCGATATAATATGGTGAGATAATTATTATACCGAGAAATAATATGGCAAGTAACAAACTATAACCTAATTCTGAAATTGCATTCCAATCTGTTATTGTACTAAATATTACATATCCAACCTCAACAAAGATAATAACTAGAGATGAAATTTTCCATATAATTTTTATTCCGATTTTCTTTTTAAAAGCATAACCAAATAATCCGATAAGACCAATTGGCCAGAATAAAAGTTCAACATATTCGAATAGTTCTCATGGATCTGAGTAGTCATCATCAAAGGATAAATACATAGCTATAAAGGTAAACAATAACCAAAATACAAAATATATTTTCCAAAATAGTTTCATTACATAAATTGCTCTAACGAGGCTGTAGAAAAACCCGCAAATCATGCAAGATTTTATCAGCCCTATTTATTGTTGTTATTTTCATAAAACGTATCCTGTTTCAGATTAGTGATACGGGTTTATTATTTTTCTTAAATATA
>Ga0316206_1001998_pt1 | contig 15290 bp, 15 predicted proteins | sample 6monthpyrite_MG_FD_204942 | JGI IMG/M metagenome (GOLD analysis project Ga0316206, IMG submission 204942) | Microbial mat bacterial communities from mineral coupon in-situ incubated in ocean water Damariscotta River, Maine, United States -... | ecosystem: Environmental > Aquatic > Marine >... | reverse complement strand
ATCTTTATGAGCAGATAGCATCTTTTAGTGAATCAGTCTCATACTATAATTTGGGTGTGGCTCAATTAAAACAGAAAGATTATGAAAACGCTATAAAATCATTTAAAAAAGCTATTCTACAAAAAGAAAACATCTGTGTAAGTTCAATAAATGCAGCAGTATGCGCACTTCAACTAAATAAAAAGGCACTCGCTTCATACTATATAGATTTAGCAGATGCATATTTAAATACACAAGCTAACTCACCACTATATGACTACTACTACGCACTTATTGCATACTATAAACAGAACTATCCTGAATCTCTTTTAGCACTAAATAATCAAACCTCTGAACATTATCAAAATGAAAAACAGCATATGGCGGCAAAAATAAATTTGCAACTTCACAACCATTACAAAGCGATTGATGCACTAGAAAAAAATCTACTAGCAGAAGATGAAGAAGCATTAGGACTTCTATACGCACGTGTTGGTGATTTAAGCTTAGCCAGAACTCATTTACAAAAGTCAATTGATGAGTTAGGTGCCAATAATGAACGTAACCTCGCTCTTGCATATGTAAATATAAAATCTGGACTTGGTGGTAAAGCTGGACTTCTGCTAAAAGGTCTTTATGAAAAACGTGATGAAAACATAACAAAAATTTACCCAATAGATGTATTTTTAAAAGAATCTCTTTTTGATGTACATGCTGCGCAAAAGGAGATGAGTCATAAATTAAAGATGGATAAACGTACAACTTATAGCATACTCTTTCATTTTGCCCCATACAAAATTTTTGACCCAACTCAAACTTTGGGTATTCTAAAAAAGGGTAGTGCAAATATTGTAATAAATGACATTAGCGAAGCAAAAACATACTTAAATCAAAGTATGCACAACTCTAGAATCAATAAAGTCATTGCAGATGCAATAAAATCAGCACTTGAACATCGGCTTAGTGAAGCAAATAATAAACTAAAAACTGCACTTAAAGATTATCCAAAACATACAGAGCTAAATTACAATCTAGCGTTAACCTATGCACAACTTGGTGATATTGTACTTGCTCACAAACATTTTTTAAAAGCTTTTTACCTAAACCCTAAACACTACTTAAGTGGTCTATTTGCACTTATGTGTTCAGAAATCTTAGGAATAGAGAATACAAAAGTATCACTTTTAATTAAAGAAAATCTACGATTTGAAGAAGACAACGAAGAGACTATATTTCATAAAGCGATACTTGCGTATCTTAAAAAAGATTATAGTGGAGCATCTACATGGTTAAATGAGAGTCGAGACGCAAAACCACTTTATGACTCATTTGACCTGCTTTTAACTTCTGCAATAGGTAGCACTGAACTTGCGCAAAAAAGTGCATATGCACTTACACTAAAAATGCCCCAAGACGCTCTTGCACAGATGTTATATATCCATACCCATTTCTCAATACTAGATACAAAAGATTACGCTATCAAATCAATTGAATACTTAAAGAAACATCCTCTTGAAATTGAACAAATTTTCTATGGAGGAGCAATCTCATCTGAGCTTTACGTACATCAAGCACTTCTTAGTGGTCAACTATATCCACTACAACAAAGACTTAAACATGAAATTTCTCAATCACTAGAGAATCAACAAGCCTTAATTGCACCACTTGCACTTACAAATATCTATATGAAACATTTTGAAGAGGCATATACTCTTTATAACCAACTAATTGATAGCTATCATGAGCGTACAAGTCATACTCTATTTCTAGCAGGTATTGCAGCAATTGGAGCTAACCATCATGCCAATGCAATAGCTCTATTTGAGTTAGCTAAACTAAAAAATGTGTCTAATGATGAGAGTAGATACGCACTTGGACTGCTCCAAATAGAGGCAAAAAACTTAAATGCAGCGTCTATTCAATTTGCAAAGATAGGAAATTCAGGATTTCAATCAAGATACTTCGATTTTAAAATAAAAAATAGGATTAAATAATGCACGAACAGACACTAGAAAGTTTACGTCAAGAACATAATTTTAATATTAATAATAGTAAAGCAGAACGTCGTACTCAATATGTTCTTATATTAACGGCTATTACAATGGTTGCTGAAATTGTTGCTGGGACTATTTTTGGTTCCATGGCACTGCTTGCTGATGGTTGGCACATGGGTACACATGTAGCTGCATTTTTAATAACTATTTTTGCTTATAGGTATGCTAAAAAACATGAGAACAGTCCTGACTTCTCTTTTGGTACAGGTAAAGTAAGTGTATTGGGAGGTTTTGCAAGTGCTGTATCACTTGGCATTGTAGCACTTATGATGTTTGCAGAGTCTATTCAAAGATTAGTAGAACCTCAAGCTATAAGTTTTAATGCAGCTATTGCAGTTGCTGTGCTAGGACTTCTTGTAAATATAGTAAGTGCACTGATTTTAAAAGATGATCATCATCACGACCATGGACACCATGATCACGAACATCATCACCATCACGACCATAACTTACAAGCAGCATATATGCATGTTTTAGCAGATGCATTAACCTCTGTTCTTGCAATTGTTGCGCTACTGCTTGGAAAATATTTTGGATGGAGTTTTCTTGACCCCTTAATGGGAATAGTAGGTTCAATAATAATAACACGCTGGGCATATGCCCTTGTAAAGCAGACAAGCCCAATTTTACTAGATGGAAGCATTGATGAGACATACCAGTTGAATGTAAAAAAAACGATAGAAGATGATTCTGATAACCGTATTTCTGACATACATATATGGAAAGTTAGTGCTAATCATTACGCAGCTGTCATCTCTTTAGTAACACATTTCCCAAAACCTACAGGGTATTATAAAGAGCTATTAAATAATTTTGTAAAACTCTCTCATGTAACAATTGAGGTTAATGAGTGTAAAGATGAAAACTGTGTAACGTAAAATATTACAAAATAATCTCATACGACTTAATTTTAGACATTCAAGCATATATTAATTAACATAAATAAGTATATTGTTATTATATATAATATACAATAACAATTATAAATATACGATGTGTTGTTGGAGGAAGTACATGAAAGTTTTTAGAAATATGAAGATAAAGCAAATTTTAACACTAGTAATGAGTATCATTACTTTAGTAGCTATAACAAGTGCATTTATTAATTATAAGTCACTAGAAGAAGCAGAAGATATTTTAGTAGAAAATAGAACAGAAGTAATGGTACATACATTTAATTTTATTGATTTAAAAATTGAACTCCTTAGAATACAAAAATGGTTTACCAGTGTATCAGCAGACAATGTGTCATCAGGTTTTAATAATGTAACAAAAGATTATACCTCTTCTCTTAAGAGGTTAGACTTTGCTATTGAAAAACATATTGGTTTTGGTGAGCCAGAAATGGTTGCAGACTTAAAAACATTTAAAGAGAATTTAATTGCCTATTATGAAGGTGGAAAAAAGCTTTTAAATGAGGATGCTAACGCAGTTAAAGAATTAAGTATAAAATTTGAACCTATAGCAAAAAAACTATCTACTCTAGCAGATTCATGGATTGATGAGCACATAACAGAAAGTACTGCTAATTACGAAATAGCAGAAAAAAAACTTCTTCACGTAGAGACAAATATAATGATTATGACAGCTATATTAATAGCCATATTATTAATTGGCGCTACAATTATCTATTCTATATTGAGTTATGTTAATACTATTAATCATAATTTAAAAGTTGTGGCAACATTAGATTTTACAAATTATAAAACTATTGATGGGAACAATGAAATTGCGGAAATTAGTAAAAATCTTGGAGTATTAATTAATGTATTAAAAACTTTTGTTTCCGCCGCAAAAGAGACCTCAAATGAAAATACTTTAATCTCTAAAGAACTCTCTCAATCAGCTCAAAGTGTTGGAACAAGAGTTGAAGAGTTTTCAGAAGTATCTCACAAAAGTGTAGAAAAAATTAGCAAAATGAAGTCAGATATAGATATCTCCGTAAATGATGCATCTGAAAGTAAAAAAGACATATATAATGCAAGTGAAACTTTAGGCCTTGTAAGTAAGGAGATTGTAAACTTAACGCAAGAGGTAAAACAAACTGCACAGGTAGAAGATGAAATGGCTCAGTCAATACATCAATTAAGTAGTGATGCTGACCAAGTTAAAGAAATTTTGAATGTTATTTCTGATATTGCAGAGCAAACAAACTTATTAGCACTAAATGCTGCGATTGAAGCAGCTCGTGCTGGTGAACATGGTCGAGGATTCGCAGTAGTAGCTGATGAAGTAAGAAAACTTGCTGAACGTACACAAAAAAGTCTATCTGAGATACAATCAACGATTAATGTTATTGTTCAAGGAATATCTGATTCAAGTGATCAAATGGTAAAAAACTCAGCTAATGTACAGCTACTTGCTAATGTTTCCACAAAAGTTGAAGAACGTGTAAATGAAGTCTCTGCAATCATGGATAAAGCTGCACTAATTAGTGATAAAACAGTAACAGACTTTGAAAAAACAGGACTAATGGTAGAAACCATTACTAATGAGATAAAAAATTTAGATGATATTACTGCTAATAATGCTAAAAGTGTGGAAGAGATAGCAGATTCATCGAAACATCTAAGTTCTTTAACACTAAATCTACAGAATAAACTTGCTCAGTTTAAACTATAAGTAGATTATTTAATGATAATTTTTTCTAAAAATGCAACTTGTGAAAATGATTCACATAATTGCTGTACAGCTCAATCAAAACAAAAACAGGCTTGCCCTGAATGTTCTATAGAGGCTAAAGAGATTTTAGAAAAAACGGTTAAACACCTAATAGTAACAAGCTTAACCTCATACACTGGTTTTCATTATTGTAGGACACCATCTTGTGAAGTAATCTATTTCAGAGGTAATGAAGTCATTACTCAAAAAGATTTAAATGTGCTTGTTGGCATTAAAAATAGTGTAACACCATCCACAATATGCTACTGTTTTGGATGGAGCAGAGAAAAAATAAAAACTCAATTGCAAAAAACAGGTAAAAGTACTGCTATATCTGATATTAAAGAGAAAATGAATAGATTAGGATGTTCATGCGAAATACTTAACCCAAGTGGTGAGTGTTGTTTAGGAGATATTGGTAAAGAGGTAAAAGTTTTGAAATGAAAAAGAGTAGTGCGTACTGAAGCAAGAGGAAGAATAATTTCCACCGCTTCAGTATACGTTAACCTACAAAAATTTCAATCTATTTTCCACTGAAATTAGCACCTGTTAGCTCACCACTTTGACTCACAAAAATATAAATAGTCTGCTTTGAGGAATCTTTAATCTTCTCATTTTTAAAACTTACAACCCACTCTAAATTGTCATAAAATTTCTTCTTTTCTATATTTAAAATAGGTACATTCAACCAACTTTTATCAATTTTATTATCTACGACTAATTTCCCCATTTTCTTTATTGCTACTTTTCTAGCACTATCCTTAGTCACCACTTTTTGTGAATGACTATGATTATGACCAGAACCTGCATACACTGGGCTAAATGTAGCTATTACAGCTGCTATAATTGACACCTTAATTAATTTACTAAAACTTTGTACTTTTTTCATTGTTTCCCTTTTATAGTTTATCATGTTGATAACTTTTTTGTTTAGCTGCTTCCATCTCTAAATGACCATGGTAGTGAGCATCCTTATTAAATCCGAACTCTTCTTCATTTGTAGTGTGTATATAGCCATGTAACTGCATTGTTAATAACATAAATCCTGCAAGCATTAATGCATGGTTCGTAACTGTGCTGAATTTTTGAAATGATGCTAATTTTCTCCACTGAGTTAAAATTATTAACATAATGGCTAAAGATACAATTTGTCCAAGTTCAACACCTATATTGAATGAAATTATTCTTAAAAACATATCAAAATTTTGTTCGCCTAATGGCAACTGTTGCAATCTTGTAGAGAGTCCAAAACCATGAATAAGTCCAAAAATGAGAACCATCATCAATAAATTTGGAGATTTGACACCTAGATAGTTTTGAAAGCCTTTATTGTTATCAAATGCCTTATAAATAACACTTAGCGCTATTACAGCGTCAACTAAAAAGTAATTTGCATTGATACTCATAAAAGTAGCAAATGTCAGGGTTATACTGTGCCCAATGGTAAATATAGTCACAAACTTAACGATATCTTTAGTTGTATTTAAAAAAAATATAACTCCAAACAAAAACAATAGGTGATCATACCCAGTTATCATATGTGTGGTTCCAAGCCAGATATAACGAAGGTTTCCACCTTCCACCATAGCCTGCATATCTGATTCTGAAATACCATGCGCAAAAGCTGTAGTACTCAGTAAAAGATATGAAGCTAATATAAAAATTAATTTCATTTTATCCCTTGATAATAGTGTTGATTGATATAAATTAGTTAGAGAGTTATACTATCGGGGGACGAAATAGAGATTCTTTTATAGGAGATGAAAGCCAATAAATTATTTTAAAATATTTCTCTTTTAAATATGAAATTTCAAATTGATTAGTATCATTAAAATTTACATAATAATCTAAAAAATTGGCATTTGTTTGAGAATGGCTATGTTTATGTAAATGGTTAGAGTTACTGTGAGTGTGAACGTGCTCATGAATATAATCGTGAAAATAACACTTATGCGTATTTGAATGTATATTATTCTGCTTAATAAAGTTTTTTGTTGCATATAAATTGCTACTAATAAAATGTAACAAAATAAAAGCTGTCATAATATACTGTCTCACACTATTTTTACTATTCATATAAACAAAAATTCTTCACAGTCAACTACCAAATTTTCTTGATAACAAACTGAGTAACATTACGAACATCAATATTATTGTCATCATATGTTAAAACTTCAATTCCACTATATAATTTACTAATTTTAAAAAATTTACCTACATTATAAGTTAGTTGATTAAGCGTCAAGAAATTATCTTCAGTTACATCAAGATAACCAGTAAAACTCCAACCTGATGGCAAAAATGAAGCGTATCTAAATGTAACTTGCGCGCTATTATCTTCTAAATTACTATTTCTTTTATATATGTTCATTTCAACATGTTTAAAATATTCTACATTTAAATCTAATCCAATACCATATAAATATGCCTGCATATCCCTATTCTTTTTCAGAAATCTATTATATTGTGAAGCGATGTAAATATCTTTTACAAAACAGTCGTCAGTCAATGATGGTAAGTATTTACTAACCTTTAAACGAGGCCAGTACTCTATATAATCTCGCTTTTTAGAACCGTCTAAAAAACCTCCATCAAAATGGTCTATAAAGAAAAAATGATCCCCTAAATCAAACTTACCGTAATGCTCAAACGTGTAAGTAAGCTTATTACCATTTTTAGTATCTATCATCCCCAGTTTTTTATCAAACTGGTTAGATAGATGAACCTGTAAATTACTCATGCCTTTATATTCAGCAAATAAGGCTGTAATGCCAAATACTAAAACTAAAAATATGAATCTCACTCTATTTTCCCCTATTATAAAATAGATAATATGCTGATGGTAAAATTAACAATGTTAAAAGCGTAGAACTAATTACTCCACCAATTACCACAACAGCAAGTGGGTATTGTATTTCACTTCCAACACCCGTTGCAAAAAGTAAAGGCATAATACCAAAAAGTGTCGTAAAAGCCGTCATAAGAACAGGACGAAGTCGAAGCAAGGTTGCATCTTTTAACAATATCTTCAAGCTAACATCTGGAAACCTCAACCTTAATTCATCTATGAAACTGACTAACACAATTCCATTTAAAACTGCAATTGCAAATATTGCAATAAATCCTACAATAGCTGAGACAGAGAGGTATACGTCACTAATTACAAGTGCTAAAATTGCACCAATCAGACCAAATGGAACATTCATCAAGATTAATAACGCTTTTGATAAAGAGTTAAATGCAGTATAAAGCAGAAGAATAATTGCTAAGATTGTAATTGGGATTATTATCATCAATCTCTTTGTAGCCTCTTGCATATTCTTAAAATCACCTGCCCATGATATAAAATAACCATCAGGCATATTCACATCTTTTGAAATAATTTCATTAGCCTCTTTAACAAATGATGCTATGTCTCTTTTTTCAACATCCATGGAAAGAACCATATATCGACTAAGATTCTCTCGTTTTATAAAAGATGCCCCTTGATTAATGCTTATTTTACAAACCTGTTCAAGCGTAACAATAGGGTCACTTTCAGAACGAAGAGTTACATTCTTAATAGATTCAATATCTTCTTTGGCTCCTTTAATTTTAGGCACAATACCAAAGCGTTTAACACCCTCAATCTTTTGAGTAACACTATCTTCACCTATTCCATAACGAATTATATTCATAACCTCTTCAACACTAATACCATATCTTGCAAGTGCCAAATAATCTGGTTCAATTTTAATTTGTGCCTGTCCAAGTTGAGATTCAACTTCCATTCTCTCCAGCCCATCAACACCATCTAAAGCTTTTTGAATATCTTTAGCTATTGAATCTAGAACCTTTTGATTATCACCAAATATTTTAACAGCAAGTTCAGCCTTCACTCCCTCTAAAAGTTCTTCTATCCTCATTGAAATTGGTTGTGTAGGTATAAACTGAACATATTCAAAATAGTGTTCTAAATTTTTGTTCATTCTTTTTGTGAGATCTTCTAAATCTTCAACATTATCTTTTAGTGTAAGAAGAACTTCCATGTAGTTTGCTTGCGCCGTTTCACCCTTTTCACTTCTTCCTATCATTGAAAGAACAGATAGTACATCATTGCTATAATTTTTTAAGATGTATTTCTCAATCTCTTTTGCTGTATCAGTAGATTGTGTAAGAGCAGTTCCAGGAATTGAAATTACACGATACATTATAGATTCTTCATTAAGTTCAGGCATAAACTCACGACCTTGAAATGAAAGAAGTATCACAGATGCTACAAATAAAGAAGCAACAGTTGCGACCAATAGTTTTGCATGTTCTAATGCAAAAATAAGTAACGGTGTATAGACTCTTTTAAGTACTTTAATGAGATAGTTTTCACTGTGTTTTGCTGGCTTTAAAAGTAATAAAATTAAAACAGGGACTAAAATAAGAGCTACAGCCAAAGATCCAAGCATTACAAAAACAATATTTAAAGCCATAGGAGAGTATAACTTTCCAGCCAATCCATCAAGACTAAGTAATGGAATAAATACAGCAGCTACAATTAAAATAGCAAATGTCACAGGAGTAGCTACCTCTTTTACCGCACTTGATACAATCTCTAATTTAGTTAATTCTGGATGATCATGCAGTTTTCTAAAACTATTTTCTACTACAACAATTGTTCCATCAACTATCATTCCAACAGCAATTGCCAATCCACTAAGACTCATAAGATTTGCACTTAATCCATAATAATCCATTAATAAAAAAGCTATTAAAAGAGACACCGGTAAAGATACAATAACAATGAATGCTGAACGCAGTTCAAAAAGAAACAAAAACAGAACTATTGCAACTAAGATAACCCCACTAAGAAGTGCTGAACTCATTGTTGAAACTGCTTTATGGGTAATTTCAGTTCTGTCATAAATAACTTTTATCTCTACACCATCAGGTAGAGCAGAATTTACAGTTTCAATTTTCTCTTTTAAAAGTTCCACCACGTGAGCCGCATTTGTTTGTGTTCTTTGCAGCACCATACCCATCACTGCCTCAGAGCCATCAATGGTAACAGCACCAAATCTAGGAGAAGTACCCTCAGAAATTGTTGCTACATCTGCTATAGTTACAGATTGTCCCTTATATGGCTTTATAACTGTATTTGAGATGTCATCTAAACTTTTATATAATCCAGCACCTCTAATTAAATACTGCTCGCGGTTAAATTCAAGATATTGACCGCCTGTGGCAAGATTACTCTTTTGCAAAGCATTTACAACATCATCATATGTTACACCGATACTTTGAAGCTTTTTTGTATCTATTAAAACATTATATTGTTTCTCAAAACCACCCCATCCAATAACCTCTTCAACACCACTTACGCTTTTAAACATAGGTGTAACGATATAATCTTGCATTTGACGAATTTCTTGGAGAGAATATTTGCTGTTTTTATCATCTAACTTGTACCAAAAGACTTGTCCTAATCCTGTTGTATTTGGCCCAAGCAAAGGCTTTCCCCAACCACTTGGTATATCTACACTAGTTAATCTTTCACTAACTAATTGACGTAAAAAGTATATATCCAAATCATCTTCAAAAAATATTGAAACATATGACAATCCAAAAATAGAGTTTGACATAATCATTTTAACACCAGCCATTCCTGACACTGCTGATTCTATTGGATATGTAATCAATTTCTCAATATCTTCAGCAGAATTACCTGGACTCTCTGTATAAATTACCACCTGCTTTGGTGTAATATCAGGAAAAGCATCTACTGGAATCTCTAAATATGATTTATAACCCAGTGCGACAATTGACAAAAATAGAACAATAACTAAAAGTTTGAATTTTAAAGATATATCAATTAATTTATTTAACATAATATCTCCTAATCACCATCACCAAGAGAAGATTTTAATAACATAGATTTAACATAATAACTATTATTACTCACATACTCCTCTTTGTCATCCAAGCCTTTAACAGCAACATATGCATCATCTTCTGTAATTATCTCTACAACTTTTGCTTCAAACATTGTCTCTTCGTCCTCATATTCATAATGTTTTTCAGCCTCTTCTTTATGTTCTTTTACTGGGATAAAAACAACCCATTCATTCTTATAAAATGAAAGCGCTGACTTTTTAACTGATAGATACTTTTTATTAGCATCAAAATAGACCAAAGAACTTACATACTCATTTATAAACAGATTAATATCACTGTTTTCAATTGAAGATAGGACTACAAGGCGCTGTGTTGTCTCATCCACTTCTGGTAAAATTTGAGTTATATGACTTAATATTGATTTACTATTTTTTCTATCAATTATAACCTTCTGTCCAATTTTAATAGAAGATGCATATTGAAGAGGAATAAAAGATTTAACATAAAATGCTCTATTTTTTACAATGCTTACAAGTGGTGTTTCCTTGTCTACAACAGAATGAAGTGGTTGCAAGATTGATGCAATTCTTCCATCGCTATGAGAAAATAGTGTGTATCTAGATGTCACTTTTTTTAAATTATCAGCATTAATTCCTAATGTGTTTAACTGTGAGTTAAGAGTCTCTATTTTAGCAAACATCTCATTTTTTTGAATATTTTGTAAATTCAAATTTTGCATTGAAGTCATTCCCTTGTCATACAAGTTCTTAACTGCTTCATAATTTTTGATTAAGTCCTCATATTGCCTCTTTAAAGAGATATATTCAGCACTCATTTGTGAAAGCCCAATAGAATTTATAACAGCTATTTTTTGTCCATTTTTAACACTCTGTCCAGCTTGAACAAAATATTTTTCAACCTGCCCATCAACCAAAGATGTCACTAACTGCTGAGTATTACTAAGTTGAACTATTTTTGCATTTACAGATATTGATTTTCCAAAAGATCTAATTTCTACTTTTTCAATTGGTATTTCTAACGCTTTTAATGTAACTATTGTCATTAAACTTAAAATAAAAAATTTGATACTACTCATTGTAGGCTCCCTGTAAATAATTTTGCTCAATTGCATTTTTATTTAGCGCTGTTTTGTTTTCAATAAAACTTTTTTTAGTCTCAATTACACGGTTTTTAATATCTTGAAGCTCAATCAAATTTACACTAGCTATCTTATAAGCCTCTTCAAACATTGAAAGCAGACGCTCTTCATCTACTATCATTGCAATATTTCTATTTTGTAGCTCTTTAAGTAATGTTCTCTCTTTTTTAAGATAACTCTTACTTAAACTAACCCTCTTCTCTTCATTTTCAACTAATAACTCTTTTTTCTGGCTCTCTAACTTTGCAACTGCTCTTTCTTCATTTTTACTATTAAATATAGGAAGTGGCACCGATATACCAACTCTATAAATATCTTGATCTATCTCCTCTTCAAACTCTGCTGTTATACTAAACGTCTCTATCTTGTTTGAAGCAAGTTCAGCATAAGCCAATGATACTTTTTGTTCAGTTTTTAATGTTAGAATATTCGGATTAGCACTATCTCTTTTATTAATAACTTTAAAAATATGATTTGAGTCAATATCAATCTGCTCATTCAACCCAGAATATTTCAAAAGTTCAACATAACTTCTATCTTCTTGAAGAGAAAGAACTATATTTTTAGTAAGTACTACCTCATAAGCTATCTTTGCTTGGAGCATTTTCCCTCGAGAGATTGTTCCATTTTTGAATCTCTCATTTGAGATATCAAATATTTTTTTTGCAATAGTCTGTTCTTCTTTACTCAAATGTGCTAAATCTCTGTCTTTAGCATATTGAATAAATAGAAATGACATGTTTCTTATAAAGTCTGCTTTTATAAAGAAAGTTTGAGCCACTACATTTGCTATTTTTGCATCAGATAAACTTTTCTTATCATCAGATACATCCCATAATCTTATAGGCTGCATAACTGAAACACTGTAACCATTATCACTTTTTGAATTTATAGGATTAAATCTAGAACTTGCAAACCCAAGTTTTGGGTTTGCATATCTTAAAATTTTACTTTGCTCCTCTTTAGCTTGTTGTTTTGCAATAGATGAAAATTGCAAGTATGCACTTTTTACAAGTGCCTCATTTAAAAAAGTATTAAAATCAACTCCAAAAATAGATGCCTTAAAAACAATTAATATAATTAGTGTTTTAATCATGTCTTTTTTTATCCATAATTTCACCACTCATTGCATTTATCTTTAAATTAAAACTTTTTGTATCTGCTTCATAACAGAGACATCTCCCCTCATGATGTAGTTTTAATTTTTCAACATCTTCTCCTGTATTTTTCTCAATAATCTCTTTTACTTTATCTTCATTTACTGCATGAATTTTATGCATATTTCTTTTTTTCTCCAATACAATCACAGGCTTACGATTTGAAGTATGAAGAGAGTTATACTCACTTGGTGTCATTAGGTCTGGATTTGCACTTAAAAATAGCATAGATGATATAGCGATTATTAAAATTTTCATAGTATTCTCCTGTTTATTATAATTTTGATTTTTTGTTTATAGACTTCTTACAAAACTAGAATAACCCTCATTACAAAAAGAGTTTTAATCAAGGCAGATGTTCCTAAACGTAACCAAAGCTACGGTTATGGTTATCTAACACAGAGTAAAGTTCTCTTTGCAAGAAGTCTTATGTTAAAAATTATAAATTTATTGGAGGTCTGAAAAGGGAGACAGTATTTTTAGTTTTAAAAACTTGTTTTGTTACCTGTATTGGAGTTTTTGTCTCTATATAAGTTATAGAATTTATACTATCTGGAAGTATGTAGCTAATGTGATACTCAAAATGAATGTCACAAATATCCCCCTTATTTGTAGGTTGCTTAAACTCTTCAGTGTACTCTTGCACTGTACAAGAATTTGTATCTATCTCAGCAAATGTGAATGCATGTAGAATCTCAAAGCCTATCGTAAACAATAATATAAATATTAAAAGCCTTTTAGATTTCATGAGTAGAGTATACTATAATTAAATTTATATGTAAAATATATGCTTTATTTATTAAACTTCCTATTTTTGCCATCTATTATTTTTTATCAAAAAACAGTTCTCTACTTGCATCAAAATTTTCAACCAAAACATTAAAACAGTTAGCTAATTCTCTAACTACCTCTATATTTGGCTCAATATAAATTTTATTGCCTTTTTTTTCCATAGTAATAATTTCAGCTTCTCGTAACTCTTTAAGATGTCTAGATATTGTTGGTTGAGAAAAATCAAAATTCTCTGCTATTGTCGTTACACAGGTTAAATGCATAGAAGATTCTACTTGTGGCTGTTTTTCATCTATTGAACAGGCGTATCCACCAGTAAATACATTTTTAAAAATCAGAAACCTTGTATTATTTCCAAGTGCTTTAAATATTTTTATCTTTTTATCTTTATCTAACATTTGTACTCCTTGACAAATCAGTAATAAAATTATACCATTACATACTTATATAGCTATATTGCTATATAAGTAATTTAAAAGGATAAAAATGTTTACATACTCAATTAGTGTTGATAAAAGTGTTGATGATATTACAAAATCATTTGCATCATATTGTACTGATGCAGGTTTCTCATTATTACATAGTTACAACTATTCTGAGATTTTGGAATCAAAAGGTTTTCCAATTGATGGAAACGTTATGGTATATGAGATATGTCAAGCTAGAGTAGCATCTTTAGTACTTACACAAAACAGAGAGTTTGCACCATTTATGCCATGCCGTATTGCTGTATATGATGATAATAACAAAACGGTAATCTCAGCACAAAATATGGAACCTATGTTAAATATGCTAGATGATGCGTCACTTAAAGATGAGACAGAAAATCTCTATAACTCTTTAAAAAACCTTATAAACAATCTTGGAAATTAGGAGATAAAATGAAATTTTTAAATACTGCATTTGTTATTCTGTTTATGGCAAATATTTCGTCACTATACGCTGGACATCCAGAAACAGATAAATTGATTGCGCAAGCAAAAAAAGAGACTGGTGAGATAACTCCTAAACAGCTAAAAAAACTTATCGATAATGAAGAAGATGTGATTGTTTTGGATATTAGAGAAGCTAATCAAAGAGCTGAGGGACAAATATATGCTGATGATACCTATGCTATTACGCGAGGAAATTTGGAGTTTTATGTTTTAAATAAAATAAAAAATAAAAATGCTCGTATAGTTACATATTGCCGTGGCGGTAGTAGAGGTGCATTTGCAGCACAAACATTAAGAAGTCTTGGCTACAAAAATGCTACAAATCTACAAGGTGGACTTAAAGGGTGGGCAAAAGCTGGATTTCTAATTGAGACAGGATTAGGTATTACTAAACTTTCAGGAGAATAACTGTGATAACAATTATATTTAACCATCAACCATACGATGGCACTGATGTAGCATGGAATGCATTACGATTAGTAAAAACACTACATGAAATGGGTGAAAAAGTAAATATATTTTTAATGAATGACGCAGTTGATTTAGCAAGAGACTGTACATTAAAACCAGAATTTTATGACCATGATTTAGTTCATATGATAAAAAAGCTATACAATGATGGAGTTAATCTTCAAGTGTGTGGAACATGTAATGCTAGGTGTGGAATCCACAAGAATGAACCATATTT
>Ga0316206_1001997_pt1 | contig 15293 bp, 13 predicted proteins | sample 6monthpyrite_MG_FD_204942 | JGI IMG/M metagenome (GOLD analysis project Ga0316206, IMG submission 204942) | Microbial mat bacterial communities from mineral coupon in-situ incubated in ocean water Damariscotta River, Maine, United States -... | ecosystem: Environmental > Aquatic > Marine >... | reverse complement strand
GTGGGCGATATCATTGGAAGTTTATTATTAGTCGGCTTCTTGCGCTTGGTATTAAGCCACCACACCACATTTTTTATAAATTCGTTAGCTCATTTATGGGGAAAACAAACCTATACCGATAAAAACACCGCCAAAGATAATGGCTGGTTGGCATTTTTTACTTTCGGGGAAGGCTACCACAATTATCATCATATATTTGAAAATGACTATCGCAATGGAATTCGATGGTGGCATTTTGATCCAACTAAGTGGTTAATCAAGAGCTGTGAATGGTTAAAATTAACCTCAAAATTACGTAAAACGCCAGAGCAAAAAATTGAAACCGCCCGTTTGGCGATGAGCTTAAAACGCAGTTCACTACAATTAAAGTCTCATCCACATGCCGAGCAAATGTTAGCTAAGTTGCAACAAGAGTATGATGTGTTGATCCAAAAGCTGAACGCCTATTATGCTAGTCGTAAACAGTTACTCACCATCAAGCGCGATAAACTGATTGCCGATGTTGAAAAATCAGAATTACTGCATCAATATCATGAATTGAAAGCGCATTTCGAACAGCAAAAAAGACAATGGCAAGCATTCACTACTAACTTAGCTTATTAGTTTAAAACTACTATATTGAAGGTTCTGCGACTATTTGTGGTATGCAGGATCGAGGAAAGTGTTTAGAGCCATTAAAAAACAACCACTACCTATGTCATTTATAACTTAATTAATGGTTCATTATACTAGCAAAGTTAATGTTAACTTTGCTCTACTTAACTAAAATAAAAGTTACTGTGTTTGACTGTTATTACCACCGGGCGCACTACCCGCTGAGATTAACTGCACTTCAGTTAATTTAAAAGGCGTCCCCCATTGTTGAATCGTTTTAACATCCAACGCCTTACCTCGAAATTTAATGACCGCACCAATTATCTTGTATTCTTTCGATAAATTCATGGGTAAAATACGCTTACCATCTGTGGTAACAATACCGTAAAAACCACCTTCTAAATTATAATATTGTACTGTGCCTTGCTGCCATGCAGTTTTATTTAATGCTTGCAGTGTTGCTTTTAACTCGGCATCTGCTTGCTCACCTTTCATACTCGCCCCTTGAGGTTGTACCGTCGCTATTGGTGTTGCTGGTTTAGTTGAAACGTTATGATCATTACAACCGCTGAGCATAACTAACAAACTACTCACACCAAGTATTAAGATTCGATTCAACATAATGTTCCCTACAAATTTATTATAAAACTTACGCCTTTATCAAGCATAGCTAGCTAAGCAAGGCTTGTCATGTTTATCGATGAAACGGTTTACTTAACCGGTGTACTGCATCAATGAAATACTTAGCATGCTCAGGATTAACATCGGGGTGAATACCATGGCCTAAGTTAAATACATGGCCAGTGCCGCTATGTCCATAACCTTCTAAAATACTACTAACTTCTTGTTCAATGCGAGTCACAGGAGCATAAAGCATTGACGGATCCATATTGCCTTGCAAAGCGACTTTGTCGCCCAAACGCTGTTTCGCATCGGCAATATCGATAGTCCAATCTAAACCAATAGCATCACAGCCAGTTTTAGCAATTTCTTCAAGCCACATGCCACCATTTTTAGTAAACAAGGTAACTGGCACTGGTCGGCCATCATTATGACGGGTTAATCCATCAACAATTTTAGCCATATATTGCAATGAAAAATCACGATAATCTCGCGGAGACAACACCCCGCCCCAAGTATCAAATACCATCACTGATTGAGCACCCGCAGCAATTTGACCATTCAAATAACTAATCACCGAATCAGCCAATTTATCAAGCAAAAGGTGTAAAGTTTGTGGCTCGGCATACATCATTTTTTTTATTTTAGTAAACGCTTTTGAACTACCACCTTCAATCATGTAGGTAGCTAACGTCCACGGACTACCGGAAAAACCAATTAATGGAATTTCACCTTTCAATTCTTTTCGAATCGCGCGTACCGCATCCATTACATATCGCAGTTCACCTTCAGGATCTGGCATCGGTAGTTTTTTAACATCTGCAATAGAGTTGATTGGCCGTTCGAATTTTGGCCCTTCGCCTGTTTCAAAATACAGTCCTAAGCCCATGGCATCTGGAATTGTTAAGATGTCACTAAATAAAATTGCCGCGTCCATTTTCATTCGACGATAAGGTTGCATGGTTACTTCACACGCCAGTTCGGTATTGCGACATAACGCCATGAAATCACCCGCCTGTTTTCTTACTTCACGATATTCTGGTAAGAAACGGCCTGCTTGACGCATCATCCACACCGGTGTGTAATCTACCGGTTGGCGCAATAAAGCACGTAAATATGTATCGTTTTTTAATTCAGTCATGTTAACAATTCCTAAGCTAATATGGCGCGCATTCTATCATTGACTAAATAATTGATCTACGTAGTAGAGAACGCAAGTTCATATACAACCACTATATTTGCACTATTACGACTTTCTTCGTGGTATAAAAGCTCTACTAAAGTGTTTGCAGAGCTAATCTTCGTTTGATATAAAGTATCCGCGCTAAACAATATAACCAATAAGAAGCTTGTCGAAACAAGACTTACAGCGAGCAGTTCAGGCCTCACCTAGTGAGGCCTTTTTATTTCATAGCGATGATTAAGCTTTCAATTTACATAACGTAGACGAGTTAAAATCGAGTGCCAAATTAAACATGCTGTAAAATAGACTGCTGGTCTTTTTTCGTCATTTTGCCTACCACCAACAAAAAAGAATTATCTATCATTCGCTCAATTTCCCCTTGAGGAATAGAACCATCTAGAATTACTGTATTCCACTGCATTTTATTCATATGATAGGCGGGAATAATAGCGGTAAAAATATCACGCAGCATCAAGGCTTCGTTAGGATCACATTTCAAATTTAACCACCAATGCTGTTTATCTGCTTCTGACTTAATTGCACTCTGAGCAATTTTACCTAAAGCTAAAGTTGCAAATATTTTCGTTTTAACTCGATACACTTGAACATCAACCCCAAACGGATAATCTAAGCTAGTTGCGGGTTTGGCTAATAAATACTGGTTAACTATCTGTTGTTGCATGTTCTCACCTTAATTTTAAAATCACCAAAATTGTCTTACTATACAGCTTATCCGTTAACCTAAAAAATGACGTTATTAAAGCCAATTGGGCTTTAGCTAATAAAAAATACTGATAGAAAATCACTTTAATCAAGGTGAAAATAGGGCCGTTTGGGCATTTTTACAAATATTTTCAATATTCAGGATGACAATTTGTGCAATGGTGGCACAATAACAGCGTTACTTTCTTTAAGGATGTTCAATGAAGTCAATTTTCGTATGTCTACTTTTGTGTGTTAGTCAAATCAGCGCCGCCGCTGAGCAAGCAGAGCAAATATTCAAACAATTAGCACCGTCGTTATATCAAATCAGACTCATCGATAAAGCCAGTGGCGAAAAATCATCGATTGGCTCTGGTTTTCAAATTAGTGCTGATGGCTTAATCGCCACCAATTATCATGTAGTGTCTGGATTTGCGAACTATCCTAATAAATATCGGATTGAATATTTAGATAATCAAGGTAACAAAGCACCACTTAGACTAATGAGTGTAGATGTAATCAACGATTTAGCTATCGTTAAACGCACACAAACTCACGACATGCCATATTTTAACATTGCCACACAAACGCCAATCAAAGGTGAGCAACTATATTCACTTGGCAATCCACATGATTTAGGCATGATAGTAGTACCCGGCACCTATAACGGTTTAAAAATAGAATCGTTTAACGATAGAATTCATTTCACCGGTTCAATTAACCCCGGTATGAGTGGTGGTCCAGTAGTAAATGCGCAAGCCGACGTGGTAGGTATAAACGTGGCCACGTCTGGTAATCAAATGGGATTTTTAGTGCCACACGACAAATTAGTCGCGCTTTATCAAGCATTTCAACAACATCCGCCCAAAAATATCAAGCAGCAAATCACTCATCAACTACATGAAAATCAAGCCAAATTAGTTAGTACTTTACTCAAAAGCCAATGGCAATTAAAACAATTAGGGCCAGCTATGGTGCCAATTATTCAAGCACCATTTATTCGTTGTTGGGGCGAATCCAATGCCGATAAACCGGACGCAATAGCGCTTGCGGTAGTCGCTAATTGTGCTTTAGAAGAAGATACCTACATCCACTCTCACTTTGACACTGACACCGTTGAAATGGAATTTAAGTATTTGAAAAGCAAAAAATTAAGTGATTTGAAATTTTACCATATATATCAACAACACATTTCCAGAGCAGGCCCTGGCAACAAAGCATCCAAAGAAGATGTCACTGAATACCAATGTCATCATGATTTAGTAAATGCTGGTGCGGATAAAATAACCACTAAGTCTATTTTCTGCACCCGCGCTTATAAAAAATTCCCAAATTTATTTGATGTTCTATACATTGGTGCTTCTGTAGATAAAGATGATCAAGCGTTAGTCAGCCATTTCACCTTATCTGGTGTAACTGAAAAATCAGCCATGGCATTCACCCGCAAATTTATGGAGTCAATATCGTGGAAATAATTATCGAAGAAGTTACTCGCGGTCATAAACTGTTGGGACGTCATAAATTTTTAACCAATAAAGTCTCGATTGGCCGTGGTTATCAAAATGATATTATTCTTGCTGATCCACATGTTTGTCCTGAGCATGTAATCATTGAGTATGTTAATGAGCAATGGCAAGTCCTTGATCAACAGAGTGTGAACGGTACTTTTTTAAATGAAACGAAACAAACGGCCGACCAACACATTATTCATTCAGGTGATATTATTCAGCTTGGAAAGAGCAAAATACGTGTTATTTTTCCCAGTCACCCGGTTGAACAAAGCATTTCTTTTACTCCTTTTGAAGGCTTAATTGATTTTGTAAAACAACCGTTAGTATTAGCACTTAATATCAGCTTCTTTGCCTTTGTTACCGGCGTAATGTTTTACCTCAATCAAGCCGCTGATGTAAACATTAGCCAATATTTAGTGCGCGCTGTTGGGGCGACGATAATGTTTGCATTGTGGCCAGGATTAGTGGCTTTAATTTCGGTATTAACCAAGAATGACGCACGAATTGTTGCGCAATTGGCCATCAGCTTTGTGTTATTTAATCTTATGTGGTTAAGTGATGTGTTAGAAAACATTATTGAATTCAATGTCTCTAGTAATTGGTCAATTGGCTGGATCACCTCTATTTTACCGGTTGTATTAGCGTTTGCGCTATTTTGGTTTAATAGTTATGTTGGTTTTCAAGTTTCAGAAAAACGGCGACTCGTTTTGGCTAGCAGTTTAACGGCATTGTTATTTGGCGGTAGTTTTTTAGTGCAGTTAAGTAATAAACCCGAATTTAATTATCGGCCTAACTATGACGCCACAGTAATGGTACCCGCATTTCGTTTTGCACCAAGCAGCAGTATCGAAAAATTCGCACGCGATAGCAGTACATTATTTGCTAAAACTGAAAACACTATCCACACTGACAAATAGTTTATGCGACGCATACCCTCAACCACTTCACATATATTTCAAGTGGTTGAGGAATCAAATACAAGCGTAAAGTATCGTCGCTATTAACCAACAAAAATCAGCCAATTTAATAACATTATTTGTTATAATCTCATCAGCTCAACAACTTACTTAATTAACCATGACCGATAATATAGATAAACCAATACCACCTGCTGATGACGATTGTTGTGGCGGCGGCGCATGTAATCCTTGTGTTTGGGACTATTATTATGCCGAATTACAAAAATGGCGCATTGCTCAAGCGCAGCGCAATGAGCAACAAACTCGCGATCAACAACAGAAAAATGATGAGTTATAACGGTAATGTTATTTACCCATAAATGAATAAACGTTGGCATTTACCGCTTCACTCGCACTAAACACTCAAAACTACGCGTGTCATTACTTTGTATCTAGGTCATATATTTTTTTATACAATCGGTTAAATTCCTGTTCAGGCACCTGACTATTCCATTTAAGTTGTAATTGATAAAATTCACGCGTATGGCTGAGTTTATTTAGCGTTTCATCAAGCATTTGTGTCAATTTTAATCCGTTTTTGGTTCGGCTGCACATAATGTAGCCTAAATTAAAAGCAGTCGCCCCTTTGAGGGCATAACTGTTAAGGTTAATACTGGCAGGAATGGAATTAGTGTAAAAGCTAACCGCTGTGGGGTATTCAATTAAAGCTTGCATGCGTTTTTGAGTCAGCATTTTTAATGATCCAGAAAAAACATCACTGCCGTGGCGCACCCAAATTTTAGATGCCACAGCATGATTAGCTAATGCTTTATCCAAATATTCACCATAAGATCGTCCATCAGCGATACCTATTGATTTAAATGCAGTTAATTTCAATAACCACTCAAGATCGACCTTAGCATTATCCGCTGTTTGTGCTGCTAAGATAGTATCAATTGCCGACCCTTTTACCACATATAAGCGTAATCCTACGGCAATCACCTGTGGCAAATTAGTCATATAAAATCGACTTTGACGATCTTGCGTTTTTAACATATTTCCGGTACAGGCATCTGATTCAGTGTTCAATATTTTAAACGTGCGTGAAACATTTGCGGTGACTCGGATAAAAGATGTGTCCTTCAAATATTTTTGGATCAGTAACATAGAACTTACATCAAGCCGACTTCTATGATCATGATTCAGGGCAGGAGATACCCAGAGCAATTCAGTTGATTTAGATGGAAAAGATAAGCAAAAGAAGCAGCAAACAACAATGATAATTAATGCACTGTTTTTAGAATAACCTCTCAATTGGAAATAAAAGTTATTCCGCATTTCATCGACTCCGTTCATTTTTTTGTTGCTTATCATTTTAGCGGCGCTAATGATAAAATATCATAGTTGCGAATACAACAGCGACGTTTGTTTGCTTACTTTCGAGTGTGCAGGATGTAAAACTGCAAATCACCGGTCTCTGAACCTTAGCATTAAAGAATCATCATTCAATAACAAGCTGTGATTTTGTACTTATTTTATCAACCACAGCCCTTAAGATACCAACATTTAACGGGAGTTTTTATCTTCTTGGATGTTATGTTGTGATGTCCCTAATTTCAGCTTTAATCGACGTTTAAAAATCATTAGCAATGATAATATCAATATACAAAATTGAACACTGATGCCTTGCCAAGTTGGATTGATACCAAGCCAACTAATTTGAAAATCAACCGGTAAAACAGAGCTATTAATCAACGCGGCTTCTTGCAGTGCCAAAATTGCTTTGCCTGCTAAAATAAACGAAAGCGCTAAAAGTAAGAAAGTTGTGTAATAGAAAAACTGGCTAATAGGTAATTTAATTGAATAGCGGATCATTAGCCAAGTGAGTAATATCAATACCAAAATGGCACAGCCAAACCCGCCAATCAAAAATAAAACTTGTGAACTAGCGGTTTGCGTTAATAGCGATTCATAAAACAATACGGTTTCAAAAACCTCTCGATAGACAGCAATGAACGCTAACCCAAAAATTCCCCATAAAGTACCTGCTTTTAGACTACGATCGATACTCTGTTGAATATAGCGTTGCCATTGGTCTGCCTGTGTTTTGCTATGCATCCAAAAACCAACATAAAATAATACCCCCGCGGCTAATGAAGCGGCTACTCCTTCCATGATTTCACGATTAGCACCAGTGATAGTAATCAGCTTTTGTGCCGCAATCCAAGTTAACAATCCGACCAGCATAGCGGCAACCCAACCGAGGTGAACATAGCGAACTGCTGCTTTTTTATTTGAACGTAATAAAATAGTTAACAATGCTATGACCACCAATAATGCTTCTAAACCTTCTCGTAATAAAATGATAAAACTAGCACTAAATAAGGTAGCATTAGACATTGATGCGGTTGTTAATAATCGTTGCGCTTCATCTAATTGTACAAATATTGCTGAAACGGATTGTTCAACTTGTTTACTTTTAGACTTGTCATTCAGTAACGATCTTAAGTGCAACAATTTTGATTCAATATCTTTTCTTAGCGTTACATCATGAGTGTCTAAGCTATTTTCAATTAACTCGAAGCCATCTAAATAAGCACTCACAGCGAATCGTCTGGCATTAACAAAATCTTTCTGTTGATAAGCTATCAACGCATCTGCTAATTGATTATGCGTTACAGCTAATGGGTTCTCTGTTTTAACAAACAACGGGTTAGGATTAATCCTAAACTGTTTGATCATTGTGTAAGTTTGTTTCGGCCGATGACGAAGTAGCTCATTAGGACTAAACATCACCAGCTTTTCTAACGATAAATCGTCGAGTAAAATGCTCTTGTTTTGAGTTTTGTCGTTTGAACTTTTTTCCGTAAAACCTAAACTGCCGACATAAAAAGCCAGTGACCAACGCTGCTTTGCTGTTAATTGATTAAACGAAGGCATAGCAGAGCTATCGAGTCCCGTAGAAATTATATTATAAAGCCCAAGAATAGATCGGTTCAGCGCACGTTGATGATCAGTAAAATCAACTGGTTTAGGTACCAATTGCTTAGCTAGTGGTCCATCACCTTGACCAGACATACCATGACAAGAGGAGCAATTATCTTGAAATAATAATTGGCTGTCTTGCCTTGACAAAAGCCCGTTAGGTAACGATAGTTGTGGAGAATGTTTCAATATCAGTGTTTTTAATTTAGCCGTGATCGTTCTAATATTTTCAATCGATTGTTTTTTATTTACCGCATCTTGTAGCGATAATGCTAATGCCACAATAGACTGATCTGCATCTTTCAAGATCACGCTTTTTTCAGCAATGATACTTGAAAATTCTAACATCTCCTTAAACTCGCTTTGATTTTTGACCTTACCACCAACTACTGCAGCAGCATAATCAACACCAATATATTCCGTCAACTGTAATAACTGACGTACATCTTCGGAGCGCGTGTCGGCAGAGGCATAATTAGCGACCAAACAACTAAATAACACCATTAAAGTTAACAGCTTATGGATAAAGAAGTTAACTGTTGGTTTTGATTGGGAACACCGTGTTTGCTGATATGTAAAGATCATGAACAGTTAAAGCCTTTAAACGCAATTGATAACTATTCTCATTATAAACGCTGTGGTAGGTATCGAGTCAAGTAATAAAATTTATCCGCTACCACAAATCATTAATGGCTGTTAATCACTAAAAAATTCAGGTTGATTGACTCTGGGCCGATAATTGTTGGGTAAATAATTGTATTAACACCTCAATACTGTCAGCACCAGCATAGTTAGGTCTGATAATAAATGCGATACGCCGATGCGGACCCGGTTCATGCAAATGTACTGCTGCTAACTTTTTATCCTGAAAAACCAATTGTTCTAGTGCCATTTTAGGCACTAACGTACTTCCCAATTTACCTGCCACCATTTGTACCAAAGTATATAAACTAGTAGCATCATAGGCATTGTTATGCGCGGTTGATTGATTACCACATACCGCTAATGCCTGATCTTTTAAACAATGCCCTTCTTTAAGTAGCATTAATTTATCAAGCTCAAGTTCATTACTGTTGATTTCTTGCTGGTGTTGTTGACATTCATCAACATGGCTCACCCAATAAAAATCTTCTTGCCAAAATTCAAATGCTAATAATCCGTCAATAGGATAAGGCAGAGCAAGTACCGCAGCATCTAACTCACCACTCTTAACCATGTTAATCAATCGATGCGATTGTTCCTCAACCAAGCGAAGTTTGAAATCGGGATATAAATCACGCACTTTAGGTAATACTTTAGGTAATAAATAAGGGCCAATGGTAGGAATAACGCCAATCGCCATTGGTACCGACAATGGTTGTTTACTGAACTGAGAAATTTGTTGTAGTTCATCTAATGCTAGTTTTATCGCTTTCGCTTTGATTAAAAACAGGGCACCTTTTTCCGTAACTAATACCGTTTTATTATTACGTTCAAATAGTTGCATATCTATCTGTTTCTCTAATTCGATAATAGCGGTACTTAATGCCGATTGCGATACATGGCACAATTCAGCTGCTTTTTTAAAATGCAAAGTTTGCTCAACCGCTAGTGCATACATCAGTTGTTTTAACGAAATCAAAATTCACCTCAATCAACAATCAATTTTACTGTACATAATAATCAATTTAATCAATTTTTCAAATCAATGCCAGTCTCTTATGCTTCTAACCGTTCAAAGCATACTGCTTTTTATCTATTAATCATTCAACGAGGACTTTCTCATGGCTCAAATTGGCAACACCATTCCTGACTTTCGCGCACAAGCTTTTCATCAAAATAAATTTATCGAATTAAATGCTGAACAAGTCAAAGGCAAATGGGCAATTTTTTTATTCTATCCGGCAGATTTTACATTTGTTTGTCCTACAGAGTTAGAAGATATGGCGCATTATTACCCTGAGTTACAAGAGCTTGGGGTTGAAGTTTACGCTGTTTCTACCGACACGCATTTTTCACATAAAGCATGGCATGGTTCGAGTGAAGCAGTTGGTAAAATTCAATTTCCTATGATTGGCGACCCAACTGGCCATTTAACCCGCGGCTTTGATGTGATGATTGAAGCGGATCACATGGCACATCGTGGTACGTTTTTAGTCGACCCTGATGGTGTCATTCAAGTTGCCCATATTCATGCCGGCGGTATTGGTCGTTCTGCTAAAGACATGGTACGCAACGTAAAAGCTGCTCAATACGTACGTGAAAATGATGGTGAAGTTTGTCCGGCTGCATGGGAAAAAGGCCAAGCAACATTAACGCCTAGTTTAGATTTAGTCGGCAAAATTTAAACCCAAACATCGCATCTACTTGGGTAGTGCTTTGCACTACTCAAGTCATCATAAAATGAGGTAATATTATGTTAAGCAACGATATTTTAAATACTCTGAGCACCTACACAAAATCCATGCAGCAACCCGTTAGTTTAGTGCTGCAATCCGGTAAACATGAACAACGCGACGAGTTAGTAGCATTTCTAAGCTCTGTGTGCTCGGTATCTCCTCATTTATCATTTGAGCAAAGCGATGAAGCTCAACTATTTCGTAGTCCTATTACTTTTGGCCTACGTGTGAATGGCCAATACAATGGCATAACTTTCTCTGGTATTCCGAGTGGTCATGAATTCAATTCACTCATATTGGCAATTTTACAATCATCTGGTACACCATTAAAACTGGATGAAACAGTTAGTGTGATGATCAGCAATATCAACCAACCTTTAAAGTTTGAAGTGTTTGTTAGTTTAAGCTGCCATAACTGTCCAGAAGTAGTGCAAGCACTGAATCAATTTGCGCTATTAAATAACAATATTAGTACAGAAATGATCGATGGTGGATTATTTCAAACATTAGTAGCAGAACGTAATATTCAAGGTGTGCCTAGTGTTTATCTTAATGGTGAACTGTTTGCTAACGGCAAAGTAGATATCGCGCAACTGCTCGAAAAATTAGTGCACAAATTTCCAGCTATCAACCAAAAAAATAACAATAAGCCACTGCCACGACAAGATGTTACCGTTATTGGCGGTGGCCCTGCAGGCATTGCCGCGGCTATTTATAGCGCACGAAAAGGTTTGAAAGTTACCTTGATAGCCGATCGTATTGGGGGACAAGTAAAAGATACGGTAGGTATAGAAAATTTAATTTCAATACCTAGCACTACCGGCCCAGCATTAACCAATAATTTGCTCGCCCATTTAAACGAATATAACGTTAACTTAAAAGAGCACTTACGGGTTGAAAATATTCAATCTGGTGAAGTTAAAACGTTACTTCTATCATCAGGTGAAATAATAGAAAGCAAAGCGATTATTATTGCCACCGGTGCAAAATGGCGTGAACTAGGCATACCCGGTGAACAAGAAAATATCGGTAAGGGTGTCGCTTATTGCCCACATTGCGACGGACCATTCTTTAAAGGTAAAGATGTTGCAGTGATCGGTGGTGGCAATTCAGGTATTGAAGCTGCTTTAGATTTAGCCGGCATTGTTAAGCAGGTTACCGTATTTGAATTTTTGCCTGAATTGAAAGCCGATCAAGTACTTATTGAACGGGCAAAAAAGCGGGAAAACATTATCATTATCAAACATGCTGCGACCAAAGAAGTTATTGCTGATAATGGCAAAGTGGTGGCGTTAGATTACATTGATCGCACCACTAACCAACAGCATCGGCATGCGTTATCTGCTGTGTTCGTACAGATTGGATTATTGCCCAATAGTCAATTTGTTGCAGATTTAGTTGAGCGCACTCAGTTTGGTGAAATTATTATTAACGAAAAAGGCCAAACATCAAGCACTGGTATTTTTGCTTGTGGTGATGTAACTACCGTACCTTATAAACAAATTGTGGTAGCCATGGGAGAAGGAGCAAAAGCTGCATTAGCCGCATTTGAATATGTTAGTGCCGCATAATATGGTAGTAAAATATCAGATTGCCAAATTGCTAATTCTGGCAATCTGATCAACTGCCCGATGGTTAGGCGGTAGTATTAATAATACTCCCAGAAGACCCTATAGAAGAAGCCGTTGCCGGCTGAGCTACACGACCAGCATCGTCCTTGTCACCATCAGGTTGCTTCCCTTCATTTTTCGATTCTACTTGTGGATTAGCGGAAGACAAAACTGCCTGCGCTATCGGATTTGTCGCTGCAGAAACTTGCATGTCAATCTCCTTTGTAGATGTAATGAGTACAACTCATCATAATGAATAAAATGAGTACAACTCATCTTAATGAATATCGACCGTTCATCTGATTTGTTTAAGATGAATTACCTATTTATATATACCTTCTAAGTATATACCAAAGCAAAGCAAAAATGCGAATGGCATGCTAACGCTTGGTTGATTGTTGCGCTTGCTGAATTTTATCAATTTTATGCTGACGTTTACGCTCAATTAAATCTTTTATTTCACCACCAATGTGTTGTTCACCACGCGCATTGGCTAATTCAATTTGGCGTTGACGTTCAATGTAGCGTTGACGTTGTTCATCATCTACTTTATCGTGACAACGATGACAACTCACCCCCTTAGTGTAATGCTCGCTTTGTTTGTCTTGCTCAGTTAACGGATAACGACAGGCGTAACATTGATCATATTGGCCTGGCTGTAAATCATGATTCACCGCCACACGGCCATCAAATACAAAACATTCACCTTGCCACATGGTTTGTTCTTTGGGGACTTCTTCTAGATATTTTAGAATGCCACCTTCCAAGTGATACACTTGTTCAAAACCTTGATCTTTTAGATAAGCGGTTGATTTTTCACAGCGAATGCCACCAGTACAAAACATAGCGACTTTTTTATGCTTGGTTTTATTTAGGTTTTTGGCGACATATTCTGGAAATTCACGAAATGATTCGGTATTTGGGTTAATGGCATTGGTAAACGTGCCAATTTCCACTTCATAATCGTTGCGGGTATCGACCAGTAATACTTCAGGATCAGAAATTAATGCATTCCAATCTTTGGGTTTCACGTAAGTACCCACTACTTGGGTTGGATCAATTCCTTCCACCCCCATAGTAACAATTTCTTTTTTCAATTTTACTTTGGTGCGATGAAACGGCTGGCTTTCTACATAAGAATATTTGGTAGAAATAGGGTTTAAACGAACATCACTGTGTAAAAATGCTAACACAGTATCGATACCTGATTGCGCACCGGCGATGGTGCCATTAATGCCTTCATTGGCTAATAATAGCGTGCCTTTCACCTGATTGTCAGTCATCACTTGGATGAGCGGATTGCGCAGTGCTTCAAATTGCTCAAGACGAACAAATTTATACAGCGCACAAACAGTAATTTGTTGCATGTACTTAACTCCATTGAACTAGCTGGATCGTAAATCCAGTGCTGTAGATAGTAAAAAACGGCATTTTAACAAATGCCGTATAAAACACAAGCCAGTAGCTAAGACCGGAAAAGAGTTGTTAATCTGTCGATGATAATTCAGTAGTAGTGGGGGTTAATAATTTTCGATCTAATTGCTGTCGCACTAACCACAAACTTGTCAAAGCTTGTAAGGCAACCGTAGCAACAGATAAATACCATACATCGGTGATCGAAAAATCTTCTTGTTTAGCCAACCAGAGTGCAGGTACCACAAAGGTAACCATGCGCGACACCATGCTGTATAACGCAGGCAAGGTGTTACCCAAAGCTTGAAACGTACCTGAGCATGAAAAAATAATACCTTGCGCCACAAAATTCCACGAAATAATACGCAAATACTGTGCGCCGAACGCGATTACCGCAGGATCATGACTAAAACCACGAATAAATAGTTCTGGGTTAATTTGACATAATAAGGTAACCACTAACATAATTCCTGATTCAAGATAAATCGTTTTACGTACCGTTTCTCGCACTCGATCGTTTAGTTTTGCACCAAAATTTTGCCCGGCGATCGGTGCAATGGCAAACGATAAAGCCATTACCGGTAAAAATATCGCTTGCATGACTCTTGAACCAACACCAAAGCCGGCCTGAGCACTAGCACCGAATTGACCAATAATGCCGTAAATTACCGCAATTAACACAAACATACACAGCATTTCTCCACCAGCTGGTAAACCAATCGCAAATAAGCGTTTCCAAACCGCCAGCTGTGGTCGCATATATTTAGTGGTAAACGCCACATAATGTTCTAATTTAACAAAATAATAGCCAAGAAAAACCACGCCAGCTGTTACCGCAATGGTACTAGCTAAACCAGCACCGACAACGCCAAACGCATGCCCTGTGCCCCAACCAGCAATTAAAATAGGCGCTAAAATAATATTTAACAATACTGTTAATAGCTGTACCACCATAGTTGGTTTGACAACACCGGTACCGCGCAGCGCAGCACTCATCGCCACTAACGCAAATTGTAATGCTAAGCCAGGAATATAGGCATACAAATATTGCTGGCCAGCCAGCAAGGTTGATTGATCGGCACTAATACCGCGCATAAAGGGTTCGGCAAAAGCATAGCCTAATACTAACGTTAACAACGCACAAAACGCTGAAATTAGTAACGTTTGATTAAATACCAAATTGGCATCCGTTTGATCTTTTCGACCGGCGGCATGAGAAATTAAGGTTACCGTACCAACACTGAGCATTTGCGTTAACGCCATTACAATAAACATCACCGTACCAGCAGCACTAACCCCAGCTATAGCATGCTCCCCCAAGCCAGCAACAAAATATAAATCTACTATAAAATACAACGTTTGCACTAACATACCGATGGCTATGGGTGCCGACATTG
>Ga0316206_1001996_pt1 | contig 15293 bp, 9 predicted proteins | sample 6monthpyrite_MG_FD_204942 | JGI IMG/M metagenome (GOLD analysis project Ga0316206, IMG submission 204942) | Microbial mat bacterial communities from mineral coupon in-situ incubated in ocean water Damariscotta River, Maine, United States -... | ecosystem: Environmental > Aquatic > Marine >... | reverse complement strand
TTAAAAATTCTAACTCTTTATCATCTTGAAGGAGTAATGTTTCAGCAGATGCATCAATTTCTAGCTTTGTAGCTTGATTAGCAAGTAGTGCGATTACTACAAATACTAATAAAAGAACCCTATTTGGATACTTTAAGACAATATTTTTGTAAAAATCATTAAGCATTTAGTTTTTCTAGCAATGTATCTATATTTCCCTTTTTAAGTTCTGTCGCAAACTGAGTCCTATATGTTCTTAATATACTTATGCCCTCAATTTCGAGATCATAAATTAACCAACTACCCTCTTTCGATTTATGAAATTTATATAAAACCTCTTTTTTATCAGTTTTACCAATAATATATGAGAGCATTTGCATTCTATTTTCTTTAATCTTTTTTGAGGATTCAAATACAACTTCTTCATCATTGAAAAGTCTTAATTTTTCAAGGTATGACTCTTTTAATTTTTTAGTAAATATATCTGTAAATTCACCCTGTTTCTTAGAGTTTAACTTTTTCCACTCTTTTCCAAGTGAAAGGCGTGCAATTAATTTATAATCAAAAAGAACCTCTATCTCTCTTAGAATCCTATGTTCACGTTGCTCTTTTTGTAGTTCATTATCTTTTAGAAGTGTCATAACTGTAGAAATTTTATCTTGAACCCTCAATCGTAACTCTTTTGCTTCATCTGCAAATAGAGTAGATGAGATAAGAGTAACAAAAACAATTCCACTAAAAAACTTTAATATCATTTTATTCACCTATAACTTTATTTCTATGCTGTTCATAAACATCACGTAAAAATGGATATAAATCTATGGCATCTTTTTTCAGCGAAGCGTATTCACCCTTATGCTGTGATGCTGTACTTAAAGATTTAGCAGCACCTATGCCAAACGATTCTAACTCAGTTGATATCATGTTATGACCTCTATCTTCAATACGATTCAATGGATTAATATAATAATCAGCAAATATACCCAATGAATCACGTAAATTTGATGGTCCAAAAAGTGGAAGTACTATATGAAAACCACTACCAACACCCCAAACCCCAAGTGTTTGCCCAAAATCTTCTGTATGTGCTTCTAAATTAAAATTGGTTTTAGCAGGGTCAAATAGACCGCCAATTCCAATAGTACTATTTAAAGCAAACCGCGCTATCTCTTCAGCAGCATCTACTACCTCAAACTGTAATAGATTATTTACAATACTAATTGGTGAATAAAGATTATTGAAAAAATTATGCAAACTTGAACGAACCTCATGAGAGAAAATTTGTGCATACCCATTTACAACTGGTTCTAAAGCGTTTATATAAAAATAGTCATTGACTTTTGTCATAACCTTATTATACGAACTAAGAGGGTCAATTATAGTTGCAATAGGTTCTTCATCATTAAATTCATCATCAAAAGAGCTATCATCAGAAGCTTGTAGTAACACAATACCCAATAGAAAAAATAGTGTAAACAGAGCTTTCATTATATAATAACCTAAAAATAAATTTTAAAGAATATTATCCATAGACTACTTACATAATGATAAATCATAAAATTGATGATATTTTTCACAAAATATCATTTAAGGAAGAATAAATCCACATACAAGTAGAATTTAATCACACTTACAAAGGTCTATAATGCTAAAAATTGTAACAATATTTGTGCTATTAACCAACTTTATAATTGCCAGAACAATCACTCCTAACGATGTGTACGCTCAGGTAATGCTTATTAGTGAGGAGTTGCATTTTTTACTAAAAGAGCGTAAGTTTTCTCATAATCACGCTAAAATTATTGCAAATACGTATATAAAAACTGAACTAAAACCTAGAACTGCCTGGCAAAAAGCATATGAGATTATGATTAAAATTAACATCTTAAGAAAATCTCAGAACATGCCTATTATTGAGCCAATTAATATTGAGCCAATGGTAAGATTAACTCCTGATATGGTGTATGAACAGACACAAAGAATTTTGACTGAACTTAAAATAATAGAGTATAGATTAGATATTAAAAGCAAATCACACAAAATAAAAAAATATACCAATAAAAGCCCTCAAGATGTATTTAATGGGTTAAGTCATGTATCAGCCTCATTAGACACCCTAAACAAAAGTAGTTTTACATCCACATATGTCTTTGGAGAAGCGATGCGGATTTATGATGATTTAACAACCATTTTAAATCATCTCAACATTAAAGATAAAACTATTCCATCAAAAAAAGATAGTAACGCAACTCCATCAAACACCTTTACTACTACCATAACTCTATTAAATAAAATAAATTTACTTCAAAAAAGTGTTGGGATTGAAACTGTAGACTTTTCTTCCTTTATTAAAAAAAATCCTACACCTAGTGATGTCTTTAGTATGACACAAATGGTTTTAGCAGAACTACAGACAATAAAAGCACAAATTGGTTTAACTTACTATATTACCCCAGCTGCTACTACATACACCAATAAAACTCCAGCTGATGTGAATCAACTTATGAACTGGAATTTACGAAAAATTTTATTAATTAAAAACTTAGGAGCAAAAAAATATGAATAATTTATCTCTTAAAAATAAGATATTCTATATTTTTGTTGTAGTAATTATACTCGCTATTACTATAGTAGGTTGGGTTGGTTTTAATAGTGCTTCAAAAGCATATATTGATTCAGCATACGAACTGAGTCACCAAAGTAGTAGCACTTTACATCTAGAGATGGAAGAAAAATTATTACCAGTTACAAGAGATTCACTTTTTATTACAAACTTCTATGCACTAAAGCATTATTTGATTTGGAAAAGTCTCTCTGTTACTCAAAAAACAGCAAAGTGGGAACAGATATTTTCTGATGCTCTAATCGACTTTTTAGAGACAAAGGAAATTTACCATAAAGCAAGAATCTTTGATTTAGATGGTAATGAAATTATAGTTGCAAGTTATAATAAAAAGAGTGGTGAAGCTAGTTTGTTATCAAAAAACAGTCTTAAAAATGAAAAAGGCAGTGATTACTTTGAAATTCCAAAGAGCCTTAAAAAAGGAGAGTTCTATATATCTGGCGTAAAATTAAACCTTGAATATGGAAAGATTGAAGAACCTCATACTCCAGTAATCTTGTATTCTACTCCTATAATCAACATAAACAATGAACTTGTTGGAGTATTTGTTGCAAACATATATGCAGATATTTTACTAAAAGCGGTAAAGAATAAAACATCAACTCAAAAAAATAAAAACATCTCTTATTATTTAGTTAGCAAAAATGGTGATTACATATACAATAAAGATTACAACAAAATGTGGAGTGCTCAACTCAAAAATGGAGCTAACTTTAATAATGATTACTTTAATTTAAAAAAATATACAAAGGATAAATATGATGGTGTATTTACACACAATCATAAAATATATTCATTTCACAAGGTACATCCTTTACAACAACAAGATGATGAAAACTATTTTTATGTAATTTCTTCTATTGATGTAGATGTTGCCCTAGAAAAGCTACAAAATTTTAAAATTATTTTTATATTAGTATTTATAATGGTGCTACTTGGTAGTTATTTTATTATACGTTTATATGTCTCAAGAGTTATAGCGCCACTTAGTAAAGTAACTAATCAGCTAAAAGCACTATCAGATGGGATAATAAAAAAAGAGAATATTCACTACCCTGCTAATGATGAAATAGGTAAGATTGTGAAATCAACAAGTAAACTAATTGACGCTATAGAGATAACAATAGACCAAGCAAATGCAGTTTCAAAAGGTAATTTTTCCAAAGAGATAATTCTCCTAAGTAAAAATGATCAACTAGGTCATGCAATATCAAACATGACAAAACGTCTTAAAGATATTGTTTCTTTAGCTCATAGTATATCTACTGGTGACTACAATATCCAAGTTGTGGCAAAAAGTAATGATGATCAACTAAGTTTAGCTCTTATAAATATGGTTAAATACCTAGAAGAGATTACAAAAGTGACTGAATCTATCTCTAAGGGTGAACTTAATATCACACATAAAGTCAAAGGTGATACAGATCGTTTAGGACATGCAGTTTTAGATATGACTAGTTATCTTAATGCCATTTTAGAAAAGGCTAATGCTATAACAAAAGAGGACTTTACCTATATAATTGAACCAAAATCAGGCGACGATGAGCTTGGTCTTGCACTAATTACCATGACGCAAATGTTACAAAAAAATAGTACTAAAATTAAAGAAGAATTATGGTTTAGCGATGGTGTTGGACAATTAGGTGATAGACTAACAGGAATTGATGATACTCATGAGCTAGCTCAAAGCATTATTACTACTATTAGCCGTTATGTGAATTGTGCTAGCGGTGCCCTGTATCTTTACAACGTACATGATCAAGAGCTTAATTTTGAAGCATCATATGCTCTAAACAGACATGCAAATATTTTCAAAATATCTGAGGGTTCTGTTGGTCAAGTTGCGTTTGATAAAAAGTCAATCCATCTTAAAAACATTGAAGGAGATATTGAGATAAAAAGCGCAACTACTGTATCAAAACCTAAAGAGATATTTGTATTTCCACTTATTTATGACAATGAGTTGTTTGGAGTTATTGAGTTAATGAGTTATGAGAACTTTTCACAACTTCAACAAGATTATCTAAATAAGTCATCTTCTATCATTGCTACATCTTTACATAGTTCTACTCAAAATACACAGATTAAAGAGCTTTTAGAGGAGTCTCAACGACGTTATGAAGAGTTACAAGTTCAAAGTGAAGAGTTACAAAATAGTAATATTCAGATGGAAGAGCAACAGCAACAACTAACCCAGCAATCAACTGATTTAAGAAATCAAAACAGATCACTAGAGTTTAGTAAAAAAGAGCTTGATAATCAAGCTAAAAAACTAAAAGAGACAAATCAATACAAATCAGAATTTTTAGCAAATATGAGTCATGAACTACGCACACCACTTAATGCAATAATTTTATTATCTAATCTTTTACTTAAGAACTCTTCTAGACATCTAGATGAGAAAGAGAATAAAATGGCAAGAGTAATTCATCAATCAGGTAATGACTTATTGGCACTTATCAATGATATTCTTGATTTGTCAAAGATAGAATCAGGAAATATGTCAATAAATTTAAAAGATATTCCATCAGTAGATATTGCTACACAGATGATGAATCAATTTGAAGAAGTAGCCAAAAATAATAGTGTAGAATTTATTATTAAAGATAACTGGAAAAAACAGATTCATACTGATGATAGAAAACTATCTCAAATTTTAAAAAATTTACTCTCTAACGCTTTTAAATTTACTAAAAACGGAACTGTTACTCTTGGCTTTGAAATAAGCGACATAGAAAATCTTCCTCTACACATATATGTTGAAGATAGTGGGATAGGTATACCATCAGAAAAGCATAATCATGTTTTTGAAGCGTTTAAACAAGTAGATGGTTCTACTAGTCGAAAATATGGTGGTACTGGTTTAGGGTTAAGTATATCTAAACGTTTTTCTGAACTCCTAGGCGGTGAAATAAAACTATCAAGTAAAGAGGGTCAAGGTTCACGCTTTAGCCTTTATCTACCTAATAATAACTCGCAACAGAATATTGAAAAGAGCTTACCTATCATACCTATAACTAAAATTAAGGAGCCTAATATAGTAGAAGAAAATAGTCACGAAGATATTGATAATCTTTTACTTGATGGTTATACAATTTTAATTGCTGATGATGATTCACGTAACATTTTCTCCGTATCTAGTGTACTACAAGAGTATGGAGCGACTACTCTTCATGCCTTAAATGGTGAAGAAGCAGTTGAAATATCAAAAAACAATAGAAATATTGATGCAATTTTAATGGACATTATGATGCCTAAGATGGATGGTTATGAGGCTATGACAGAGATACGTGAAGTTGAATACTTAAAAAATATTCCAATTATTGCGGTAACTGCTAAAGCTATGAAAGAGGAACGCCAACGTTGTATTGATGCTGGTGCAAATGATTACCTCCCTAAGCCTATAAACCATACGGTATTGGTCAATATGATTCATGCGTGGATTAATAAACGCTCTTAATGAAAACCTACCAAGATGGTATCTATACCGCCGTAGATGTAAATACTAATTTAACTAAAAAAAGAGCTAAACTTTTTTTAGAGTTAACAAGTAAACAACTAAACTATAAAATTAACTTTTTACAAGTTAGCATGGTTTCACACGATGTTGTTGAGCGTTTGGTGAGCATTCTTGAAAACAGAGAAAAAGATTCTTTAATTGGAGTAAGTGATAAGCTTCTATCTAGATATTTTCATGAACTACGTATTAAACATAGAACTATTTTTGAACCAAGACAAAAACATGCAAATATTATGCATGATGTTCTTGTCATTGGTGGTTCTGAAAATAGCTTAGATAAAATTATAAAACTTCTTTTAGAGATTAATATGGAAAATAAAATTGCTTTTGTTCTATTGCATCATGCTCCTAGTCCACTTATTAATCTTGCATCATTTTTATCTGAACGTACACATAAAAGTATAGTTTATGCACAAAATGGTGCAAAAGTTGAAAAAAGTACTATCTATGTAGCACCTCCTAATTACCATTTACTTATTAAAAAGGGTACATTTATCTTAAATGATAGTCCACCTTTTTCTTATGCTAAACCATCCATTGATTTTCTTTTTGAATCCCTATCTTATGAGTATAGCTCATCACTCTTAGCTATTTTACTATGTGGAAATGGATTTGATGGTAGTAACAGACTAAAAGAGATTACAAAACGAGGAGTTACAGTTGCAGTGTTAGATCCAAATGAGTGTCGTGTTAAATCAATGGTACAATCAGCTCTGAAAACAAAATTCTTTGATTTTAAATTTACTATGCAAGAGCTTATACTCTATTTACATAATAGGTTTAATGCAACACATACACCTAATGAACTATTACCATTTTTAGAAGCACTTGAACTTAAGTATGGTTACGACTTTAGCGACTATAGTCAAGATAGTGTAAACCGAAGAATCTATAACACTATGCAAGAGAATAACTTTAATGACTATAACCATTTTACCAACGCAGTTTTACATGATAAACATCTATTTAAAAAACTGTTTGCAAATCTTTCGATAAATGTAACCTCTTTTTTCCGTGAACCACAGACACTTAAATTTGTTAAAGATAATATCCTTACGTACCTTTCAAATTATGCCCATATAAATGTATGGTGTGCAGGATGTTCTATTGGACAAGAGGCATACAGCATCGCTATTTTGTTACAAGAGATGAAGATATTAGATAAGTCTCTAATTTATGCAACAGACTTTAATCAACATGTAATCGACATTGGTAAAAATGCATTTTACTCATCAAAAGATGTTAAAAATGCAAAAAAGAACTATATAACTTCTGGAGGAGTAGCTAATATAGAAAATTATTTTGATGAAATTGGAAGTTTTTTATCTGTAAAAGACAATCTTCATAAAAATACACTATTTTTTACACATAACTTAGTCACAGATTCAAGATTTAATCAATTTGAACTCATTTTTTGTCGTAATGTACTAATATATTTTGAACGAGCGTTACAGATAAAAACTTTACAACTTTTTTATGATTCTCTATCAATAGACGGATTTTTAGTTCTATCTAAAAGTGAAACTGCTATGATAGATGGATTTGATAAACTATTTAAAATTGTAAACAGTAACTTTAAAGTCTACCAGAAGGTAATATAGATGAAATTTCGTATTTTATGTGTGGATGATCGAGAGGCCAACCTTTTTACACTAGAGAGTGTCTTAAAACAACTAGATGGTATAGAAGTTATTCAAGCTCTAAATGGTGTTAAGGCATTAGAAATACTCTTAAAAGAGAGTATAGACCTAATTTTACTTGATGTACAGATGCCAGATATGGATGGTTTTGAAGTAGCAGACTTTATACAAAAAAACAAAAAAACAAAAGATACACCTATTATCTTTATTTCAGCTATCTATACAACAGAAGCATTTGTTAAATTGGGTTACGAAAAAGGAGCAATAGATTATTTAGCAAAACCTTTTGATGATGCACAACTGCTTAATAAAATTATTTTTTATAGAAAATTAATAGAAAAAGAACATGCTCTTATTAAACAAAAACTTTATCTTCAAAAATTACTAGATCTCCAAAAAAACATGATACTTATCGTTGGGAAAGAGCAGATTCATCTATGCAATCAAAGCCTACTTAATTTTTTCAATAAAAAAAATTTAAAAGCACTTACGCGCAATAACTTCTGCATTTGCGATGCATTTATACAACGCAAACACTTTTTACAGCCAGATTACAATAGACACTGGATAGATAAAGTTCTAAATGAGCAAGATATACAACACAAAGTCATTATGCTAAAAGATGATGAGGAACACTATTTTGATATATCTGTAATACTATTTGACGAAGATAAAAAACACTATTTAGTCACTTTTACAGATATAACTCAGCTACAAGAAGAATCACTAGCCTGGAAAAAAGCATCTCATTTTGATCCCCTTACAAAGATATACAACCGCAAAAAATTTGAAGATGAATGCACAAAAGCTATAAAAGTGGCTCATAAATATCGTATGCCAATCTCTCTAATGATGATTGATATAGACTATTTTAAAAAAGTTAATGATAAACATGGACATCAAACTGGTGATGAAGTCCTACGTCGCGTTGCAAAAACTATTGAACTGCAACTACGTGATGGAGATATATTAGGTAGATATGGTGGTGAAGAGTTCATAGTATTATTACCACAAGCTACAAAAGAAGATGCAATTGAAGCAGCACAGAGAGTACGCACTGCAATATCTAGTTTTACAACCGAGAATGTTGGTGTTGTAACAGTAAGTATAGGAGTAGCGAGTGAGCATTCACTAGATAATAAAAACAAGTTAATAAAACGAGCGGATGTTGCGTTATATCAAGCAAAAGCTAATGGTCGCAACCGCGTAGAGTTTAAAGACTAAATAAATAATAATAAAGATACAATTCGAAAAAAGAGGTGTTCTTTGCTTTTTGGCAAAATAGACTACTTAAATTTACTCCCCTTTTATGTATATATGAAACGTACATTAAGACACTCAAAAGAGTTAGCTACACTTAATTATAAAAAAGGTGTGCCCTCACAAATAAACAGAGATTACAAAACAAGAAAAATTGATGCTGCATTCATATCTAGCATAGCATCACGTTCACAACAGTGTCAAGATATAGGTATTATTGCTAATAAAAAAGTTTTAAGTGTAATTTTAATTCCTGGAAACAGTAAAATAGATAAAGAGTCAGCTAGTTCAAACGCACTAGCTAATATTCTAGGTCTTAGTGGAGAAGTCCTAATCGGAGATAAAGCCCTGCGATATGCGCTTAAAAATAGCGACTACGTTGACTTAGCGCAAGAGTGGTATAAAAAATATAAGTTACCATTTGTATTTGCTAGATTATGTTGTCATAAACCTAATAAAAATTTTGCAAACACAGTAAATAGATTTGCAAACACAAATGTAAAAATACCAACATATATTCTTCGTAAAGCATCACTAGAAAATGACATTTCTATTAAAGAGATAAAATCCTACTTAAAGCTAATCAAATACCGTATAAACCCAGCTTCAAAACGTGGTTTAAACAAATTCTTTTCATTGATATAATAATAAAAGCTTATTCTAACTCTATTCTATTATAATTATTCAATTTTTTAAATACAAAGGTTCTTTATGCCACAAAGTGAAGATTTTCATGCCGTTTGCGCTCAGCTATTAACTCCAGAAGATGTAAAAATTTCCGAAGAACTTTATCAACAGATAGTAAAAGAATCTGTGGTCGTTGAAATCTCTTCAGGTGATGACCAGCCAAATATAAAACTATACTCATTAAGACAAATTTATCTATCAGAAGTTACTCCACTACTTGATGATTTTGGATTTAATATTATTGATGAAGTTACATTTAACTTAGAACGTTCTGATACAACTGTATATATTAACCGTTTTAACATAGATATTCCAGATTTTTCACTTCTTGAGAATGCAAAAGAGAATATTATGCATGTTATGGGCGAAGCTATAAGAGGATTAATTTTTTCAAAATGTCGTCTATTTTCTCTAATTTACCTACAAAATATCTCTGTTAGAGAAGTTCTTCTGCTTCGTGCAATCATAGAGTATATGAATCAATCAGTTATATTAATAAATGAAAAAGCTTTTATAGACACAATTAAAAGAAACCACGGTATGGCTCGACAATTTTTAGACTATTTTTTAACAAAATTTAGACCAACTCAAACAAAACGTGAAGCACTTATGAAAGAGTTAGGTCTAAAGATAGAAGAAGAGATAAAAAATATCCCCTCAGTTACAGATGATAGAATTTTAAAACTAACATATGAGATGCTAAAGAATGTTACTAGAACTAACTATTTTTTCAACAAAGATACAATCGCTTTTAAAATAGATACCAAAACTTACAGTGAAAACCTAAAAGGATTACAACCAAATATTGAATCATTTGTATACAATCCACAATTTAGTGGATTACACCTAAGAATGACAAAAGTTAGTCGCGGTGGACTTCGTTGGAGTGAAAGACACGATGATTACCGTGAAGAGGTAAAATCGTTAATGATTACACAAGAGGGTAAAAACTCTATTATTGTTCCAGATGGTGCAAAAGGTGCCTTTGTAATTAGAAAAGAACAAAAAGATATTACAAAAGAGATTTTCAAAGATTTTTACGTAAATTTCATTAATAACCTTCTAGACCTCGTTGATAATAAAAAAGGGACAGAAATAATTAAAAACCCAGATATTGTAGCGTATGATGATGATGATACCTACTTCGTTGTAGCAGCTGACAAAGGAACTGCTACAATGAGTGATATTGCAAACGAAACTGCAATTAAACGTGGCTTTTGGTTAGGTGATGCCTTTGCAAGTGGTGGAAGTAATGGATATAGCCATAAAGATTTAGGAATAACAGCAAAAGGTGCTTTTAAATCTGTTCAGAGATTCTTCATAGAAAAAGGAATTAATTTCTATGAAGAGAGCATTACTATGGTTGGAATTGGCTCTATGAATGGTGATGTTTTTGGTAATGGTGTACTTTTAAGTGAGCACTTTAAACTTCTTGGCGCAATTAGCCATAAAGAGGTTTTCGTAGATCCCAACCCTGATCCTAAAGTTGCATATGATGAGCGGGCAAAACTTTTTACTGCAAAAAGTGGTGCTTGGTCTCAATATGATAGTAAAAAAATAAGTGAAGGCGGTGGTGTTTTTCAACGTGATGCTAAATCAATAACTATAACACCAGAGATGAAAAAAATAATCAAAACAACTCGTAAAGTACTAAGTGGCGAAGAACTTGCACAAGAGCTACTAAAAGCTAAAGTTGATATTCTTTTTAATGGTGGTGTTGGTACATATGTTAAAAGTTCAGATGAGAGCAATATTGAACTAGGAGATAAACAAAATGAGGGTGTTCGTGTAGATGCGTCTGACCTTCAAGCATATTCTGTGTGCGAAGGGGGGAACTTAGGTTTTACACAACGTGCTCGTATAGAGTATGCAAAAAATGGTGGTAGATTAAACCTAGATGGAATAGATAACTCAGCGGCTGTTAACATCTCAGATCATGAAGTAAACTTAAAAATTTTACTAAATATTATTAGTGATAAAGGTATGTTAAAACAAGAAGATAAAGGATCTACACTTAAAAATTTAACAGAACAGACTATGAATATGGTTCTTTGGGATAATTATAACCAAGCTCTTGCAATCTCTCTAGAGGTAAATAGATCTAAAGAAAAATTACATGAGTTTGAGCGTTCAATTGAGGTACTTGAAAAAAATATAACTCACTTTATAAGAAAAGACTTTTTTATACCTAAAAGTGAAAACTTTAATGATATATTAACTACGCGTGGGAGCATTGTACGCCCTGTACTTGCCTCTTTACTATCGTATTCTAAGATTTTTGTTAAAAACCTGCTATTAGATAGTAATCTCATAAATGAGCCATTTGCTCAAACTTATTTAGATAAATATTTTCCTAAATCATTTAGTGCAATTTATAAAAATGAAATCAGTGCTCACCCACTTAAGAATGAGATTATCGCTACATATATTGCAGATAAGATCATTAATTTTCAAGGTACTCCGTTCATAAGTGACTACGAAAAATTAGGTAAAGATAAATTTATAACTAAAATAAAATCATACATAATAAGTAATCGTCTATTTGGTGCAAATGACATAAGGTTTGAGATTTTTAGAAATGATTATGAAATTAAGACACAAAAGCAGTATGAGTTGCTCTTTGAAGTAGAAAATGCCTTATCATTTTCAACAAATTGGATGGTAAAGTATCTTAGCGAGCACCAGATTGACGCTGGTTATATCTTAGACTATAGAGATGAACTATTTGAACTACTTAAAACATATGCCCCAGATAATATCACACAAATAATAAAAGATCAAGACGATTTTAATCGCTTCTTTGCTGTGTTAGATTATTTGAGATTTGCAATTGCTGCAATTAGCATTAAAGAGAGTAATTCTCACACACTAACAGATATTGCTGGACTTTTTTATCTTGTAATAAACCGTTTTAGTATTATAGAAATTTTAGAGAGTCTAAATACATTAGTTATACAAGATCCAAACGAAAGACATATGAGACGTCAACTTCGTCAATTTATAGAATACATTGTTGTTCACTACACACACAAGGTTCTAAGTTTTCAAAGACATGATGAGAGTGCGAATGGAGCATTTGAGAGCTACATTGAAAATGGTAGTTCAACATTCCAAGAGATAGAAGAGCAAATTGGAATATTTAAAGATAGTGATAAAAAAGATTTAACAGTAATATCGATTACTGTTAATATGTTAATGGCTTCAGCTATATAATATTTAAAAAAATTGTTATCCAAGATAAAGAGTTTATGTTATAATAAATTTCTTTACAAAGGGTAATGATGGATTTATCATATAATATTCTAATTGTAGATGATATTAGCGATAATATAAAAGTTGCTATGAATATTTTAAAAGAAAATAACTATAATTTTTCATTTGCATTAAATGGAAAAAGAGCTCTAGAAATTGCCAAAAGTAAACATTTCGATTTAATCTTACTTGACATTATGATGCCAGAGTTAAATGGTTTTGATGTAAGTAAAGTTTTAAAAGGTAATTCTAACACCAAAGATATACCTATAATCTTCTTAACTGCTAAAGCGGATATTGATTCAATAACAGAAGGTTTTAATCTTGGTGCAGTAGATTATATTACAAAACCATTTCATCCAGCAGAATTAATTGCGCGAGTTTCTACTCATCTAGAGCTATATAGAGCAAAAAAAATACTAGAACAAAATAATTTAGATTTAAATATCAAACTTAAATACAGTGAGCAGAGGCTACTCACAGAACTTGAAGTAACACAAAAAGAGATAATTTATATACTAACAGAGGTGATGGAATCAGCTTCTGATGAAACCGGTCAGCATATAAGAAGAGTTGCTAATTTAACAGAATTTCTAGCTTCACTGCATGAATCAATAAGTGATGAAGATGTATTAATAGTTAAACATGCCTCTCCTCTTCATGATATTGGTAAAATAACAATAGATAAAAACATTTTAAATAAACCATCAAGATTTACAGAAGAAGAGTTCTGTGCTATGAAAGAGCATACAACAAATGCCCATAAATTATTAAGATACTCAAAAAGAAAACTTATTCAAGCTGGTGATGTAATTGCCCATCAGCATCATGAAAAATGGAATGGCAATGGTTACCCACAAGGTTTAGAAGGCGAAGAGATTCATATATATGCTAGGGTAGTAGCACTTGTTGATGTCCTAGATGCGTTAACACATAAAAGAGTTTATAAAGATTCTTGGAGTTTTGATGATGCTGCAAAATATATTATCGAACATAAGGGAACCCAGTTTGACCCATACTTAGTTGAACTTTTTGAGAATAATCTACATAGGTTCAAAGAGATTATGGAACACTAACTTGAAACTTACAAAATATTTTATAATATTTTTTATATTTATCACTTCTGCAATATCACAAGATCTAAACTTTACAAATGATGAGATTAATTGGATTAAAAAAAATCCTGTAATTGAATTAGGTGCTGATTATAAATGGCCACCATTTGATTTTGCAGATAATCATGGTAATCACACAGGTCTATCATCTGAATATTTAAAACTTTTATCTAAAAAAAGTGGTCTTAAATTCAGAGTATCTACTGGTATTTGGGCAGAGATTATTAAAGGTATGAAATTAAAAAAATTTGATGGTTTAGCTTGTGCAGTAAAAACAGATGAGAGATTAAAATACCTAAATTTCACAGATCCATATTTGTCAATTCCAATGGTAATAATAACAACAATAGATAACAATACAATAAAAGATATTAATGATTTAAAAACTAAACTAATATCTGTAAACAGAGGTTCATATATTCACGAATGGTTAAAAACTCACTATCCAGAGATTAAATTATTATTAACAACTTCAAATGAAGCCTCCCTAGAGGCTGTTTCATTAGGTAATGCAGATGCTTATGTAGGGAATCAAGCAGTTGCAACTTTTATAATTAATCAATATCTATTAAACAATTTAAAAACAGTAACAAAATTAAAAGATTTTTCAACTTCTGTAAGTGTTGCAATTGACAAAGAGAATAAAATACTATTTAACATTATTCAGAAAACTTTGAATAACATAACACAAAATGAACATCAAAATATAAAAAGTAAATGGAAAAAAGTTTTAGATTCTAATTACAATACTAAATCATTAAGGCTAAGTAAAGAGCAGATAACGTGGATAAATAGTCATCCAACTATACAATATACTGGTGATCCAAACTGGCTCCCATTTGAAGCTGTAAACAAAAAAAATAAGCATATAGGAATAGCTGCAGAGTATGTTAGAGAAATCCAAAAACGTACTGGTATTAAATTTGAGTATATACCATCTTTAACATGGCTTGATGCAGTTAAAAAAATCAAAAATAATAATATTCCTATGATAGTAGAGACTACAAATTCTAAATTAGCTCTAATCTACACAAAACCATTTATATCTAACTCAATAGTGATTATTATGAATAAAAATACTAGATATGTTGAAGACTTAAATAGTATATCTCATAAAAAGATTGCCATTATTAAAGAGTATGGTTATGTTGAAGAGCTTAAAAAAGAGTACAGAAATATAGAGTTCTATGAAGTTAATAATATACAAGATGGTTTGA
>Ga0316206_1001994_pt1 | contig 15298 bp, 11 predicted proteins | sample 6monthpyrite_MG_FD_204942 | JGI IMG/M metagenome (GOLD analysis project Ga0316206, IMG submission 204942) | Microbial mat bacterial communities from mineral coupon in-situ incubated in ocean water Damariscotta River, Maine, United States -... | ecosystem: Environmental > Aquatic > Marine >... | reverse complement strand
TTAAACTTGTCGACGTGCTCTACACCATTCGCATCTTTAATGGCTCACCTAAACTACCGCTGTTACAAGCCATCGAGCTCTGGTCAGACACAGGTAGCAAAACAGCCTATCAGGCACTCACATTAAACCGTCAAAGCATTCCACTGAGTGAAACATTTCTTGAACAGGCTTATAAACATTAACAAACTCTCCGTTTATTGATTACTAAAATCAACAGAGAGTCATTATTATTTCTGTTTATTGTTCACGTAATTTAAAGCTTCTCTTAATGCACCGATACGTTTAACAAAAATATAATCTGAATGAATTCGGTCCAGCACTTTTTGTTTTTTCAGTGTTTTGGTAACACCAGAACGAACACCAACCATCATCACTTCGCGACCAGCGATTATCGAATCTTCAATAATGGTATCTAAGGAACGGCTGGCAGAATAATCAATCACCGGTACTTCTGTCATATCGATAATCAGTAGATCATAGTCTTTAAAATTAGACACTTTTTTCGCCATACCTTTAGCCGCGCCAAAACTAACCGCACCACCGATTCTGAAAAACACAACGCGCTGTTTACAATCTGCTAAAACTTTTTCTTCTTCGGCATCAAGCTCCAACTCCTCAGCAGCAAGATTTCCAATCACCATGCTGGATAACTGCAGGTTTGTTACCCGTTGTAAAAACAGCATACTGGCCATGATCATGCCAGTGGCTACCGCCATAATAAGATCGACAAAGACGGTCATAAACAACACCGTGAGCATTAAACTTTCACCGGCCTTTGGTACATGACGCATGCGCCCCAGATACTCCCAGTCAATAATATCGGTACCCACTTTAACTAAGATACCCGCTAACACAGCTTTCGGAATTTCAGAAGCCATGCCGCCAGCACCGAGCACAATCGCCAACAAAATGACCGCATGCAAAGCACCGGATATTGGTGTCTGCCCGCCTGCTTTAACATTAACCACGGTACGCATGGTTGCACCGGCACCCGGTAAACCACCAAACAAACCAGCAATGGTATTACCAATACCCTGACCAATCAGTTCACGGTCAGATTTGTGATAAGTTTTGGTTACGTTGTCAGCCACCAGTGATGTTAGTAGCGAATCAATTGAACCCAGTGCAGCCAGAATCAATGCCGAAGACAACATACCCGGCAATAAATCCCAGGTTATGACTGGTAGCACAGGATCAGGTAATCCAGTTGGAATTTCACCCAGGATTGAAACGCCGCTACCTTGAAAAAATAAAACATAAATGACCGTACCAACCACCAAAGCTAATAATGGAGAAGGAATCATCTTGTTCAGTTTAGGCATAAAATGCGGTACACCATAAACAATAATTAATGCCAACATGCCTAATAACAGAGAAGCCTGATGCGGATCAGAAACACCTTCCGAAACGACACGAACAACTTCAAGCGGTTTAGCTGACGACACAGAACCAAACAACGGGCCAATCTGAATCAGAATAATAATGACGCCGAGACCGCTCATAAAACCGGAAACAACCGGATGAGGAACCAGTTCGATAAACTTACCTACTTTTAAAACACCAAAACCGATCTGAAACAGCCCTCCCATAACAACAACGGTAAAGGCCAGCGTTGCTCCTAACTGGGGATCATTCGGAAACATTGCTGTGTATTGAGTAAAGATCAGCGCCATCACAACCGTCATCGGACCTGTTGGACCGGAGACCTGTGCAGGCGTGCCACCAATGAGCGCAGCAAAGAAGCCCACAAAGATTGCACCATAGATACCGGCTATTGGTCCGGCTCCGGAAGCCACACCCATCGCTAATGCTAACGGCAAGGCGACCACTGCGGCCATTAAACCACCATAAATATCGCCCCGAATATTATCGAAATGTAGCCCGTTTATTAATTGCATTTGTAGACTCAGAAAAATTTATTTTAGATAGCTGCAAAAAACCCCAAGCAGGCAGCCTTAAGAACAACTACCTTACACCATGAAGCGTAGCCAAACCACTGATTCATATCACTAAAAAAGCTGTTATTACTACCTGTCATCAAGCAGAAAGGACTGTTTATAAAATAATTACTTCGTAAAGAATAAAAGTAAAACCAATACCCAGACCATAAGCCGCATGCGACAACAATGGCGCAATCACAGGCTCAGATTCAAAAGGTATTTTAGAACCAAAAAAGCCCCACCCCAAAGCTGGCATTAAAACAAACCAGGGCAACACACTGGTAGCCAGACCATAAACAATGCCTGCTACTAAATGTTCAGCGAGTGCATCAAAACCGACAAGATTAATAAACCAGGGATACAAGAGCGCAACCGCGCCGCCACCAACAATAAAATGAAATACCATGCCTATCTGCACTTCACCCGGAACCACTGCTGTTTTACTAATATCACTGTGCACCCATTTAGCTTTTATCAAACCTCGCACCCAGCGACCAATATACGCAGCCGATACTCCACTACTATACCCAGCACGAGCCAGTTTAAATTCTGCTAAATCCATAAAAAAAGCACCGACCAGACCAGCAAAAAATGCAATTAAATAACTATCCAATTTATATTCCTTTATGAAAAATTTTTTATTAAAAAAGTTAATTGTTTATAACATTTTTACCGACTTAGTTAGTTAATAAAATCTGTCATTTATTCCAACATAAAAAAAGCCGCTGCTAATTTCTCAACAACGGCTTTTATCTGGCAGTGCGTTGTATTAAAACATACTGCTATTGATCCACATGTGAACGTAGATACTTGCGATGTAACCTAACGCTATAACTGGCGCCCACTTCAAGTGACCAAAGAACGTGTATTTACCACGTGCCTGCCCCATTAATGCAACACCGGCAGCCGAACCAATTGATAATAAACTACCACCAACACCCGCCGTTAACGTAACCAGTAACCACTGACCTTGTGACATTTCAGGCTGCATCGTTAATACGGCGAACATTACCGGAATGTTATCTACAATGGCTGACAAAACACCAATAGCGATATTGGCATTAGTTGCTCCCCACTGGTTATACATGACATCTGAAGCCATTGATAAGTAACCCATGAAACCAAGACCACCGACACATAAAACAACGCCGTAGAAGAACAATAACGTATCCCACTCCGCTCGCGCGATTCTGTTGAAGACATCAAACGGAACCACATCACCCATTCTGGCACCCGCTTCCTGATTCGCAGTTTTCTTGATGTAAAAACCAAAGAGTTGCAGGTAAGCCAAACCAGTTAACATACCAATAACTGGTGGCAGGTGAATAAAGTTATGGAAACTAACAGCAGTAACAATGGTTAACAGGAATAAAGTGATAATGCGTTTTGCACCGCGCTTCATTTCAACCATTTCATCACTGGCGGTTGGTTTTTCATTTGGAATGGCAAAGTGCATGATTGCAGCAGGTACCAGGAAGTTAACTGCTGAAGGAACAAATAATGCGAAGAAGCCCCAGAAATCAACGATACCTTTCTGCCAAACCATCAGCGTTGTGATATCACCAAATGGACTGAACGCACCGCCAGCATTTGCTGCAATAACAATATTGATACACGCCACACCAATAAACTTAACATTGGTTCCTCCTACCGCCATCACAACTGCACACATTAATAAGGCGGTTGTTAAGTTATCAGCTACTGGTGAGATAAAGAAAGCAAGAGTACCGGTTAACCAAAACAGTTGACGGAAACCGAAACCTTTACGAATTAACCATGAGCGCAATGCATCAAAAACTAAACGTTCTTCCATTGCGTTGATATAAGTCATCGCAACTAATAAGAATAGCATCAGCTCTGAGTATTCTAACAAGTTATGTCGTACTGCTTGCTCGGCTGCATGCGGCATGCCGTTGTTGGCATAGACGATGCCGATCATGGCCCAGATAATACCTGCGGCTAAAATAACCGGTTTTGATTTACGCAGATGTGTGAATTCTTCGGACATGACAAAAAGATAGGCCAGTGCAAAAATAAATAACGCCGCGTAACCAACTGAGCTACTGGTTAAATCTAATGTCTGTGCAGCAGCGCCAGATGCTTGCGCCATTACAGGCAGCACCATCAACAATAAAGCAGATAAAAGTTTCAAAATATTTCCCCTAAATTTTATTCAAAAAAGGGGCCTAAGCCCCGTTTCTTTTTAAGAGATTTTCTAACCTAGAAGAGGACGTTCATCATCACCATCAATACAATCAGGAATAGTATCGTCATGATACCACCAGCTTTCATGAAGTCCGGTACACGATAACCACCAGGCCCCATGATTAATGCATTCACCTGATGCGTTGGAATCAGGAATGAGTTTGATGTTGCCAATGCAACAGTCAATGCGAACACGGCAGGGTTTGCACCTGCGCCGATCGCGATATTAACTGCAAGCGGCACTAACAATACCGTTGCGCCGACATTCGACATAACCAATGTGAAGAAAGTTGCCAGCACAGCGATCGCTAACTGGATTACCCAGATTGGCGCACCATCCATCAGGATCAGTGTCTGATCAGCAATCCACTTTGCCGTACCGGTAGATTCAACGGCAAAACCTAATGGAATTAAACTCGCCAGCAAGAAAACTGTTTTCCAGCTGACCGCTTCATAGGCTTCATCGATGCTTAATACACCTGACAAGATCATGCCAACTGCGCCAGTTAACAGCGCAACCGATAAACGTAGATCAGTAAACAACACCATAAATAATGCGATGCCGAAAAAGAATAATGCAAAACCCAGTTTATGCGGACGACTTTCTTCGTGCGGATACTCAGTGGTAACAACAACGAAGTTAATGTCTTTTTCTAAACGAGCCAGTGCATCCCAGTTAGTGTGACAAACTAACGTATCACCTGCCTGAAATGCTAAGTCACGAACACCACTACCTTCACGAACTGTCTCGCCACCACGGTGAATGGCCATAATCGCCAGTCCATAAGTCTTGCGCATCCATACATCGACAGCCGATTTACCAATTAATGATGAACCTGGCGCAATCACGACTTCAGCAATACCGCTTTTAGATGGATCCAGCAGGTCTTTGAAAACATCCAGTTCTTTAGCAACACTAACACCTACTTTTTCTGATAACGCTTTTGTCGCTTCGCTGTCAGCCACAAAACCCAGTGTTTGACCTACTTCAAGCACAGTATCTCTGTGCGGCATAATCGGCTCACGACCGCCGGCACAAATGGCAACAATTCGTATTTTGTAAGCACGCTCCAGCACCATCAAATTACGCCCTAATATAGGACTATCTTCTGTTATCTTTACCTCATGCATTTCATATTCAACACCATAGGTATCTTTGAAATAATCAAGAGTATCACCAGCCTCGGCACCTTCAGTTTTAACCACAGGTAAAACAAAACGACCCGCGATAACGAAGTACAAAATACCCACGGTGATCATCACTATGCCAATTGGTGTCACTGAAAATAATGACCAGGTCTCCATTTGCTGATCAGCTGGCAATGCAGTATTTGAAGTCAGGATCAGGTCATTCAAAAGAATTAACGGACTTGAACCAACCATGGTCATGGTGCCGCCTAAGATCGCTGTAAAGCCCATTGGCATTAACAGACGAGACATCGGCAAGCCAGAACGAGCAGAGATACGTGAAACAACCGGCAAGAATAAAGCGGCGGCCCCAACGTTCTGCATGAAAGAAGATATGAAACCAACCGTCGCTGAAATAATAGGAATGATGCGACCTTCAGTGGTGCCTCCTACTTTCAAAATAAATGCAGCCACTTTTGTCATCAGGCCTGTCTTATCCAGACCAGCGCCGATGATCATTACCGCAACAATCGACATAACCGCGTTACTGGCAAAACCATTAAATAAGAGCGAGGTATCAACCAGGCCTTTTTCCAGCCCCATGAAAGGCGCTAATAGTGTCGTTAAGCCAAGCAATACCATCACAGTAATCGCAGCGACATCTACATCAACTATTTCAAAAGCGAATAAAAAGATAGTTAGTAATAAAACCGCCGTTACCCACGCAACTTGAATAGTGGGAACAACCGTCGTCAGATAGGCACCTAACGCAACGAAAATAATACCGGCAATTAACCGCTTTTTATTCTCTTTAGAATCTAAGAACTTAGCCACACAGGCCTCCAAAACTTATGTATTAAGAACTGTAAGTACCTCTGCAACTCTATTTGGCAGGCACTCAAAGGGTATTCACGGAAAAAATTGAGCTCAACACTATATACTAAAATACTTATAAATTGAAGGGTAACAATCGATTAAACAGCTTCACACAAGGCTCTCGGTCAATGATTTATGTGTTTTTCAATGCACATTTAAAGTAATCAATAAGAGATTTAGCAGAAACAATAGGAACAATCTCTAAGCAAGCTTACTCGCTAATTAACTGTTCATTTTCTGACAATATTGGCAATTTCGGAATCACAAAGTGAAAGACAACACCCTCTGAACCCAGATTTTCAGCCCAGATTTTTCCTTTGTGCGCCCTGATAATACTTTTCGATATACTTAAACCTAAGCCGGTACCACCAGCCCCGGTTTTAGTTGCCGTACTCTGAATAAACTTATCAAATATTTCTTCAAGTTCTGATTCCGGAATATCGACTCCATAATCTGTAATTGAAAAACGAATAGCCTGAATATTTTTATCCACAACAGAACTAAGCACATCATCGACAATATCAATTTTTACATCACTACCCACTTCACTAAATTTAACCGCATTGCCAATCAAATTATCGACAACTTGTTGAATTAGTTTTCTGTCAAATATACAGGTCTCTTTATTAACTTTTGGATTAATCTCTAAATTCAACTTTCTGTCTTCCAGCATTTTTTTAAAAGCACTAATACTCGACACGGTAATATCATATAAATCATTTTTCTCTAAAAGTAGTTCCGTATAACCGGCTTCGAGTCTGGAAATATCCAGCAGATTATTTAACAACTGCAATAAACGTTCACCACTGTTAATAATGACAGTAAAATATTCTTTGAGTGTGGCATCTTTTTCATCGACCAGCTTTTCCACACCCATATTGGCAAAGCCGAGAATGGCATGCATTGGTGTTCGTAATTCATGTGACATGTTCGCAAGAAATTCACTTTTTGAAGCATTTGCAGTCTCAGCTTGTTCTTTGGCTTCTAACGCAATGTCTCTGGCATTTTTTAACTCAGCAGTTCTCTCTTTGACTTGTTCCTGAAGGTTATCTCTATTTTTTTGAATTTCTTGCTGTGCTTTATAGAGCGCTTGATTTGACCGCTCAAGATCAGTAGACCGCTCTTCTAATACTGCTGTTCTTTGTTTAACTTTTTCTTCAAGCTCATCACTTTTTGCTTTAAGTTCAAGGTAAGAACGTGAAAGACGGTAAGACAAATCATCAAAACCACGAGCAAGCGAACCTATTTCATCTTTTCTGTTATAGATTGCTTGTGAAAATTTAACCCCTTTCTCTAAAGAGAAACTCAATACATCATCGGTAAGCTGTCTGATGGGTTCAATAATCCTGCCAGTAACAACAAAAACACCCGCCATGAGCACCAAACCACTACCCACCATAACCCAGATAAGATCACGGATTGTACTTTCCTGTTGCTCGTAAGGGATATCTACATAATAAGCAATATGTGCATTCGCAAATAACATATCGTCTAATGCGGATGAATAAATGATTTCAACAACCGGTCGTTGCTCAAACATCAGTTCTTTAATAACACCTGATACCGGCACAGCCTTGGTCTCCATTGCATTACCAACCATCCTGCTTTCAGTATGCGAAATAACCTGACCGTCAGGTCTGACAAGCGCTGCATATGCATATTCACTTGAAGGCAGCGCTGAGGCCACCCAATTTTCAAGTAACTCATAATCTTTCGTAATTAGTGCATCCAGACTGCCCTCAGCCAATGTTTTAGCCTGATAAACAGCCTGCGTCTTACGGTAGCTTTCTACCTGATTATTTGCATCATTAATTAACACCAGAGCGGTCAGCCAAAGCGAAACACCCAACACTGTCATCAGGCTTATCAGCAACCGGATTCGAATACCGATTTTCATTGAATACTAAATTCGCTCGTTTTTATCAGATCCTGTGTGAATTTCTCAATCGCTGTATCATAGGCTACAAATTTTTTTATTTTGAGCGCTTTCAGCGGCTCAAGAATTTTTTTTCCTTCTTCATCTTTATGCATATTCAACATTATCTTGGCTATATTTTTTTTCAGCTCTGATGATAAATCTGATCGCGCCCCGAACAGTGCCTCGGGATATTTCTCAGACTCAGCAATAACTTTTAATTCACCGGCATTTATTCGTTGACCCATTAATTTATAATTGATCGAGCACATTGTGCCCACCTTGACATCACCCAGAATAACTTTGTGAAGCGTACTGGTTAGGTTACCGGTAAACTCTTCATCAGTTTGTGTTTGAGTTTTTATACCCGCCTTATAAAAAGAAGCTCTTGGTGCGAGGTAACCACCCGCACCAACCGGACTAACAAAAGCGACTTTCTCTCCTTTCAATTCTTTAATGCTTTCTATGCCACTATCGGACCGAACAAATAGTACGCTTCTGCTAAGCACGCTATCATCAATATTCATCATTTGTACAAGCGCCTCAGCCTTACCCTGCTGCTTAAGCTGATAAAAGATAAATGAATTTACAAAGAAAATATCAACCGATTTATTTACAACTGATTGTTTGATTTTTCTGAAGCCTTTCGGAACTACTATCTCAACCTTTCTATTTAATTTTTTACTCAGGTATTCTGTAAATGGCTGCCATTGCTGAAAAGTCTTGGTTGGAGAAGCCAGGGTTATAACACCCATTTTTATAGCGGAACCTTGTTGTCCTGCAATACCGATTGGCGCATAAAATGGCACCAAACACAGTAGTATTGCTTTGATGATAAATAATGAAAAACGCATCAGTCCTGCCTGTAATTTCGTAAATATCTGAGCCATTTGTTAAGCATAGTCCATCTATTGAAATTACGTGTTTAAAAAAGTAACTCTTTGATACTTCAATCGAATGATTTATACATTATTCAGATTATCGTCTTTTTTGTCATCACTTCTGAAATAACACTGCTCATAAAGAAAGCCGGAAAAACCGGCTTTCTTTATACTTATTTATGTGTAGATCTCGCTTAGCGTAAGACAGGATCTTCCTGACACTCTTTAAAGATTCGCTTATCACACTGCTTACAAATCTCACGATCCAGCTTTTGATAGATCGCTGTAATCGCCACTGCTTTTGACTGGAATACATTACGGGCACCCATTTCATCAAGGCAGCCACAGGCTTCAAGTGATTCCCACAGGCCTTGCTTCACATGAACCAGATACATATCGCCGCCATGTTTGTGGCGGCGTTTAGCTTCTTTCACCACGGCTTCGCCTCCCTGAATATCGGCAAAGTTAATACCCTGAGCATCGATAGCCAGATGCTTTTTATCAGGGTACTGGTCTTCTATTTTTGCAAAAGCGTCCTGCACATGATTCGCCGAACCGAAGAACAACGAGCCATCTATTCGTAAGAAGTGCAATTGTGGGCACTGCGGTAAATTTGGCTCACTTGAGAAAGAATGCTTTTCTAAGCGTGGGTCAGGTGTTCTGGTGACAATTCGCGGCTTTGAGACCTTCATCAGGTACAACATTAGGGACAACAATACACCGGCAAAAATCGCGAACTCAAGCTCAAGGAACAATGCACCTAATAAGGTGATACCCATGATACTAATTTCACTGCGATTACTGTGCAGAATATGTCCCAGTTCTTTAAAGTCGATTAGACCCCATGCCACTAAAAACAAAATACCTGCCATCGCTGCTTTAGGTAAGAAAGCAGCGTAAGGCGCAACCAACACCACGATAACCACCAGCATACTACCGGCAAACACAGCTGCTAATGGTGTTTTTGCACCCGACTGATAATTCAATCCACTTCGATTAAATGAACCGGTCGCGACATAACCCGAAAAGAAACTACCGGCGATATTCGATAAACCCTGGCCAATAAATTCCTGGTTGCCATCAATACGCTGGCCACTACGAGCACCTATTGAACGGCCTATAGACACTGCTTCGGTTAATGCAAATAAGGTGACGGCTAACGCAACTGGCGCCAGATCTTTAATCACATCTAATGAGAAAACCGGTGATGATAACGGCGGCAAGGTGTCGGGCAATGCACCAACAACGGCAATCTGGGTTACATCACTGCCAACCATTTGATTTAATACATAAGCCAATGCACTGCCTATTAACATCGCGATGATCATGTATGGAAATTTAGGAAGGAAACGCTTGATCGCGATACCCGATAGTAAAGTCACCAGGGCGACACTGGTCACATACATATTAATATTCGGAATCTGATCAACAAAATTGACCAGTACATCATTCAGGTGACCACCTCTTGGCATCTCCACACCAAAGAAGTTTTTCAACTGTTTACTGGCAATTAGAATAGCCGCACCTGCGGTAAAACCAACAATCACTGAATGCGAAATAAAGTTAACCAGCGCTCCCATACGAGCCAGACCCATGATCAGCTGGATAACACCGACCATAAACGTCAGCGTCAAAGCCAGCAATACAAAATCCATTGATGCCGGTTCTGCGTATACACTTAATGATGAAAACAAAACCACAGAAGCAGCTGTTGTTGGCCCCGACACCAGATGCCACGATGAACCCCACAACGCCGCAATAATGGCTGGCACCATACCCGCGTATAAACCATATTCCGGCGGCATACCAGCAATCGTCGCAAACGCCACACCCTGCGGTAAAACAACAACCGCACCGGTTAAACCAGCCATTAAATCAACACGTATGGTTTTACCGGTAACCTGTGGCCACCACAACATGAAAGGAAAAACTTTATAAAACCAGTCGGGTTGGGTTTTACTATTGCTAGTGCGTGACATTTAAATTCCAGTTAATTGTTGAATGCATGCCGTTGCTAAGGAGAATAAATGATAACGGACAAGGGCCAGCAAATAACAGTAAAATGCCAGCGAATTCAATATATTAGCATAAACTAATACTTGACTCAATTAGCCCTCTTCCCTTTCATCGATTAAAAGCCCGCCAAATGAGAGTTCTTTAATTACAAGTAATGGTCTAAAATAGCCCGTTCTGAAGGGTTTCACTCACCTATTTTCATTTCCGTGGATTACTATGAGCAAACAATACAAAGCCGCCGCCCTGATTTCAGGTGGCCTAGATTCTTTATTAGCCGCTAAAGTCATGCTTGAGCAGGGTATTCATGTTGAAGGCATTAATTTTTTTACCGGCTTCTGTGTTGAAGGCCATACCGCTGCCATCCGCAAAAAACAACAAGACAAACCAAAGCGCAACAATGCACTCTGGTCGGCAGAGCAACTTGGTATCAAATTGCACATCGTCGATATCGTCGAAGAATACAAAGATGTGCTGATCAATCCAAAACACGGTTACGGTGCAAACATGAACCCGTGTCTGGACTGCAAAATTTTTATGGTTAAAAAAGCCAAGCAATGGATTGAAGAAAATGACTTTGATTTCATTATCACCGGTGAAGTTATGGGTCAGCGACCGATGTCACAACGCAAAGAAGTGATGCCTGTTGTTGTCGATGAATCCGGTGCCGGTGATTTATTACTACGTCCGCTTTGTGCAAAAAATTTACCGAAAACAAAACCGGAAATTGAAGGCTGGGTTGATCGTGAAAAACTGCTGGCATTCCACGGGCGGAATCGCAAACCACAAATGGCACTGGCAAAAGAATTTGGTTTTGAAGATTACGCATCGCCAGCCGGTGGCTGCTGTTTTTTAACTGATGAAAACTACGCCACCAAGCTGGTTGATTTATGGCAGGCCCGGAGCACACGTGATTATGAAATGGATGACATCATGCTGTTAAAAGTCGGTCGCCATTTACGCCCCAAACCTTACTTCAAACTAATCGTCGGGCGTGAAGAAGGTGAAAATAAATTTATGCAGGGCTACACAAAAATGTTTACCAACATAAAAACCGTGAGCCATGCAGGACCTTTAACTTTAATCGATGGCCCTGCCGATAAAGAAGACCTTGAATACGCCGCACAAATAGTTGCCCGCTACAGCCAGGGGAAAAATGAAGAAGCGGTTACTTTACAAATCAGCCGTGTTAATGAAGACCCCTATGAAGTCACAGTAAAACCACTGACGGCAGATGAAGTAAAACAGGAGTGGCATGTATGAGCGAGCACACATTAGATGCACGCCGGTTACTTTGCCCGATGCCAGTTATTAGAACTCAAAATAAAGTTAATGAGCTGGAAAAAGGCGACATTTTAACCGTGACCTGCACCGACCCCGGAGTACTTAATGATATACCGGCATGGTGCAGAATTAATGGCCATGAAGTACTAAACACGTCGCAGGAAGATGATGAAATTTTCATTACTGTAAAAGTTTGTTAAATCATCGCCCTCAACAACTGAATAATTCAATTAATTTACAATTTTTTACAGACTAAAACTAACTCTCAACACCCGTGTATTTTTTACCTGTCGCTTTATCGATGTAATCAATGTGGCAATCTTTTGTCATATCCAACCGCGGTTTATAACGATGACCCGCTTTAAGGGTGAAGTTAAAGACAAAATAACGCTGAATAAATTCAGGCTGCTCACGCCTGCACATCACTTCAATACGATGCTCGCCTGCAGCTACTTCAAACACGTTGGTTTTACGGGTTACTTTTTTATTATCGATGCTGTATATCTCAACTGTAATAATGGACAGCGGGTTATACCCCGGCACACCTTCGATAAACGCAACCTTTTCATGCGCAATATCACCTTTATCGTGAACATGAGTTACGCCACAGGCCGTCAGCGTTAATAGCATTAAAATAGAATAAAAAAAGCATTTCACATTCATTGTAAACATCCATTACACTTGTGGTTATTTCTAGACATAATCATAGCAAACAAACCTCCACTTAGACTGATTTAAAGCAACATAATTAAAATGAATAACACTCAAATAAACGCCCTGCAACGACGCAAAGCAATCGACAAAGTGACCTGGATTGGTTTGGTCATTAATATTTTGCAAACCATCTCCAAGTTAATTGGTGGAGTGATGACGCAGTCTCAGGCTTTAATTGCAGATGGCATCCATTCACTTTCTGATCTGGTCACTGACGGCATGGTGCTGGTTGCCTCAAAACATGCACATGCTGAAGCCGATGAAGATCACCCCTACGGTCACGGCCGTTATGAAACGATTGCAACGGTTGCTTTAGGTATTTTGTTAGTCATTGTGGCCATCGGCATCGGACTGGATGCGATTGACCGCTTAGTGTCTGATCAGCCACTGCCAATACCTGGGCCCTATGCGCTGGCCATTGCTGTGTTTTCCATTCTTAGTAATGAAGGCATGTTTCGTTATGCCATGAATGTCGCACGCCGCATTAAATCCACTATGCTAGAAGCCAATGCCTGGCACAGCCGCAGTGATGCTTTGTCTTCAATTGTTGTTTTGATTGGCCTTGCAGGTACGATGCTCGGCATGCCATCACTGGATGCTGTAGCAGCAATTGCGGTTGCATTAATGATTGCCCACATGGGCTGGAAAGTCAGTCGCTCTTCAGTTCAGGAGCTGGTTGATACCGCGCTGGATAATGAGACCGTTGAATCCATTAAACAACACATCAATGCAATTGATGATGTTAAACACCTGCACATGCTTCGCACCCGTAAAATGGCTGATCAGGCACTGGTTGACGTACACATTCAGGTCTCATCAAAACTCAGTGTGTCTGAAGGTCATCGAATTAGTGAAGCCGTTGAGCATACTTTGCGAAATAACTTTGAAGAAATTAATGATGTGACTGTACATATTGATGCTGAAGATGACGAGACTGTAGATCGCTCTAAGCCTATGCCAGCCCTGCGCAATGAACTGATTCCTTTGTTAAAAGAGCAGCTAAAAGATATCCCTGCTGCTCAACAAATTGACAATATTATTTTGCATTACATAGACGCAGCTATCGAAGTCGATTTGTTTCTACCACTTTCGGTACTGCAATCTTTAGATGATGCAGAAAAAGTACAAAATGCTATTAGACAAGCTGGCGAACAAGTGCATAATGTTCGTCGCATTGAAGTTTATTTTCACTAGGGCGCACCACAATGGTGCATTATTTTCCAAAGCGCGCTAAAACAGTGCATGGAAATACTTAAGCTTACAAAATAATACGCATAATCAATCACTTAGTGAACACACATAGATGGCACACTTCATGCTCACTAATTGATAACAAATTTTTACTCCAATTTTCAGTTTTTAGAGAATTGGAAAAACATAAACTTATAACTCTTTATTGGAGAACTCCACAATGTCTTTTGCTGACGTACAAAAAATGGTCGAAGACAACGATGTAAAATTCGTTGATTTTCGTTTCACTGATTCACACGGTAAAGAGCAGCATGTATCTGCGCCTGCTACTTGCATCGAAGAGTCTTTATTTGAAGATGGCCGTATGTTTGATGGTTCTTCAATTCAGGGCTGGAAAGACATTAATGAATCAGACATGATCATGATGCCAGATGCGTCTACTGCTGTAATGGACCCATTCTGCGAAGATGCAACCATGAATATTCGTTGCACAATCGTTGAGCCTGCTGACATGCAAGGTTACTCAAAAGACCCTCGTTCACTGGGTTTACGTGCTGAAGAATACCTGAAGTCTACTGGTATTGCTGATACTGCATTGTTTGGTCCTGAAAACGAATTCTTCGTATTTGATAGCGTTAGCTGGAAAGACGAAATGGGTTCTGCTTCTTACAAGATTGATGCTGAAGAAGCTGCTTGGAGCTCTAACAACCAGAGCGAAGCTGGCAACATGGGTCACCGCCCTGGCGTTAAAGGCGGTTATTTCCCGGTTCCTCCAGTCGATTCATTACAAGATTTACGTTCTGCAATGTGCCTTGCTTTAGAAGACATGGGCCAGACCGTTGAAGTACATCACCACGAAGTAGCAACTGCTGGTCAGTGCGAAATCGGTGTATCTGCTAACACTTTAGTTAACAAAGCTGATGAAGTTCAGATCCTGAAATATGTTGTTCATAACGTTGCTCACGCATACGGTAAAACAGCGACTTTCATGCCTAAGCCAATCGTTGGTGACAACGGTAACGGTATGCACGTTAATATGTCTTTAGGTAAAGATGGCAAGAACATCTTCATCGGTGACGAGTACGGCGGTCTTTCTGAAACTGCTCTGTTCTACATTGGCGGTATCATCAAGCACTCACAAGCATTAAATG
>Ga0316206_1001993_pt1 | contig 15309 bp, 13 predicted proteins | sample 6monthpyrite_MG_FD_204942 | JGI IMG/M metagenome (GOLD analysis project Ga0316206, IMG submission 204942) | Microbial mat bacterial communities from mineral coupon in-situ incubated in ocean water Damariscotta River, Maine, United States -... | ecosystem: Environmental > Aquatic > Marine >... | reverse complement strand
ATCCACAGTTAATTGCCAGTTACTATCAAGCCTACCCACCTGTACTACAGAATAAAATTACCAATTTATATCAAGTAGGAGATAATGAAATTGACCGAGCGGGTCAACTTGATATAGAACTTGCTGAGCATTTTGCGCAGGCAATTACTCAGTTTTTACAGCAGCAACAGTTGCTTGCTAGCGATATTAGCGCAATTGGTAATCACGGCCAAACTATTCGTCACCGTCCTCAATTAGCACAAAGCTTTACCTTACAAATTGGCTGTAGCCAAACGCTAGCTTGTTTAACAGGTATTCGAGTGATTGGCCAGTTTAGACGTAAAGATATGGCATTAGGTGGTCAAGGAGCCCCTTTGGTACCCGCATTTCATCAACAACTATTTGGTGAGCCTGAGCATGATGTATTTGTTATTAATATTGGCGGAATTGCTAATATTAGTTATTTGCCCAGCGAGCAAGTAGCATCTGAGTTTCAACAAGCTATTATTGGCTTTGATACTGGCCCCGGCAATGCATTACTTGATGCGTGGTTTCAAGTTCATAATCCCACTAGTCAAACCAATTACGATCATGCTGGACAATGGTCTGCTAAAGGTAAAATATTACCTGATTTACTGTCACAATTATTAGCCGACCGATATTTTCAGCTAGCACCACCGAAAAGTACTGGTAGAGAATATTTTCATTTAGCATGGTTAAAACCATTCATAAAATCTGCATATTTAGCAGAAGATATTCAAGCAACATTGTCGGCACTAACTGCGCAAAGTATCGCTAATGCTATTGTTTCTCTCAGTGCACATGCAAAAGTTTATTTATTTGGCGGCGGCGTGCATAATTTTCATTTGAAAAATCAACTAATTCAACTACTAAACAACTACGAAATCTTTCATAATTATCAACAAGATATCAACGCTGACAACCTTGAAGCAATGGCTTTTGCGTGGTTTGCATTTGCTTATGACAAAAAAATCTATGGCAATATTCCAACAGTGACAGGCGCTTACAAACAAACGGTACTTGGTTGTGCGTTTTACCCATAAATTGACTAGAATTGCATATTAATTCCACTATACTGAACTATCGGGTCAGGCAATATGACCTTCAATAAGAAAATGATTAGCGTTAAAATCATCGGTAATAATGTGTGTTTTATTAGGTTAATTGAGGAAGCGCAATGGAATTTAAAGATATTCATATCGGCATGATGTGCGGTAGTCAAAAAGGCTCCGGTACGGTAACTTGGGTTGATGGTTCAACCAGAACAGTTTATTTAGCTGACATTGTAAATAACAATAATTTTGAAGTCGATTTTGAAGAACTGATTCAAGACCCACAAGTGCATAATCGTGAAGACAGTTACTACTAGAGACCTTATAAATGTTAACATCGTAACAATATCACAAAGATAAAATGCCCGTTTTTATGCGGGCATTTTTTATCTTTACCCTTAAATTTTTGCTTATCTTCGCGAAACTTCTATCATCAATAAAATTCGATTAGGTGAAATTTTATCACTCCTTTACCGCTCTACTCAATGAACGACAATGTTAAGGAAATGAGCGGGCATGATCCCAAGCCAATTAGAAATATTAGCACAAGGGCAAAATTACCTAAAATCGGTTACCCTTACACATTGCAACCAAATTATAACCCCAATTTTATTGGCTCAGCTGGTGCCCATATGCGTCATATAATTGATCATTATCAATCGATTATGGTAGGTATTACACAACATTTCATTGATTATAATCATCGTTCAACAGGGGCGAATATTGAGCATGCTCCGTTTTTAGCAGACCCCAAAATAGCTGACGTTAAACAACATTAATATTATGTGTACACTGACTTATTTAATTAATTCGTACGGTTATCAACTATTTTTTAATCGCGACGAGCAACGCAGCCGACCAATAGCAATTGCGCCTGTGTATGATCCACAATACCATGCCATTTTTCCTATTGATCCTCTAGGACAAGGTACTTGGCTTGCCGTACATGAGCAAGGTTATAGTTTAGCATTACTCAATAATTATCAAGCAGCAGAACACCTATCGGTACCTAACAAAATAAGTCGAGGACAAATAATCTTAGCGTTATTAGAAAGTTCGTTAGCACCACAAGATGCTATTCTACAACTTGATTTACAGCGTTATTCACCCTTTCAGTTAGTTATTTTTCCGGCTGGATTAAGCCGTGCTTTTCCTGTCGTTTTGCAATTTAAATATGACGGGAAACAGCTAACACAAAGCATGCCGACATTGCCAATTACCTCCTCAAGTATTGATATAACTTTGGTATTAACCAAACGACAAGATAAATATCAACAAGTAGTAGGTACTCAGCCAAGTTTAGCTAGCTTAAAGCAATACCATTATTCCACTGAAGCCTTGACTCATCAATCGGTGAACATGAGTCGAGCAGATGCTAGCACCGTCAGTATTAGCCACATTGATGTATCGAGTAAGATTGTTTTTAACTATCATGATTTACATACCGACAAAACCGCTAGTGTACAGTGTGATCGAATTTCTAATACGCCACAAAACATTGATTATCACTTTAATGCCCAGTACTAACGTAAAACAAATTACTCGAGCTGAGTTTACAAACGTAGACGCATATCAACAAATAGTTCAATGCAAGCAACCAATATTGATCAAACAGTTAGTTAACGATCAATCTTTAGAACAGCTACTGATAAACGAAAAGCAGCAATTAAAACCACTTTATTCAAGAGGTGCGGTGCCGTTTTTATATCTTTATTTCGATAATGAAACATTACGCAAGGCAATATTTTCATTACCCATTGTGCAATCACTCGTTCAGCACAAACACACTAAGTTTCGTTCAGCTATGCGGTTATGGCAACACAAGTCTGGGCATATTTCACCCCTACATTATGATCAACGCAGTACCGATCTGCTGAATCTATGTGTACATGGCGAAAAACGTTGGCTATTTGCACCGCCAACGGCAAAGCTTAACTGCTGGCCATTTTTTAACATCGCTTTACCCTGGCAAACCCATCGTAATATCGAATGGCAAACCGTTACCATGAATGCGGGTGATCTACTCTATATTCCACGCAATTGGTTTCACCAGGTATTAACTACGCAAGACGATACTAGAAATATCAATCTTATTTTTAATGACTTAAGCGATTCTGTGATTGCGGATCGAGAATTAGAACTCGCTGCAATGCGCTCCGCTATTATTCCAAATTATATCTACGGTGACAATATTCCAGTGCTTAACCAAGCCATTCAACAAGTATCTAAACGACGTATGTTAAAACGTTTTATTATTGAAATGCGTTTCATCATATTATTGATTGGTCTCGCTATACTGATTTATCAATTATGATCAAATGCTAAATATTGCTCTACGGCATCACCTAAGTATAAATTCAATAATTTCCGCGGCGCGTTTGCCAAATTAACGCTAAGTAGCAAGCCAGGAGTTTGATTAAAACTATCATCAATGCCGGTACAGTGAAATACTGCACCTAATTTATGATATTGCTTCAATAAAATGGGGATATCTTTGCCATCAGCCTCAATGGTTTGCACCAAAGTAGACAACTGCTTTATACTCAATGGCTTACGCTGATTGTATTCGCTAAATTCGGGATGTAGCACAGCGCTAAACGGATGTTTTGCGGTTACACCACGACTATCACTAGTCATTACCTCATCGATCATGGCCACGGAGCGAGGATCATAAAGTTTGGATAAAGAAACAGTACCATACAAGGTTCGATATTGTGGGTTTCTGCTAACAAATGTGCCGATCCCCTTCCACAACAATAACAAACCATAAAAACTATTTTGATGTTTTTCCACAATAAACGAACGCCCCATTTCCAAACAAGGCTGCTGTTGATTGATAAATTCAGAAGAAAAAGTAAACATTTGCGACAAATATAATGTCGATACATCTTGAGTTTGCAATAATTGATCTGTCAATCCAATACGGTAGGCACCAATAATTTCTTGTGCTTGACGATCAAAAATAAATAAATGCATATACGTTGCATCAAACTTATCCGTATCGCAAGCATTACCGCTGCTTTCATTATGAGAACGAAAAGTAATTTCTCGTAGCCGCGTAATTTCACACACACTATTAGGTAATTGAGCCTGAAACCCACAACAAACCGTAAAGTTTTTATATTCTAATAATTGTTGAGATGCTGGTAATTGTGCAATCTCGTCGCTAATTAAAGCTCCGTTGGTTGCGCTAATAATAGGCTGCATAATGGTTAGTACATTATCAGCAGGCCATCGACTAAGATATTGCGGATCATTCAAATAGCATTGCAGGCGTGCAATATCGTTAAGTTCAGTTACTTCAGTAAATGCAGAAAACTGGTTAATAGTAAACGCTTTGCTAGCCGATAAGGCTATCTCATGTTGTTGCAATTTTAGTAATTCGCGGATCAGCATTAATAGTCTAAAACGATAATAAATACGCCCTAGTAAATAAAACAATCGACTATTATTACCCGAGATAAACACCGGTAAAATGGGGCTATTTGTTTTCGCTGCTAATTGAATGGCTAATCTATTCCACTCACCATCAGCAATGCGTTGTTTATCTGCATGATAAAAAGATACCCTACCAGCCGGAAACAACACAAGCACACCATCGTTTTGTAAATGTTGAAAACTCTGCTTAATAGCCAAAGTGTTAATTGCTGAGTTGGTTTTTAACGGGTTAGCAAAAATAAAATAATCTGCAATTTCTTGAAATAATTGTAAACCAACATTGGCCATAATTTTTGTATCACTGCGCTTTGATGACAACAAGTGGGCAATTACTACTCCTTCAATCATGCCATATGGATGGTTACACACTACAATAAATCGCCCTTTATCGGGAATTTTAGCCAGCAACTGATCTCCACCTACTACTTTTACCGTTAATACATCGAGTAATTTTTGAGTAAATTGTTGTGGTGCAAGGCCAGCAAATTGATGCTCGTGATATAAACACCGTAATCGGCTAATTCCTAATAATTTATCAAGTATTGGCGTGACAAAACGAAACAAACGGCCGAATGTTGATTGCGGCAGTAGTGCGGCAATACGTAAATCTGAGGATGTTTTTTGCATATCTGACAAGTTTCTAACCTAAGCTTTAACAAATAATTTATGTACCATCTGCCAAAACGGGACAACATTGGTTTGAATTAGCCAAGTTAACAACGGCAGTTTAGCTGGTGGTTGATAATTATTGTGTATTGTTGATTGGCGGAATTTATTTTTTCTTGTTATTTCTCGACGTGTTTGCACTGGTTCGGCGTATTGCACCATAATAGCCCGTGCTTGAGGTGACAAGGTAGGCAATATAGTAATAGTAGAGGTAGAACGATGTAAGCTTGAGCGTTTTGAGAATTGACAAGAACTACACATAATTACCCTATTGTCTTGTTATGTTATTGACTATATCTACTAGACAGGAAAAAACGCTAGTCGCTTTCAATAAAATACAAAATTCAATCAGATTATCTCTAATAAAACAGCCGTTAATGTTTAATGCATTAACGGCTGATGATTGAAGCTTGACTCAAGGTGCTTAATTTAAAACAGCTAAGTTATGCTTTTGGGGCGCGCGATTCACGTTTGCGGTCATTTTCTTTCAACCATTTTTTACGGATACGGATACTTTTTGGGGTGACTTCAACCAGTTCATCATCATCGATAAATTCAAGCGCTTGCTCAAGCGTCATCACGATAGGTGGTGATAGTACTTGCGCTTCATCTGTGCCTGATGCTCGTACGTTAGTTAATTGTTTACCTTTTAGTGCATTCACCGTTAAGTCATTATCCCGGTTATGAATACCGATAACCATACCTTCATAAACCTCGGTACCATGACCAATCATCATTCGGCCACGTGCTTGCAAGTTAAACAATGCATTGGTTAGCGCCTTACCCGTTGCATTTGCAACTAATACACCATTCAAACGTTGACCAATTTCACCACCTTTATGTGGTCCATATTCAAAAAAGGTATGGTAAATTAGTCCACTACCAGATGTTGCCGTCATAAATTCGGTTTGAAAACCAATCAATCCACGGCTTGGCATAATGAAATCCATGCGAATACGACCAGTGCCGTCAGGCGCCATATCGGTAAGTTCAGCTTTACGCAAACCCATTTTTTCCATAATCGTGCCTTGATGTTTATCTTCAACATCAATAGTGACTGTTTCGTATGGTTCATGTAGTTCGCCATCAACCATACGTAAAATAACTTCAGGACGTGAAACGGCTAGCTCGTAACCTTCACGACGCATGTTTTCAATTAAAATCCCTAAATGTAATTCGCCACGACCCGATACTTTAAATTTATCTGGATCGGCCATTTGTTCAACACGCAAGGCTACGTTGTGTACTAATTCTTGTTCTAAGCGATCTTTAATATTACGTGAGGTAACATACTTACCTTCTTGACCTGAAAATGGTGAGGTATTAACTTGAAAGGTCATGGTCACTGTTGGCTCGTCAACAGATAGCGCTGGTAACGCCTCTACTTCCGTCGGACAACAAACAGTATCAGATATTTTCATTTCGCCAAGACCAGTAAGAGCAATAATATCACCCGCACTAGCTTTATCTACTTCGTAACGGTCAAGCCCTAAGTAACCAAATACTTTACCTACTTTACCATTATGAATATTACCATTGGCCGCTTGAATAGTGACTTGCTGGTTTGCTTTTACTGAGCCACGCATAATGCGGCCAATACCAATTACACCAAGATATGAACTGTAGTCTAATTGTGAAATTTGCATTTGAAATGGACCATCAATATCCGCTGCTGGCGGTGGCACTTGCTCAATAATCGTTTCAAATAATGGTGTCATGTCAGTACCAGTCACACCTTCTTCATGCGACGCCCAACCATTAATAGCTGATGCATAAACCACTTTAAAGTCTAATTGTTCATCAGTTGCGCCAAGTTTATCAAATAAATCAAATACCTGATCCATTACCCAATCTGGACGAGAACCTGGTTTATCAACTTTGTTGATCACTAAAATAGGTTTCAAGCCTTGCGCAAACGCTTTTTGGGTTACGAAGCGCGTTTGTGGCATTGGTCCTTCTTGGGCGTCAACAATCAATAACACTGAATCAACCATCGACATGACCCGTTCAACTTCACCACCAAAATCGGCGTGGCCTGGGGTGTCAACAATATTTACGCGATAACCATTCCAGTTGATTGCCGTATTTTTGGCTAAAATGGTAATACCACGTTCTTTTTCAATATCATTTGAATCCATTACGCGTTCATCGTGACCAGTACGCGCATCTAAAGTACCTGACTGATCGAGTAATTTATCAACTAATGTAGTTTTTCCGTGGTCAACGTGCGCGATAATAGCAATATTGCGTAATTTATTGACAGTGTTGGTGTTTTCAGTATTCATTATATGTACTTATGAGAGTTAAAAAGCCTATTTTTCAGGCAAGGCAATCGGTTTGCGTCGCTTAATATGTAAGCTGGAATTTTTAAAGGGGCGTATTATAGACGAAATTCTAAGCTATGTATTGACCTTTTTCATAAATAACCGCTTTATCAATTAATCGATTTCCTCATAATAGTCGCCACTAACCCATTAAATTTTAATTTTTCAACTGCCATTATGCTATGGCGTTGCTATACTCATGAGCGTTGCTAAACAGTTGACGCACCACAAAAGTGCATTATCGTACTAAATTGGTGCAACAATCTTTTGCTTGATTAGTTTTTTCTTTATAAATCAATAGCATTTAATTGGCATGTATTTAGCTACATCGTTCGCATTATTGAAAAATATCGACCTGACAACTCTGGAGAGCCTCAATGTCACAAGCAGTTTTAGATTTAATCAAAGAGCATGATGTAAAATTTGTGGATTTACGTTTCACGGATTCTAAAGGTAAAGAGCAACACGTATCATTACCTCATCATCAAATTAACGAAGATTTTTTTGAAGACGGAAAAATGTTTGACGGTTCTTCCATCGCAGGTTGGAAAGGTATTAATGAATCAGACATGGTGTTAATGCCGGATGCAAATACCGCAGTATTAGATCCCTTTACTGACGAAGTGACACTGATCATCCGTTGCGATATTTTAGAACCATCTACCATGCAAGGTTATAGCCGTGATCCTCGCTCAGTTGCCAAACGCGCTGAAGAGTATTTACGTAGTACGGGTATTGCTGACACCGTATTAATAGGACCAGAGCCAGAATTCTTTGTATTTGACGATGTGAAATATAGTGCCAGTATGAATGGTGCTATGTACTCAATTGACGATAAAGAAGCCGCTTGGAACTCGGCCACCAGTTACGAAGGCGGTAACACGGGACATCGTCCGGGGATTAAAGGGGGTTATTTCCCAGTAGCGCCAGTTGATTCATCACAAGATCTACGTTCTGCCATGTGCTTAATTATGGAAGACATGGGTTTAGTAGTAGAAGCGCATCACCATGAAGTAGCTACTGCTGGTCAAAATGAAATTGCATGTCGTTTTAATACTATGGTTAACAAAGCCGATGAAGTGCAAATATACAAATATGTAGTGCACAATGTTGCTCATGCTTATGGTAAAACGGCAACATTTATGCCTAAACCACTAGTGGGTGATAATGGTTCAGGTATGCATGTGCATCAATCGCTTGCTAAAAATGGTGTAAATTTATTTTCTGGTGATAAATACGGTGGATTATCTGAAACCGCACTGTATTACATTGGCGGTATTATTAAACATGCTAAAGCATTAAATGCCTTCACTAACCCCTCAACTAACTCATACAAACGTTTAGTGCCTGGTTTTGAAGCACCGGTAATGTTAGCGTACTCAGCACGTAATCGCTCTGCCTCAATTCGTATCCCAATTGTGCCTTCACCAAAAGCCGCGCGTATTGAAGTACGTTTTCCCGATCCAGCAGCTAACCCATATTTTGCCTTTACTGCATTATTAATGGCTGGCATTGACGGTATTAAAAACAAAATTCATCCTGGTGACGCAATGGATAAAGATTTATACGATTTGCCAGCAGAAGAAGCGAATTTAATCCCTCAAGTAGCTACCTCATTAGAAGATGCATTAGCGGCGTTAGAAGCCGATAAAGAATTTTTAATGGCTGGTGGTGTTATGGATGCAGATATGATTGATGCATACATCAACCTTAAACGCGCTGATGTGCAAAAACTTAATATGACCACTCATCCGGTTGAATTTGAAATGTATTACAGCGTGTAATGAGTTAACTTATCGATAAAAGCTCACTTCGGTGAGCTTTTTTATAGCCAAAGATAAATTAATTGGTTAGATTAGCTTTCGTGGTTAAAATTTGTTCGAGATAAACGCATTTTTCGCCGCATTCTGAAGGCAGAGTAGCTGATTACTGACATTACATTATCACCTTTTATATTGAATCATTACACGGTAAAAGCTCCACCTTGGTTAAATACCCAACAAACTGTTGTAAAAACAATCTCGAAAGTTCAACCGCCGCTAGCGTTGCTAAATAATTTATGATAATTTTGAATGGCTACAATAGTTGCAATCATCTCAAAGGAATAGGAGAATTAAGCTAAACATGGTCAAACTTTTCACGCTATTTTTAGGCTTTACCCTATTAATTAGTCAAGTTTATGCAACTACGGCAAAAATTTATGTTTGGCGTGATAAGCATGGCATGCTGGTCTATTCTGACACTCCAAAACCTGGCGCAGAAGAAGTCAAGGTGAAAGATACGAATACTAGTTTCTCTTCTGTTGATACTTCCATTTTAGACATTAACCCACAAGTTATTGAAGAAAAATATCTGGTTGAAATCACTCAACCCGAACCAAACGGTACAATTAGAGATAACACAGGCTCAGTATCCGTTACCGCTCGCGTAAAACCTATTTTCAAGCAAGGTCTAACCATTCAGCTTTATCTCGATAGCAAACCGTACGGTAAACCACAATCATTTGCTCATTTTCTATTGCGTAATATTGATCGTGGCGAGCATCAAGTAAAAGTTACCATTCAAAACCAATCAGGCAAGGTAATTGCATCATCAAAGTCAATTACATTTTATATGCACAGAGCCTCAGTATTCAAAGCTCATTAATCTAAATTTAACAGCATTAGTATTGTAGTACAGGGAGCACATCGCAGGATGGCTCTCAGTCAAGGCGCTACCCTGTTTATACCGTGCGAGCATAGCAAAATGAGCAAATGCGGCCAACAAAGATATAGCTGCAAGGATAAATGCATAAAATTACGTGCATCTTAATGTCGAGTTAACTACACTATTTTTTGGTGCACCAAACTAGTGCAAAGAGGGTTTATGCTGCAGAATGTTTTGAGTAAAGACATAAAAAAATTAACCTACCAACATCAAGTAGCCATTCATATGATTACTGCCTTGGTGATCTTGAACGAAAAATTACAAGTTGAATACGCTAATCCAGCCGCAGAAGCGCTTTTAATTAAGAGTTATAAAAAACTAAAAGGAGCCTCGTTTGATGATATATTGAGTAATTGTTCATTAACAGCCGAACGATTAATCTCGCTGCTGACAACCGGTCAAGAATTAACCGACAGCGAAATTGTTTTATATCTACCCAACGAACAAATTATCACCTTAGAAATTACAGCTTCTGCATTAGAAATTGCTGATAAATCGCACATACTATTAGAGTTAAAGCAAGTTGATCAACAAAAACAAATTAGCGCTGAAGCATTTCAACTTCAGCAATGGCATGCAGCCCGAGATCTTATCCGTGGTTTAGCTCATGAAATTAAAAACCCATTAGGTGGCTTGCGAGGTGCTGCACAATTATTGGCACGTGACATCACCACCGAACAGCAAGAATATACCAGTTTGATTATTGAACAAGCCGATCGTTTAACTAATTTAGTGGATCGACTACTAGGGCCTAATCAACTACCCAATCTCACAAAAACCAATATTCACTTTGTATTAGAGAAAATTAGAAAATTAGTAAATTACGATAATCCTAAACAGATTCAAATTCATCGTGATTACGATCCATCGATCCCCGATATCAATGTTGATGAACATAAAATTCAACAAGCGGTGTTAAACATTGTTAAAAATGCACTTCAAGCATTAGCTGAAAATGGCAATATTACATTAAAAACACGTATTGCCAGTAACCAAACAATTAATGGCAAAATGATAAAAATGTTAATAAAAATTAGCATAGTAGATGACGGCCCCGGTATTCCGTTATCAATTCAAGATAAAATATTTTATCCAATGATTTCTGGTCGTGAAAATGGTACCGGTTTAGGCTTATCTATTTCACAAATATTAATCAATCAACATCAAGGTAAACTCACTTGTCATAGTTTTCCTGGCCATACTGAATTCACCATTTTTTTACCTATTAACTAACGAGATTACGCCATGATTACCGAACAAGTTTGGATTGTTGACGATGATAATTCTATTCGCTGGGTATTAGAAAAAGCATTTCAAAGTACCAACATCAGCGTTGCTTCATTTAACGACGCGCAGCAATTGTTACATGCGTTAGATCACACTCAACCTGAGGTTATTATTTCGGATATTCGCATGCCGAAAATGAACGGCATGGATTTACTCGAGCATATTCATCAGCAATATCCAACTATTCCAGTGATTATCATGACCGCCCACTCAGATCTAGACAGTGCGGTAAACGCTTATCAAGGCGGCGCGTTTGAATACTTACCTAAACCCTTTGATATCGACGATGCATTAACCCTAACCAAACGCGCCTTAGCCCATGCTAGAGAGCAATTAGCGAATAATAAAACATCCAAGGTAGCGTCAAGTTCTGTTGGTATTATTGGTGAAGCACCGGCTATGCAAGAAGTTTTTCGGGCAATTGGCCGATTATCACGCTCAAGCATTAGTGTGTTAATTAATGGCGAATCGGGTACAGGTAAAGAATTAGTCGCGCATGCCTTGCATATGCATAGTCCACGCAGCAATGAAGCGTTTATCCCATTAAATATGGCGGCCATACCAAATGAATTGATTGAATCTGAATTATTTGGGCATGAAAAAGGCGCATTTACCGGTGCTAATAATATTCGCCATGGGCGATTTGAACAGGCACACAATGGTACATTATTTCTGGATGAAATTGGTGATATGCCATTAGATATTCAAACTCGCTTACTGCGCGTTTTAGCCGATGGGCAGTTTTATCGCGTTGGCGGGCATTCACCGATCAAAGTCAATGTGCGGATCATTGCAGCCACGCATCAAAATTTAGAACAGCAAGTAGCACAAGGACATTTTCGTGAAGATTTATTTCACCGTTTAAATGTGATCAAAATTCAATTGCCTAGTTTGCGCGATCGAAAGGCCGATATAGAGCAACTCAGTAAACATTTTTTAAAGTTGGCGGCGGCCGAACTTAGCATTGAACCAAAATCGTTAAGCAGCAATGCTCTTAATTTCCTAAAGCAATGTCAATGGCCGGGTAATGTTCGACAATTAGAAAACACGTGCCGTTATTTAACGGTGATGGCTAGCGGCCAAGAAGTGTTAGTAGAAGATTTACCGGAAGAAATTAAAGCAACAAAAACATCAATATCAGCGAATCCTGACACTGATTGGCAGCAAGAATTAATAAAATGGCTAGATAATCAATTACAACAAGGCCACTCATCAATTTTAACCCAAGTACTCCCTGAGATTGAGAAAATCATGTTGGATCGAGCATTAAAATTTACTAACGGCCATAAACAAGATGCGGCTAAAAAACTAGGTTGGGGCAGAAATACTTTAACACGAAAATTGAAAGAATTAGGTATTCAGTAAGCCAGCTAGTATAGATAATACTCGGCTGGCTCAGTGAATGTCATAATAGCTTAACAAGTATACTCAGTGTATTTTATTGTCTAAAATCAACCGGCGCTTGTGCCGCAAAATAAGTAAACATTGCATACACAGTAGTACTTTGTTTGTAATCTTGCGGGTTAATTTTATCTAAAGTATCATTTTCAGTATGATGATAATCAAAATAATGTAAACCATCAGGAGAAAATTTCACACTAGGCATACCGGCTTTGCTCAATAAACTCATATCTGAATCAGCCACTGCATTGTTTTCACTTGAAAATGCAACACCAAGCGGTGCCAATAATTGTGCTAAATCATGCATATTGTTTAATGCACTAGCCCCAACACCTGGAGTCATTTTGTAAATTCTTCCCAAACCAAAGTCCCACTCCGCACCGATCATGTGATTTTTGATATTGTGCTGATGTAACTCTATATATTTACGTGCACCATAAAAGCCCACTTCTTCACCTGCATATAAAATCACCCGGACAGTTCGTTTAGGATGCGTTGGCAATTTAGCAAGTTCAGCACCAACTGCTAACACAATACCAATACCCATACCGTCATCCATAGCACCTGTACCAACGTCCCAACTATCAAGGTGTGCACCTATTGTGACAATTTGTTCAGGATGTTCACTGCCAGTGATCTCACCAATAACACTGGCAGACTCCACCATTTTATTTGGATTATGCTTTGCACTAATGTTTAAATAAAATTTTACTGGTTGTTTGCGAGATAGCATATGAACTAATAAATCGGCATCTGGATTTGAAAGTGCCGCCGCCGGAATTTTTTTCACACCGGATTGATAACGCATCATCCCGGTATGTGGCGTTCTGTTATTGTCGGTGCCAACTGAACGCATAATGTAAGCTAATGCGCCTTTTTCCGCAGCAACTGAGGCGCCTTTTGCGCGCGCAACTACCGCAGGACCATAGCCACTACCATCAATCGCTTGTTTCATCCGAAATGCTACAAAAGCAATTTTGCCCTTTAAACTACCCGGCTTAGCTGCTTTTAATGCATCCAGATCAGCAAATTCAACTACTGGTGCCGTAATGCCGTGCTTACTGGTACCCACAGTACCGCCTAAACCAATCGCGGCAATATCATGAGGATAAGGAGAAATAATTTTAGCACTGATATCACCGCGCAACCATTGCTCAGCAGTGACTTTTTCAGTCCAAACTTTATCAAAACCAAGACTATTCATTTTCGCGACCGCCCACTTAACAGCACGTTTATCACCGGCCGTACCTAATCGACGATTCCCCACTTCAGTAGTTAGTGACTCTAAAATTTGATAAGACAAATCCGATTTAAGCGTTGTTTGTTTCAACTGTTCTATGGTTTGTCGTTCGCTATCGGTGAGTGTGTTGGCAAAACTTAATGGCGTAAAAAAAATGCTGACTATCAATAAATTTCGTAATGCAGGCCGAGTAAATATCGTACCAGTTAACAATGTAATGAATAAATTACGCATAATAAACCTTTGCAAAAGTGTTAAAAATTTGGCGTTAAAATAACTATTAGCCTGCTAGTATCGTCATTAAGTGTTTTGAATACAATAAGATTTAACTGAAAAAAAATGCCATTCAACGGATGTTAATGGCGGTACGAGGTGATGCTTCAATTATGTCAAGACCAGTGATTAAATCGAGAATGACGACCCACAGCCACAGGTAGCCGTTGCATTTGGATTATTCACTAAAAAACGACTCCCTTCTAAGCCTTCAGTATAATCAACCACCCCACCTACTAAATACTGCAAGCTCATGGGGTCAACAACCATCATCACGCCCTGTTTTTCAATTGTCATATCGCCTTCGTTTAACTTTTCATCAAAAGTAAAACCATACTGAAAACCAGAACAACCACCACCAGTTACATAGACCCGTAACTTTAAATTGGGGTTTTCTTCTTCTGTGATTAGCAGTTTAACTTTATTCGCGGCGGCATCAGTAAATTTAATTGGTAACTCGGGATTAGGCATGAAACTCTTCTTCAATGGTAAATCTATAGTGAATCAACGAATGAATTATCTTAAACTTGACTAATTTAATCAAGTATTACCGACATTGTTGTTAGATTATTTTATTAATTCAGATCAATTGGACTGTCATTCGCCGTTTTCATCAAATCAGACCAACGATATGACTCATCTAACCGTTGATATTTTTGCCATCTGCCTTTAGGTAGAATCACGGCAATATCAACTTTTTCCAATAACATTGCTTTAGGGACACGAAAGTCGCCTTCAATCATTTGAAAATATTTAAAATTGAATGACAATTGGCTTTTCGTAATCGATGAAATATCGCTAATGGAAACAATTTTTTGTTGGTTCGCTATATTGCCGGTAAAGCGCAATGATACATAACCATTGGCGTATTTTTTTCGCTTATCTTGTTGCACCAACACTAGCTGAAAATGATAAAGCTGCG
>Ga0316206_1001992_pt1 | contig 15311 bp, 14 predicted proteins | sample 6monthpyrite_MG_FD_204942 | JGI IMG/M metagenome (GOLD analysis project Ga0316206, IMG submission 204942) | Microbial mat bacterial communities from mineral coupon in-situ incubated in ocean water Damariscotta River, Maine, United States -... | ecosystem: Environmental > Aquatic > Marine >... | reverse complement strand
CCAAACGGCTCTGGGAACTGTCCAAGTTCTCTTTTAATCGCCCTATACACAGACTTTAAAACTTCCGGTTCACCTACTAAAAGAAGTAAATCATTTGGTTGAATCATCCTACGTCTGGAGGGCATGATAAGTTTTCTATTTCTATAAATTGCCACTATTCGCCAATTTTTTTGCTCTATTACACCGATGTGGCGATAAACAAATGAACTTCCAAAAGGAACTAATACTTCCATTATTTCACCCTCGCCCATTCCAACATTTTGTGCAATAACAGGAACATTAGGGAGATAATCTAAAAGTCTTGATGCTAAAATTTCGTTTGAGTTAATTAAAATAACATTTGAATCTTCATTTTCTAATCTCCACTTATTTAAAACAACAATTCTGAGCTGTTTTTTTATAGTTCTAATATTTTTAATTGTATTTTCTACATCAGCCAAGCTATCCATGGCAACGAAGACTTGAACGAAATCCATCTTAAGCAGATTTGAGAGCTTATACAAGCTTGTAGGGTCAAATTCATAAAATTTAAAACGAGTAGGGTTTACATCTTCATACTCTTTTTTCTTAACTTGAACTACATAATAAATATTTTCACTTGTATACGTTTGTATGATTCTTTGTATAAAATGATTGCCAACAGAACTATCACTAATAATTAGAATTTTTTTCATTTAATCTCATTTATTTTTATTTGTTTACTACTATTTTTTTAATTACATCATCTTTTTTTATCCAAAGAGCATCCCTTACTTTTGTCCATCTCTTATCTAAAAACTTACCCGATATTTTTATCCAATCTAATGTTTTTTTGTTCGATGTAAATGTTCTATTTTTCTCCCACCTATCAACTATATTTTTATTAGGATAATCATAAATATTTGAATCATCTTTTAAATGAAAGGATGTAGCTTTAAATGAAATAATTTTTTCTGATATTGGTATTGTATTCTGATACTTTTTTTTCATCATAAGTTTTGGAAAATAATTATCTTCTTTACAGATTATATCCCTAGAAAGATTTTTCAAATTAAAAGATGTTTTTTCTTTGGTTTTTGCTTTTTTTTCTTTATTTGATTTTTCAAAGTTTTTTTCACCATAATCTTTTATTTTACAAAGTTTTTTTTCTTTTTGAAGCTTTTTTTTCAACTCTTTTATCTTTTTTTCTAAATTATTTTTTTTTCTCACTAAAGCAGCATAAGCGTCGCTATTTTGTACTAAAGCTTCTTTTTTATTTTGAGGCAACGACTTTTGTTTTTCAACTTTTTCTGCTTCTAAATTACACTCTGGTATAATTTGTTTATCTCTGCTGATAGATGTAGAAACTCCTACACTAATATTGCTCATATTATTATATTTATTTTCTTCACACTCTTCATTATAAGTTCTTAGTTTTGCGATATCTTCAACAATAGTTTCTATTCTTTGTATCCCATCAGCATAAGTTATAGATGTAAAAAATAAAGCGATTAAAATGAACTTCATACAGCATCTTTCTCTAAAAGTTTAACACCCATTTCTACATGATGTGTATATGGAAACTGATCAAACATAGCCATATCTACAACGTCATGTGTCTTACTTAAAATTGCCAAGTCTCTAACTAAAGTTTCAGGATTACATGAAATATACAGTATATGCTTATGCCTTGAAGCAAATTCACAAGAAGCCTCATCCATACCACTTCTTGGCGGATCAACAAATATACTTTCTATATTGTAATCATTCAGATTTATTTCTTTCATTCTGCGAAATTCTCTAACACCATCAAGAGCTTGGACAAATTCTACAACACTCATGCGCACAAATTCTATATTAGTCACATGGTTTAACAACATATTATTTTTTGCCGCACTTATAGATGATTTTGATATCTCAGTAGCAAGTACCTTATTGAATTTTTTTGAAAAGGGTATAGTGAAATTTCCGGCTCCACAGTAAAGTTCCAGCAAATCGCCATCAATATTCGACAGATTCTTCATACTCCATGTAATCATCTGTTCATTCACTCTTGGATTGGGCTGCGTAAAACTATTCTCCACATGATGAAATTTATATATATCTTGATCTATAGTTAAAGTCTCTGTAACAAAATCCTGCCCAACAACAAGCTTTTGTCCTCTGCTTCTTCCTATTATATAAATACCAAGCTGATTTGATATTTCAGCGGCAATATCTTGCCATGAAGAATCCAATTTCCGATGATAAAGTAGAGAGACCACAATCTCGCCGCTGCTAGAACTTAAAAAATCAGCTCCAAAAAGTTTAAAGCCAATCTTTTTTTCTTTTATAGTATTTAAAAGCTTTGGCATGAGGGATGCTATATGCTTATTGACCTGCGGACATTCGTCTATTAAGACTATCCCTTTTTTATCTATGTGATTCATAGCATAGTGAATTTCTTCTTCTATATGCCAGATTTTAAATTCACTACGGGAACGATAGTGTGAATCTGGAGATTTAAAAACTGATATTTCACCGTTATAATATGCTGAAAATCTTTTTTTGTTTAATTCTTTTTTATCATTTAGCTGGGCTTCATATCCGTTATCATAAAGCTTGCAAGCTCCACACTCTCCAAAATATCTACAGTTCAATGTTAAATTCCTTAGTCATGATTAACCTTTATTTTATTGAAGCTATTAAATTTCCTATGATTAAATTCCAACCGTCTATAAGAACAAAAACCAATATCTTAAACGGCAAGGAAATCATAACTGGCGGAAGCATCATCATACCCATAGACATCAAAATTGATGCGACAACCATGTCAATAACCAAAAATGGCAAAAAGAGTAGAAAACCTATCTCAAATGCTGTTTTAAGCTCGCTTATAACAAATGCCGGAACAATTACAGACAAAGGCACGTCAGCTACTGTTTTTGGGTTTTCCAGCTTTCTTATTCTAAAAAACAATGCTAAATCTTTTTCTCTAGTATTTCTAACCATAAAATTTTTAAACGGAAGCGTTGTTTTATCAAAGGCCTCTTCATAACCCATCTTTTTTTCCATATAAGGTTTTATACCCACTTCATACGCTTTAGTTCCTACTGGCTCCATAACAAAAAATGTCAAAATCATCGCAAGCATTACCAAAAGCTGTGTAGGTGGTACTTGTTGTGTTCCAAGAGCTTGTCTTAAAAATCCAAAAACAATGACAAATCTTGTAAACGTTGTCATAACTAGCACTAAACTTGGTGCTAAAAATAAAAGTGTGAGTACAACTAAAACATTAAGAGAATTTACAAGTTGTTGTGGTGTGTCAGGTGCTGAGAGTGAAAAATTCATCGTAGGAATATTAACAGTTTCTGCACCTAAAATAGATACACTCAAAACTAGTATTAACAATTTTAACATTATTTAGCTGGAACCCTATCAAGTATTGTTTGTTTGATTTTTGCTTCCGTCTCTGATTTTTTACCGAAAAATGCTATTTCTACCCTACGATTTTTTTCTCGACCGGCTTTTGTTACATTAGTTGCTAATGGTTGAAATTCTGCATACCCTGCCGCACTCGTTCTTTTTGGAGCCACGCCATCTAAAAGCAATTCATGAAGCACAGAGATAGCACGAGCAGTAGAGAGTTCCCAGTTATCTTTAAATGGACTATTTTTACCTGGCCCTTGGTTATCTGTATGTCCCTTAACCACTACATCCAAGTTATTTGGCAACTCTTGAACAATCAAGGCTATCCTTTTTAAAAAAAGTAGAGCATCTTGATTATCAATGGTTGCACTTCCCGGTTTAAAAAGTAAAGAAGCTGGAAGCTGAATAACAAATCCATTTTCTGCTTCTTCAAGCGATACACTTGGTCCTTTGCCTTGTTCTATCATCTCATTTGCATCAATAACAGCTTCTGAAACCTTATTAACAGCTTCGGCAGTCTCGCTTGTTGTGTCCATGGGGGTCGCTTCAAGCTGACGCTGTTTTGAAATTTCTGTTTTAGTTCCGCCTTCTAGAACACTCATAGCACCAGAGAGAGAGCCAATTGCCTCAGAGATTTTTTTTGCATCCATACTTGACATTGAAAGCAGCAAAACAAAGAAGCATAAAAGAAGAGACATTAAGTCCCCAAAAGCAGCTAGCCAAGCGGGTAGACACTCCGGGCAATCAGGACATTTATCTTTAGCCATTATTCAAACTGGCTCACACGATCAACAGGAGCTAAGTAACTTAAAAGTTTTGCTTCTAAAACTCTAGGCGCATCCCCTGATTGTATAGACATAATCCCGGATATAATCATCTCTTTAATTATAGATTCATCATCATTTCTAATAGCCAAAATATTAGATACAGGAGTACCAAACACATTACCGATGATTGCCCCATACATGGTGGTAAGTAATGCAACCGCCATTGATGGTCCAATGGCCGAGGGATCAGCCATGTTTAAAAGCATGGCCACCAAACCGATTAGAGTTCCAACCATACCCATAGCCCCCGCAAGTCCTGCCCACTGGTTAAATATAGACCCGTGAACTTTATGCCTATTGCTGGTTTGTTCCAATTCTATTTCTAAAAGTTCCCTAATTGTGTCAGGTTCACTTCCATCAATAGCCATCGATAAGCCTTTTTTTAAAAATGCATTAGGCTCTGAATTGACTTCACCTTCTAAGGCTAAAATGCCATCTTTTCTAGCTTTTGTTGCAAATTCCACAAGCTTTTTAATAAGTTCAGCCACATTTTCTTCCGGAGGCTTAATCGCAATCATAAAAACTTTGGTGAACTTTTTCATTTGGTCAGGCTTAAAGGATATCAGAAGTGCTCCGATACTACCACCAATAACAATCAAAACAGAGGGAATATCAACATATGCACCAACACCAACACCCATCGCCATAGCGCCGAGAAGAAGTGCCACAATCAAAACTATGCCAATGACCGTACCTAAATCCATTCATATACCTTAACAAGGGTCATGCCCAAAATATTAGCCCAATAATACCACAAAAATTATTAGCTTATAGATAAAAAGGATTCTTTTACTAATTTCATTTCATAACATTGTACAATTATGCCATCAAAATAATATTGGACTATTTTTAATGCTTGAACTCTTACATAAATCTCCAAATAAAAGTGCGTATATTCTCATCCTATTTTTAGCCCTTGTAAGTACTATTTATAACTCTTTTTTACCACTGCATGGTGATGAGGCTTATTATTGGATGTGGAGTCATCATCTTCAAACGGGCTATTATGACCACCCTCCGATGATAGCCTATATGATTCACTTAACAAACTTTATCTCTGAAGCTGAATGGGGAGTCAGACTTACAAATGTACTATCTTTAAGTATTTCTGCCTTATATATTTTTAAATTAGCCGGTGAAATGTTTGATAAAAAAATAGCATTAAATTCAATAATAATCTTTTATAGTGTCATTCTTGTACATGCCGGCTTCATCATAACAACTCCAGATTCGCCTCTCATTTTGTTTTGGACATTAACACTTTACTATTCTTATAAAGCCATATTTTTTGGAAAAACTAAAGATTATGCGCTTAGTGGGATTTTTCTTGGACTTATGATGCTGAGTAAATATACTGCTATCCTTTTTGTTGTTGTATTATTAATCTTTCTAGTGATAAAACGAAGAGATGTTTTTGCTAACTTTAACTTCTACTTGGCGATTATTTTGGCACTTCTTTTTGTATTTCCCATGTTGTGGTGGAATTACCAACATCAGTGGATTAGCTTTAACTTCCAATTAGGACATGGCTCTACAAAAACATTTGAAATATATCCACATCTATTTTTTGAATTTTTTGCTGGACAGTTTGGTATATTTTCTCCTATTTTTACAGCTATTTTATTTTATTTTCTAGCCAAAGAAAAACTATTTTTTAAAGATAATAAACTTTTTTTCATATCTCTTAGCGTTGCAGTAGTTTTATTATTTTTCTTTTATAAAAGCTTTTATATGAGAATGGCACTTAATTACACCGCACCGGCATATATAGGTGGAGCCATATTAACTGCTTATATTTTTGAGAAATATAAGCTTAAAAAAACTTTTAAAATTGGATTAACCATTGCATTACTACTAACTATAGTAGGACGTATTGGATTTATATTTTTCTTAGAAGTTGTACAAGATAGAATGTATGGGAATAAAGAAGCCGTACAACTTTTGCAAACTCATGTAAAAGAGGGAGATAGTTTTTATGGTGACCACTTAACAATTGCTGCATATTTAAAATATTATTTAAAAGGTCATCCTGACACGGATATAGCCCTTCCAACACGTTTTTCACAATATGACATGTGGAGAAAAAATAATTTTTTAAAAAATGGTTTAGTGCTCACCATGGGTCCAGAAGATGTTAGACTCAAACTATTATATAAGAATGTAAAGTTAGTAGATTCTTTAATTGTCAAAAAAGGATTTAAAAGTGAAAAAACTTTATATATCTATAGAGTAGCCAACCTAAAATAAAGTATTAATAATAATTTCGATAGAATAACACCAATTTAAAACACGGCTAAAAAAGAATGAAAAACATAATAAAATTACTCATTACTATTGTTATGTTTTATTTTCTGTTTCAATATATAGATTTTAAAAATCTCATACATATCCTATCAAAATCCCACGGTGGAACTATATTTATCGCTTTACTTTTTCAGCTGGCAAGCACCTTCATAGCCGCTTATAGATGGCGACTCATCATGCAGCTTTTGGTTTTTCAAGAGCGTGTCTCATACTATGTACAAAGTTATTTTAAGGGGACATTCTTCAATCAGGTGCTTCCTAGCAGCATAGGCGGTGATGCCGTCAGAATTATAGATTTAGCAAAAAAAGGCTATGATAAAAAAGATGCTTTTTATGGTGTATTTGTTGATAGGGTTGTAGGTCTTGTCGGGCTCTTAATTTTAAACCTATTGGCAACTATCATCTTTTACGGTACTTTTGACAATAGTTTTTCATCATTAATCATACTTATCACGTTAAGCGGAATCGGTGGATTTACTCTTTTATTTTATCTTCAAAAAATTTCTTTTTTAAAAAACTATAAATTCTTAAATCTTTTTCATCGCTTGTCAATAAGACTAAATGATCTCTACGAATCCAGAATGAAACTATTATTGCATATATCTATATCTGTTGGTGTTCATTTTCTCTCTGTTTTAGTATTATATGCACTTGCTTGGAGCATAGACTTTCATATGTCCTTTCAAACTTTTTTAATAGCTGTTCCTCCTGTATTTTTGTTAACAATCATTCCTATTTCACTTGCAGGTTGGGGGATTAGAGAGGGTGCTATGGTCGGTATATTTATGCTTGTTGGCGCAGATGAGACAAAGGTTTTGGCGATGTCTATACTTTATGGACTTCTGTTGATTATTAGTTCACTTCCAGGCTCTTATTTCTGGATAAAAAGCAAAAGAACAACTTAAACCGCTAGATAGAATAATTAAATATAAAATAAGGAAAATTTATGAATGTAGATACTATGAGAAATATTGACTACTATGTAGGTGTCCCGCTTGCCCTGATGGGTAGTATTATAAAAAAAACTGTAGATTTTTTTTCACCGCAAGAGGCAATAAAACCAAAGAATGTGTTGTTTATTGAACTCTCGGAAATGGGAAGTGCCATCATTGTTGACCCTGCTATGAGAAAACTAAAAGAAAATATTGAAGGTGAGCTATTTTTTGTTATTTTTTCTAAAAACAAAGTGAGTTTACAACTATTAGGAACGATAAAAGAAGAGAATATTTTTACAATTGATGAAAGCGGTATTATAGAAATTGCAAAGACATCCTTGGCTTTTTTAAACTGGTGTAGAGAAAAAGAGATTGATTCTGTGATAGATTTAGAACTCTTTTCTCGTTTTACTGCACTTTTAACAGCCTCTTGTGGAGCGGTAAATCGAGTAGGCTTCCATGCATTTCATAATGAAGGACTTTATAGAGGTGATTTTTTAACCAAAAAAGTTGCTTATAATCCTCACCAGCATATAGCGAAAAACTTCATAAGTCTTGTGGATGCACTTTTGAGTGAAAAAGATGAACTCCCATTTACAAAAAGAATCATTCCAGATTCAGAAATACAAATAGCCAAAGCAGTTATCAGTGGGGAAGAACAACTCCTAGTTTTGGATGTTATAACAAACATGTATGAAGGATTCGACAAAGATAAAAATCCAGTTATTCTGGTAAATTCAAATGCCTCAGACCTGCTTCCCCAGCGTAGATGGGAGAGGGAAAATTATGGCGATGTCATTAAAAAAATATTAGATTATAATCCAAATGCAATTGTTTTATTAACAGGTGCCCCATCTGAAAAAGATGGAGCACAGCATTTAGCTAGATATGTTAATGACAAAAGGTGTATAAACTTTGCCGGTGCAGTGAAGTTTTTACAATTACCGACTCTTTACAGTATTAGTAAATTTATGCTTACAAATGACTCTGGACCTGCACATTTTGCAGCCATCACAAATATGCATACTTTTGTTATTTTTGGTCCGGAGACACCTGCTCTTTATGGCTCGCTTGGATCTTCTACTCCTATTTATGCCGGTATGGCCTGTAGCCCCTGTGTGAGTGCTACAAACCACAGAAAAACTCCTTGTTCAGACAACCAATGCATAAAAATTATTACACCTGAGTGGGTATTTGACACACTAAAATTCAAACTTGATGAACTTACTAACTAAAGAACACAATCAATTTTTATACTTTATTATTTTTGTAGCAATTTTAAGGCTCACTCTGGCTCCATTTGTTGGACTTGGAGTTGATGAAGCTCATTATGTGCTTTATGCTTTAAACTTAGATTTAAGCTACTTTGACCACCCTCCCTTGGTCGGATGGGTTCAGTACATTTTCATTTCTATCTTTGGTACAAATGAATTTGGAGCACGCGTTGCTGCTATTGTAGTAGGTTTTGTAACATCCATTTTAATGTACAAACTCATTTATGATATTAATGAAAAATCAACTGAGGCTTTTATTGCTTTGTTAGCTCTGCACGCCTCCTTTTTATTTAATGCACTTTTTATGATGCTTTTGCCAGATACTTTACTTTTTTTGCTTATCCTTCCTATTATATTTACCGTTATTCAAATAGAAAGAAATAATTCTACTAGTATGTGGCTTTTACTTGGGATTTTCCTTGGTTTAGCGGGGCTCTCAAAATATACAGCAGTTTTATTTATAATCCCAATCATATTATATTTTATAATTAAAAAAAGATATGAGCTTTTTGTTACTCCAAAAATTATTCTGGCAATTCTTTTGGCATTGAGCATCATATCTCCGGTAATTATCTGGAATATTCAACATCATTGGGAAAGTTTTACTTATCAAAGTGAACATGTAGTCGGTGAAAGTGGTATTCATTGGAACGCATTTTTTAGCTCCATAGGTGCTCAACTAGGAGCATATAATCCTTTTCTTTTTCCAATTGCCTTTTATGGTCTTTACAAAGCTCTACGTAGTGAAAATTCGACTCTTTTTCTAAGTGCTTTATTTGGTTTAGTCTTAATCGTATTTTTTACTTATGCATCTTTATATAAAACTGCCCTTCCCCACTGGAGTGCACTTTTTTATATGCTTTTTATCCCTATTGGAAGTCACTATATTTTACAAACTTCAAAAGCATCTATAAAGTATTTAAAATTTGCCATAATCTTTGGGCTCATCCTAAGTGTTATTGTCTACGCCGAACTAGGCTTTAAATTTATTCCACTTCCCGATTATCAATCTCTTCATCGCGATATTTATGGATGGGACAAAATTATGAAAGAGGCAAATCAACAAATAACTAACACCAATACACAAGCTATTGCTCTTACAAATTGGACACTTGCTTCTCGTGCTTTATACTATAACAGAGACTATAACTCCTCTGTTTATCTCATAGACAACAGAAAAGACCAGTTTGATATTTGGCAACATAACTCCCCTATAGGAAAAGATTTAATTTTCATAAATACACATTTTTTCAAAAAAGATATCTCAAAATATGTGAAGTGTAAAGAAGTAATTGCAAATGCCGAGTTTGATATAATGCTTAATAAAAATAAAGTTAATAGCATAAAGTTAACTACATGTGAAAAATTTAAAGGACTTAGATGATTTTTTCAAAGAAACAGTATAGTTTATATATACTGTCCTTATTATCGCTTATAATTTTTTCATATCTCTTTTTAGATAAAGCGATAGCTAAATACTTTTTAACCAATGCCAATACTTACGAAAGTCTTGGCGATTTTATAAGCATATTTGGTGAGTCACATTGGTATATAGGAGTGGCTGTTGTTGGATTTATAATTTTCAGATTTTTCAAAGATAACGAGCTTTTAAAACAGAAATTTTTATTTTTATTCTATGTAAATATATTTTCTGGGGTAATCAGCTTACTATCTAAGTTCATTTTCGGGCGAATAAGACCCTGGGGCTTAAGAGATGGTGGTAATGAGTTTGGATTTTTACTGTTTCAAAATCTCAACATGGGCTTGATTGAAAAACTCAAGTACCATGCTAAGACTATATCAGATGCACCAACAACATACACTTCATTTCCATCTGGACATGCAACTACAATTTTTGCCGTATTTGTGTATCTTAGTATTTTATTTCCAAGGTATATTTATCTATGGCTAGCTACTGCTATTGTTTTTGCAAGTGCTAGACTATTAGACAGTGATCACTTTTTAAGTGATATTTTAGCCGGAGTATTAGTTGGAACACTTTCAACTATGTTTATCTACTTTCAAATGAGGAAAAAACTTGAAAACAATATTTAAACGAATTACGATTTTTATCATTGTAGTAGCATCATTATATGGTGTTGGAAGAGTTGGTGTTGTAACTTATGATAGTTATTTATTTGTTGATAGGCAGCCATACATGGTGATGCAAACACAAAACTCCATAACAATTAAATGGCAGACTCCTAAAGAAGAGATTGGAAAAATCAATTATAGTTTAGTCTCAGGAACACTGGAAAATAGTTTGCATGAGAAAAGAGCAACAAAAAAGCACTCTCTAACTATTTCAAACTTACATGAGTGTGTCAAATACAAATATAATGTAGAATCTAAATCTCTAAAAATAGACAATATTGGTAGAGGTTTTAAAACTCTTTGTAAAAAAGAGATTGCTCAAAGGTTATGGGTAATTGGTGATAGTGGAGAGAGGGGTAATGGTCAAGAAGGTGTATACAAACAAATGCTAAAGTATATAAATCATGATTTCAATAAGCTAAACATGTGGATTTTACTTGGGGACAATGCTTATAGAAGCGGCACTCAAAAACAATTCAATAAAGATTTATTTGAACCATATAAAGAAGTAGTGAAAAGATTTGTGCCATGGGCTGTTACTGGCAACCATGATGCAAGAAGATGGGCTTTTTACGATATTTGGGACTTTCCAAAAAATGCACAAAGCGGAGGAATAGCCAGTGGCACTGATGAGTATTACTCTATAGAGAATGGTAACTTACATATAGTAATGCTGGATAATGAACATCCAAGTTTGAGTAAAGACGGAGATATGGCTAAGTGGCTAAGAAAGGATTTAGCTCATAATAAAAAACCGTGGGTGATAGTGGCATTTCATACGCCTCCATATTCAGATGGCAGCCATAAATCTGACAGTGACTATAATAGCGGAGGCAGAATGAAACAAATGAGAGAAAATTTTGTACCAATATTTGATGAGTTTGGAGTCGATTTAGTTCTAAGCGGTCATTCGCATGGATATGAACGCTCAAAACTTATAGTAAATCATCTTGGAAAAAGTGATTCATTTGATGTAACAAAAAATGTGCTTCAAGACAATAAATCTTGCTATACAAAGCCCTTTAAGAAAACAAAAAATAGTGGAACTATTTATCTTGTCATCGGTTCATCTTCAAAACTTGATCATGCCACTTTAAAACATCCAGCAATGCCTTATAGTTTTGAGAAAATGGGTTCAGTTATACTAGAAATCACTCCAACACTCCTAAGCTCAAAATTTTTAACAATAGATGGTGAAATAGCAGATGAATTTGTAATTAAAAAAATAACACACCTTGTGAGAGCCAAAAGTAATGAATAGAAGTAAGATTAGCGTAGTAATCCTAGCGGCTGGAAAAGGTAGTCGCATGAAATCTCTAAAAGCAAAGGTTCTTCATAGTATCTGTGGGAAACCGATGCTTTATCATATTATCAAAGCTTCCAAAGAGATTTCAAACGATATAACAGTTGTTATAGCACACCAAAAAGAAGCAGTCAAAGAACAAATAAGTGTACATTTTGATGATATAAATTTTGTTACTCAAGACATAGACAACTTCCCGGGAACTGGTGGAGCTCTGAAAAACATAACTCCTAAAAATGAAAGAGTATTAGTGTTAAATGGAGATATGCCACTCATAACATCAAGTTCATTACAAGATTTTTTAAATAACTACGCTGACATTATCATGTCAATTTTTGATTTACAAAACCCAGATGGCTACGGTCGTGTTATCATAAATCACGAACAGGTGCAAAAAATAGTCGAACAAAAAGATGCTTCTGCCGATGAGCTAAAAGTAACCACTGTAAATGCCGGTATTTACGTTTTTTCTAAAGAGATTATAGAAAAGTACGTTCCACTTCTTAGTAATGACAATGCTCAACAAGAGTATTACCTGACTGATGTTATTTCGATGGCAAGAGCTGATGGGTTCAATATATTTCCACTTCTAGTTGATGAAGAAAAGTTTATGGGTGTAAATTCTAAAAAAGACTTATCTAAGGCAGAAGAAATCATGCAAGACAAGATTAAAACTGCTTGGATGAATGCAGGTGTCATTATGCAACTGCCTTCAAGCAGTTATATTGAAGAGGGAGTAATATTTGAGGGGGAATGCATAGTAGAAAATGCTTGTCGTATAACTGGAAACACTCTCATAAATAACTCCCATATCAAAGCAGGAAGTGTCATAGAAGATTCTACAATCATAAACTCAGATATAGGACCTTTAGCACATATACGTCCTGCCTCACATCTAGAAGATACTCATATAGGCAATTTTGTAGAGATTAAAAAAAGCTCACTCAAGGGTGTAAAAGCTGGGCATCTAAGTTATATAGGTGATGCTCAGATTGGCAAAGGGACCAATATTGGAGCCGGTGTTATTACATGCAACTACGATGGCATTAAAAAGTACAGAACTACCATAGGAAAAAATGTTTTTGTAGGAAGTGATAGCCAACTGATAGCGCCTGTTACCATAGAAGATGATGTCATGATAGCAGCTGGAACTACTGTAACCAGCGGGATAGTTCAAAAAGGCTCTTTAGCAATAAGCAGAATTAAATTAATATTTATACAAGATTTTTATTACAGATTTTTTGAAAAGTAGTAAATTGAATACAAATTAATTTTTAAGCTTTCTAGGAGTAGACTTCAACTAAGGCATACTTAAATTACTTATTTTGAAGATGCCAATATTCTATAAAAGGGGTTTTGGATGAATCATTTTTTTATTTTAACTGTACTAGTTCTAACTACTGTTGTCTCAAATCTATATGCTATCCCAGCTTTTGCAAGACAGATGGGTGTTTCTTGTAATACATGCCATTCTCAAAATGGGTATCCATCTTTAAATTCTTTTGGTCGAAATTTTAAAGCTAGTGGTTTTACTATGATGGGAGCACAAAGAAAAATTGAAAATGCTGTTCCAAAAGAAAAGTTTCTTTCAATTCCTGATACTTTAAATCTTTCCATCGTAGCAAAGATTAGAGCTTTAAAAAGTGATAATTCAAAAACTGAATTACAATTTCCGGATGAATTGGCTTTAGTTGTTGGAGGACGAATTAGTGAACATGTCGGTACATTTTTAGAGATCGGTTATGATTCTGGAGACAATACCTTTGGTATGGCAAACTTTAAACTGCCTATTACATATAAAGTTAATGATTATACTTTAGGCTTAGTTCCATTTAGTACTGATGGTTTTGGTGCTGCTGCTGCATTTGAAGTTTTAAATACAGGCGCAGTAAGAGGTGCCAGAGTTTTAGAAGAGAGAAAAGTAATTTCTGCACAGCAATATATTGGCACTGCAACAAAAGCTCAAGGGCTGGGAGCGTATGTGTATAGTGAATTGTTTAATGTTGTTTATTCAGCTTGGGCACCGGAAAATGGTAACAATGACCATATTAATCCTGCCGGTTACCTAAGAGTAGCTATGACACCGCAGCTTGGTGATTGGGACATTGGATTTGGTGGACAATATTGGTTTGGTACAACCCAACAAGCTAGTAGTGCAACAACTTTAGTAGCACCTGCTGGTGGGGGTATTGTTACATCAAGCACTATAACAACTATCAAAGAAAAAAAAGTGGATGCTTATGCTGTAGATTTCCAAGCTATGGGTAAGCTACACAATATTCCTGTTAGTTTCTTTGCTACTTATGCGAATGCTAAACATGATGCTGATTCATTTTTTAATAGTAATATAAATGATAAACATGCTGCTACTGCACTTATTGAAGTTGCTGTTATCCCCTCAGTTGTAATGTTATCCACAGGATACAGAGAAGCTGATAATGGTAAAGCAACAAACTCGTCAGAAAATGCAGCTATAATTGGTGCAAAATATTTTCTAGCTGAAAATGTTGAACTTCAAACGAGCTATGTAAATAATTTAGATGTTGATTCAAATACTAATCAATTTCTATTTATGTTCTACGCAGCCTTCTAAAGTTCTCACACCCTTTGCGGTGTGCAACTATCATTTTCTAATGTCCTACTTTGTATGCCGTTAAATTTTTTATTGCGTTAGTTTCCAGACACCATGGATAAATTTGAGTGATGTTGGCTTATTATCAATTAGAGCAACTTTATTATCATCATCAGCCCCATCCATTATAATAATATTATTACAATTTAATGCAGACATTGCACTTTTAGCTCTCCAAATTTTATCATCATAAGATTTTTGGGCTTGGATTCTTTTATCTGCTGGCAGTAACTTTATATGCTCTTGAGTTTTAATTTTAAGATTCTCATTTTTATTTATCTTTATTATAGACGGTTCATCGGCATACTTTTTCAACTCTTGATAATCCATCTTTTGTAATGCTAAACAAATTTTAGCAGCAATCTCTTTTGGATTATCATCAATACAAAAAGCATCTGTTGCAAAAAATAATACGCTAGATACTACTAAGAAAATTTTTCTCATAAAGCAAGTGTCCTTCAAATTTTTCATAGTTTTTAAAAGTAGACTTTTTGTAAAACTCTTATATGTCTCTGAGAAGTAAAAAGTCCATTCTATTTAATTTACTTTTAATCATCAAAGCTTTTTCTATGATGA
>Ga0316206_1001991_pt1 | contig 15322 bp, 15 predicted proteins | sample 6monthpyrite_MG_FD_204942 | JGI IMG/M metagenome (GOLD analysis project Ga0316206, IMG submission 204942) | Microbial mat bacterial communities from mineral coupon in-situ incubated in ocean water Damariscotta River, Maine, United States -... | ecosystem: Environmental > Aquatic > Marine >... | reverse complement strand
CAGATATGCGTCCACCCATCGAGTCTGGATGCCCAGACGGTTTCCAGTACATGCATCCAACAATGCGTCGTAACTTTGGATTATGGAAATACCACACAGACCCTAAGCCTGGTGTTTTACGCCACGTAGCTGAAAGCGGTGAAGAGATTTTCACTGTTAAAGTAGGAACTCAACGTATTCTTGATATCTTTTCACTACGTGAATTGACGTCTATTGGTGATGAGTTTGCAGACGGTTATATCCGTTTCACTATCCGTTCTAACATCGAATTCTATGTGACTGACGAATCAAAGGTTGATCCTTTGATTGAAGCTGTTGAAAAGCTAGGTTATGTAGTGGGTGGTACTAAAAACTCAGTGGCAGCAATGTCTCATACACAGGGCTGGTTACACTGCGATATTCCTGGTACTGATGCATCTGGCGTTGTTAAGTCAATGATGGATGAGTTAATCGGTGAATTTAAGGCCTGGAATATGCCTAATCGTGTTCATATCACGACTTCTTGCTGCCAGATTAACTGTGGTGGCCAGGGTGATATTGCGATTAACATTCAGCACACTAAGCCACCTAAGATTGACCACGCACAAGTATCAAACGTTTGTGAGCGTCCATCTGTTGTTGCACGTTGCCCAGTAGCGGCGATTCGCCCTGCAATGGTTGACGGCAAGGCTTCATTAGAAGTTGATGAGAAGAAATGTATCTGTTGTGGTGCATGTTTCCCTCCTTGTCCTCCAATGATGATCAACGATGCTGAGCACTCTAAACTAGCAGTATGGGTTGGTGGTAACCACTCAAATGCTCGTGGCAAGCCTACTTTCCAAAAATTAGTTGCTTCTGCTATTCCTAATAACCCACCTCGCTGGCCTGAAGCTGCAGGTATCGTTAAACTGATCCTGAAATGCTACAAAGAAGATGCTCGTGACTGGGAACGTGTTGGTGAATGGGTTGAACGTATCGGCTGGCCTCGTTTCTTCGAGCTAACTGGCTTACCGTTCACTAAGTACCACATTGATAACTGGCGCGGTGCTCGTGCTAGCCTTAATGCTTCTACTCATATCCGTTTCTAAGAGGTTGTATGAAGATGAAATATAGCATTATGGTTAATGAAGGGCCTTATACGCATCAGGCATCTGACACAGCTTTGCAATTTTGCAAAGCTGTGCTAGAAGCTGAACATGAAATTTTTCGCGTATTCTTTTATCACGACGGCGTGAACAACGGTACTCGTTACACTGTTCCACCTCAAGATGATCGTAATATTCAGAAAGAATGGTCAAAACTGGCTGAAGCACATGAAATAGATTTAGTAATCTGTATCGCTGCTGCTCAGCGTCGCGGTATCATGGATGCTGACGAAGCTAAGCGCCAGGGCCTTGATGGCGATAATATCGCTCCAGGCTTCCGTATTTCTGGTTTAGGCCAGTTAATTGAAGGCGGCATTATTGCTGACCGTCAATTAGTGTTTGGAGATTAAGATGGCGACTAAAAAATTCATGTTTGTAAATAGAAAAGCACCATACGGAACAGTGTATGCGCTTGAATCTTTAGAAGTTGTGTTAATCGGTGCTGCTTTCGAGCAGGACGTGTCTCTTGCATTTGTTGGCGACGGTGTTTACCAAATTGCTAAAGGTCAATCTACTGATGGCATTGGCATGAAGAACTTCTCACCTACCTATAAAGCATTAGGTGATTACGAAGTAACTAAACTTTATGTTGAAAAAGAGTCTCTTGAAGCACGCGGTCTTACTTTAGATGATCTTATGGATCTGGTTTGGGAAGACGAAGACGAAGATTACGCTGAAAAGCCATCTATTCGTTTAGTGAGTGCAGCTGAACTTGCTGCTGTATTTGACGATCAAGACGTCGTTCTAAGCTTCTAAGGGGTTCTTATCTTATGTCAATTTTACACACAGTAAATAAATCACCTTTTGAGCGTGACTCTCTGTCAGCTTGCATTCGTTTAGCCTCTAAAGGCCATGCGATTCTTCTTATTGAGGATGGCGTGTTCGGCGCGATGTCAGGTACAGACCATTCTGATATGGTTTCAGGCGCAATGAAAGATGCATCAATTTATGTATTAGGTCCCGATCTTGCAGCTCGCGGTATGAGCGAAGATCGTATAATCGACGGTATTCAGGTAGTTGATTATAGCGGATTTGTAAAACTTACGGCTGAACACGATACGTGTCAGTCCTGGTTATAAACCTGTTTAACATTATTCATACTTAGGAGTATAGAAAATGCCTTTCGAAGCAAACGGTAAAACTTTCGAAACAGACGAAGAAGGTTACATGGTTGATCTAGGATCTTGGGAGCCAGATTGTGCAACTGTTATGGCTGGCCTTGAAGACCAACCTTTAACTGACGCACATTGGGAAGTTCTAAACTTCTTACGTGAGTACTATGACGAATACCAAATCGCTCCAGCAGTACGTGTACTGACTAAAGCGATTGGTAAGAAGTTGGGTAAAGACAAAGGTAACAGCAAGTACTTGTACGAGCTATTCCCTTACGGCCCTGGTAAGCAAGCATGTAAATATGCGGGTCTTCCAAAGCCAACAGGCTGCGTTTAATTTTTATTGCTCAGCTTACAGCTGAGTGACTCCAGCTCTTCGTTAGAAAATGGACACATACACTTGTATGCTCACATTTTCCGCCTTGATCTGAAACCACTCAGCAGCAATCTGAACAAAAAAATGCAGTTGAAAGTATGGGGAGATTCGTTCTCCCCTGCTTTTATTTATTAAATAAATTTTGAAACCAGATTTATTTAATAAATAAAATTTAAGAAATAATAATGATGTCATTCCCGAATGCTTCTATCGGGAATCCAGTGACTTAATGCGACTGGATATTGGTAGAAATTGTTCTGGATAGCATTACCCATAACTACATTAATAAAGTAGCGGAGTACGACGAAACTATGTCAACTTTAATTGCAGCGCTGTTAGTTTTAGCCACACTCTTTATGCTAGGTGGCCTGGCACGAAAAGCCCGTCAATACCGTGCAACCCCTGCACCTTTAAAAATTCCTGTTACTCCTGCACCTAAAACAACCGGTGGCGTTGTTTTACGTTTAGCGAAAGAAGTTGTGTTATTTGCATCTCTTTTCCGCGCAAGTAAATGGACCTGGGTATTTGGCTGGTTGTTCCATGTTTCTTTATTATTAGCATTTGTGCGACACCTGCGTTACATCATTGATCCAGATGGAATCTTCGGTTTCATGATGCCGGTTATCGGTTTATGGATTGTACAAATTGCTGGCCAATACGCTGCATTTGGTATGCTAATTGGTTTAGGCGGTTTATTAGCTCGTCGTTTTCTGGTGGCAAGAGTACGTTACATTTCAGCGCCATCTGATTACCTGATGCTGGTGTTAATTATGCTCATTGCATTTAGCGGTTTCATGATGAGTTTTGTACCCGGTTTTGCTGTCGATATCGTAGCCGTTAAAGTATTTATGCTAGGCATCATCAATTTCAACCTCCAGGAACTTCCTGAAGGCATTGTACTGGTAGCGCATTTATTATTAGTCGTCGTTTTAGGCTTTGTTTTGCCTATTAGTAAACTGTTGCACATTCCAGGTGTGTTTTATGCGCCTACTCGTAACCAGGTTGATAACCCTCGCGAAAAACGTCACATCGCTGACTGGGCAAAACCACTTGATGAAACACGTAATAATTATCCAGAATTAGTGGCTTCTCGCGAACCTAAATCTGAAGAAGCAAAATAACAAATTTTATAATCTAGAGTTTTATAGAACTTTAGCTAATTAAAACGATTAAAAACGAACATAAGTTCGTATAACGAGGAATCCATAGTGGCTGATATCGAAGTTCCTGAAGTCAAAGAGTATGCGGTAGTTCCCATGCCGAAAGATGATGTAATGAATCATCTAAAACCTTTTGTGGCAAAGCCGGAATTCCAGGAAGCTATGGGCTACGTGGGCAAGAAAGTTCACGATGACCCGAAAGAAATGCCAGAATATGTTCTGGTTGACGGCTGGAAAGAAAAAGCACTTGATAAAATGGGTGACCTTTTAGGTCGTTACCGCAGTTTGCAAGTGTTTATGGATTCTTGCGTTAAATGTGGTGCCTGTACTGATAAATGCCACTATTTCCTTGGCACAGGTGATGCTAAAAACATGCCGGTTGCACGTCAGGACTTATTACGTAGCGTATATCGTCGTTACTTTACCTTTGCGGGTAAATACTTTCCTAAATTAGTAGGCGCAAAAGACTTAACTGAAGAAGTGGTAGATGACTGGTACAGTTATTTTCACCAGTGTTCTGAATGTCGTCGTTGTGCAGTATTCTGCCCTTACGGTATCGATACAGCAGAAGTGACCATGGCGGCTCGTGAAATTCTTGCACACATTGGTCGCGGACAAAAATATGCTAATGAAATCATCGGCAAGGTCTTTACCATTGGCAATAACCTGGGCTTACCAGAAAAAGCATTAATAAACGTACTTGAAGGTCTTGAAGAAGACGTTGAATACGATATAGAAGTACCCGTTAAGTTTCCATTAGATGTAAAGGGTGCCGATATTTTACTCGTTACCCCTTCTGCTGACTTCTTCGCAGAGCCACACATTGATGGCTTGATTGGTTACGCTAAAGTTTTCCACCAGACAAACACAAGCTGGACACTAAGTTCAATCGCATCTGAGGCCGGTAACTTTGGTTTATTTATCGGTTCTTATGAAAATATGCAACGCATTTCAATGCGTGTTCGTGAAGCGGCATTGCAATTAGGTGTTAAACGAATTGTATATGGTGAGTGTGGTCACGCATGGCGCGTAGGTTACAGCTTCTTAAATACCTTAGCTGGCCCATTTGATTTCTTAGACCAGAACTACCCTATTCCTCAGCACATCTGCGAGTTTACATTAGATAAACTTGAAAAAGGCGAGCTGACCATTGATAAATCACGTAACGATGACAAAACCGTTACCTTCCATGATTCTTGTAATGTGGCACGTGGTTCTGGCATGGGTACTGAGCCTGGTGGTCAATTTACTATTCCTCGCGCAGTGATTAAAGGCGTATGTAATAACTATGTTGATATGGAAAAAGATACGATCCACGATGCAACTTTCTGCTGTGGTGGTGGCGGTGGTCTGTTAACAGACGACCTGATGGAATTGCGTGTTAAAGGTATTTTGCCACGTGCAACAGCTTTAATTAATGCAAAAGAAGAATCGGGTGTTACGCACATGGCGGCAATTTGCGCTATCTGTAAGAGCCAGTTCACCAAAGTACTGCCATATTATGGCTTTACAATGGACCAAATTGTGAGTGTTCACCAGTTAGTGAGTGATGCGATCGTTCTGGAAGGTCAGGTCGATCCGGAAGACTAGTTATTAGACGCTCAAAAGAAAAAAGTAACCGAATTTAACAAACGATTTAGCTGCTGTTTATCTGCGAATTTTTGATGAATGCCAAAATTGAATAAGAGTTTTTTACAAAAGTAAATACCTCTTTTTCAAAAGAGACATATCCCCATAAATCAGTATGATACGCTGCAACTTGATTTTTAACTATACGTTTAGCCTATAGGAGAATAGCATGGCAACTTCAAAAGAAGACATGCAGACTAACAACTTGACTTATCGTCGCTACAAAGAAGGCGACACAGAATGGTCAAGCATGCACGACAAAATTTTCGTAGAAGACACTTCTTATAAGTGTCCTACATACGTGCACCGCACTCCACCTTGCCAGGGCAGCTGTCCTTCAGGTGAAGATATTCGCGGTTGGTTAGATATCGTTCGCGGTATCGAAACTCCACCAGAAGGTATGACAAAAGAAGAGTACGCTTTCCAGCGTTCGACTTCTGCTAACCCTTTCCCCGCTATGATGGGTCGTGTTTGCCCTGCTCCTTGTCAGGACGGTTGTAACCGTAATGATGTTGATGACTTCGTTGGTATCAACTCAGTTGAGCAATACATTGGCGACAGCGCATTCTCTGAAAAATATAAATTTGTTGGCCTTCCGGCTTTAGGTGACAAAAAAGTCGCTATTATCGGTGGTGGTGTTGCTGGCATGTCAGCTGCATATCACTTACGTAAGTTCGGTATCGGTTCTATTATCTTTGATGATCACTCAGAACTGGGTGGCATGATGCGTTACGGTATTCCTGGCTATCGTACACCGCGTGACGTAATGGATCACGAATGTATGCGTATCCTTGATATGGGCGGCATCGAAACTAAATTAAATACTCGCGTTGGTAAAGACGTACCCGTAGCTGATCTTGAAAAAGATTACGATGCCGTATTATGGGCACTAGGCTGTAAAAATGGTCGTGGTCTGTTTATCGAAGACTGGAAAGACGTTCCTAATGCAGTAACTGCGGTTGACTTCCTTGAGCAATTCAACAAAGGCGAGATGAAATACACAGGCAAAAAGATTGTATGTGTGGGTGGTGGTGATACCTCTATCGATGTTGTTTCAGTTTCTCGCCGTATCGGTACATTAAAAGCGATGGGTGATGAGAAGCCTGAAGATTCTGCAGAAGGTCGTGTTAAACACGGCGATATCGCTGATGCAGATAAAGAGCCTTGCACCAATGTTACTTTAACAGCGCTTTTCAAACAGGATGAAATGACCGCGGCAGAACACGAAGTTAATGATGCGCTGGTCGAAGGCGTAACCATCATGAACGAAGTGATGCCTGTTGAAATCATTAAAGATGCTGATGGTCGTGCAACTGCACTGAAATTAGTTGATTCTGAATTCGTTAACAACGCACCTGTTGCTAAAGAAGGCGGAAAAGAATACATCGTTGAATGTGATCTGATCGTTTCAGCTATCGGCCAGTTCGGTGACCTTGAAGGCACTGAAGATATGGACAACGGTCGTTCATTAATTGATGCTGACAAGTTCTACCAGGTGCCTGGTAAGCCGGGTCACTTTGTTGCGGGTGATATTGTTCGTCCACATCTGTTAACCACTGCGATTGGTCAGGGTTCAGTTGTTGCTGAAACGATCAAGCAGTTTATTGAACAGAAAGAAATGAAGAAACGCCCTAAAGTTGACGTTCATCACTTCAACATTATGGACAAGCTTACTGAATCGGATATGGTTCCAACGGGTTTTGCTGAAAAGAACCTGGGGACTGATGATCAACGTGGTACTGACAGCAGCGATTATGCTATCCACAACTACGAAGACCGTTCTAACAAAGAAATTATCTCAACAGATAAAATGTTCTTAGGCCACTTTGAAGCTGAAGCACGTAACCTGCGTACTGAAGATGTTCCATCATCTGACGAAGTGTTAGGTCACTTTGCTGAACGTATGAATGGTCTGGTTGAAGAAACTGCAGTTGCAGAAGCTACCCGCTGCATGAGTTGTGGTATGTGCTTTGAGTGTGATAACTGCGTTATCTTCTGTCCTCAAGATGCGGTTTTCCGTGTTAAGAAGGATCAGTCGACCACCGGTCGTTATGTTGATACGGATTACATGAAGTGTATCGGTTGTCACATCTGCGCAGACGTATGTCCAACAGGTTACATAGACATGGGCATGGGCGAATAAATAACATATCACTTCACCTCTGTTAGGCTCCATGCCTTAGTTGGTAAATATGTACTTACATTTGTAAGCTTATATTTACCACCTCGGCCTGAAACCTAACAGAGGCAAATTGATAAGTTATTAAAGTTTTTTAAAAATTAAGTAAACAGATTAATAAAATTAAAACATACATCGTCATCCCTGAATGCCCATGATTATTTTTCCATCGGCCGGGGATGCAGCGATTTTAAACAGAGTCATGTACTTTCAGCCACACAGGCTGATTTAGCGAAGATGTTTTAAATAGTTTAATCTATAAATGTAAGCTCTCTAATTATTTAACTTTGGAGTTACTAATGCAGCAGTTTCAGAAACGCATGCATAACACTTTAATCACAATCGCGGGACTAGCCCTACTGGCTTTTTCCGCTTTTGCGTTTGCTGATGAAGATTCATCTGAAAAATTGTCTTTCAAGCCTGATGTTCCCCACCCCACTAATGGGACAACGGAATGTGTGCAGCCTGAAGATGAAATGAAAAAGAATCACATGAACTACATTCTTCATCAACGCGATGAAACAATGCATGAAGGTATTCGCACAAAGCAATACAGTTTAAAAGAATGCATTAATTGTCATGTGCCTAAAAATTCTGAAGCTCGCTTTGGTGATGACAAGCATTTTTGCAGCAGCTGCCATAATTTTACCGGCGTCAGCATTGATTGCTTCCAGTGCCACATGGATCGCCCGATGAATAAAGCCGGTGCGCAAAAACCACTGGGTAAAAACCCACATGGTGCCCATATTTCAGCGCCAGTTTCTACTGAAATTGCCAGTACCTCAGCTAACGCGACTTCTAATGAGGGGAAAAAGCAATGAGTTGTAACGAAGTCAATATTTCACGCCGTAGCTTTGTTGGTAAATCTGCAACTGCTGCCGCCGCGTTAACGATTGCTCCCGGTGTTTTTTTACACACAGTAGCCGAAGCTAAACCTGCCGATCAGGCTGTTACCAGTGCGGTTCGTTGGGGTATGCTAATTGATACCGCGAAGTGTGCATCTGGATGTACTGCCTGTGTCAGTGCCTGTAATACTGAAAACGGTATTGCATCTCACGATCGTCCACGTACTGATCAGCAATGGATACGCAAGGTCACTTTACGTGATAAGCAAACCAAACACGAAATTTCATTACCGATGATGTGTCAGCACTGTGAGTCACCTCCCTGTGTTGATGTTTGCCCTACCGGCGCATCATTTAAGCGTGCTGATGGTATTGTACTGGTTGACCGTCATATCTGTATCGGTTGCCGATACTGCATGATGGCCTGCCCTTACAAAGCCCGTTCATTTGCACATGAAACCGTTGATAACACCGTTGATTATGTTCCCCGTGGTAAAGGTACGGTAGAGTCCTGCACTATGTGTGTTCACCGCGTAGACGAAGGCGGAACACCTGCCTGTGTTGAAGCCTGCTCTAAAGCTGAACATGGCGCGATGCTCTTCGGTGACATTAAAAACCCTGATAGCGAAATTTCTAAGCAATTAGCAGAACATGGCGGCAAGCAAATACGGGCTGACCTTGGCCTGAATACAGGCGTTCGTTACCGCGGTTTATAAAACATTTGCCACACACAGGTTCGTAATTGACAATTAACCACGGCACAGTCATAAGGGTTAACTTGTTTTTCGCGGTTCTGGTGGCAAAAATTTATAACCGATTAGTTATTTTACAAATTTACAAGTATTAGAGATTAGTTGAATACTATGAAAAAAATACATTTAGAAACAATTGAAGGTAAAAGCTCGGGCTACCTGGGCTTAATCGCTATACTCGGCATGTTCGTTCTGGGCGCCATTGGCTCAATGCTTTATATGGAGCACGAAGGTCACTGGGTTACGGGCATGGATAACCAGATTGTTTGGGGACTCCCCCACGTATTTGCGGTGTTTCTGATTGTCGCCGCATCCGGCGCACTCAACGTTGCCTCGATATCTTCCGTTTTTCAAAAGAAAATCTACAAGCCTCTTGCCCCTCTTTCCACACTGGTTGCATTAGCATTATTAACCGGCGGTTTGATGATACTGGTATTAGATTTAGGTCGTCCTGATCGCCTGGTTGTAGCAATGACTTACTACAATTTCAAATCTATCTTCGCATGGAACATGATCTTATATAACGGCTTCTTCGTGATTGTCGGAGTATACGCCTGGTTTATGCTAGACCGTACAATGAAAAAATACAGCCGCTATGCCGGCATCGCAGCATTTGTCTGGCGTTTAGCACTGACCACAGGTACCGGATCAATTTTCGGATTTATCGTCGCTCGCTCTGGTTATGACATGGCCATGATGGCCCCTATGTTCATAATTATGTCGTTCTCATTCGGCCTGGCTGTTTTCATACTGGTACTACTGGCATCATACAACGGCACCGGTCGCCCGCTGGGTGATGTCGTTGTAAATCGCTTACGTAGCCTGTTAGGCACCTTTGTATTTGCAACCTTATATTTTCAGATTGTTTATCACCTGAGTAATTTATATGCGACTGAACATCATGCATACGAATCATTTATTCTGCTGGGATCTGATGGCGGATCAAGCTACTCGAATATTTACTGGATTGGTCAAATCTTATTAGGCACCTTACTCCCTATTGCAATGATTTATGCACCGGCTGTTAAAAACTGTCGTAAAACATTAACCGCTGCATCTGTATTAGTCATCCTGGGTGGCTTTGCTTCAATGTACACTGTCATCATCGCAGGCCAGGCCTATCCTCTTGAAATGTTCCCGGGTATGGAAGTGGTTAGCTCAACTTTCTTCGATGGTGCAACCACTCAATACTCTGCCAGCTTACCTGAATTGCTATTAGGTTTAGGTGGGGTAGCAATGTCGTTAATTATGATTGCACTGGGCATTAAAGTATTAGGTTTCTTACCCACTACTTTAGAAGATTCAGTTGCAGATCCACATCATAAGGCTGAGTAAGTTTTTACCTAGTCTTTAATGTTTTATGCAAACGGCCCGGAGATTACTTCGGGCCGTTTGTGGTTTTGAGATTCTGTGAGGAGATGAAAAGAAAAAGAAAACGCAAATGAACGCTAATAACCGCAAATGGCCGCAATATTTTATTAATTTGCTACGCAAATTTACTAATGTATCCTTAATATAGTTATTAAATTCTTTTTTGCGTCATTTAGCGGTTATTTGCGTTTTTAGCGTTTTCTTTTTCTTACAGCAAGCCCATGTCACACTTCCTAATCTCAGCAGCACACAAATCATCAGGCAAAACCACCCTTAGCATTGGCCTGTGCGCGGCATTAGCTGAAAGTGGTTCTATCGTGCAACCTTTCAAAAAAGGGCCCGATTACATAGATCCTATGTGGCTAAGTAAAGCGTCTAACCGTCCCTGCCACAACCTCGATTTTTACACCATGCAGCAAAATGAAATTATCGACACGGTTAGCCGCTATTCAAATGAAGCTGACATTAGCGTAATTGAGGGCAATAAGGGATTATACGATGGCCTGGATTTAGACGGCAGTAACTCTAATGCCGCCCTCGCCTCATTACTTAAAGCGCCAGTCATTTTAGTGCTGGATGCACGGGGGATGACCCGCGGTATTGCGCCGTTAATTCTAGGTTATCAAGCCTTTGATAATGACATTAATATCGCAGGTGTCATTTTAAATCAACTCGGTGGCAGTCGGCATGAACAAAAATTACATGCGGTTATAGAACACTACACCGATGTAAAAGTGATTGGCTCGGTCTATAAAAATCCGGCCTTATCCATCGACGAGCGTCACTTGGGGTTAATGCCCAGCAACGAAGATGACTCGGCTGATTTAAAGATTCAGCAAATTCGTGACGTCGTAAAAGACCAGGTCGACCTGAATTTATTACGCGAAATAGCAAACACGGCAAATGCTTTTCCTGATGTAAGCAATCAGAAACAGCCGAGTATTAAAATCTCCTCTCCCCTTAAAATTGGCATTGTCGAAAATGATGCCTTCGGGTTTTATTACCCCGATGACTTAGATGCAATTAAAGCTACCGGTGCACAACTCATCAGCATAGATACCATTCGCGACACCACTCTGCCTGAGATTGATGGTTTATTTATCGGTGGCGGCTTTCCTGAAACCCGCATTAATGAACTCGAAAAAAACAGCCACATGCGCGAGCAGATAAAACAGGCGCTAGACAACGGTCTACCCTGTTACGCCGAATGTGGTGGTTTAATGTATCTAAGTCGCAGCCTGAACTGGAATGACCAACAGGGCGAAATGGTCGGTTTTTTACCCGCCGACTGTGTTATGCACAAAGCACCACAGGGGCGAGGCTACATTCAACTTGAGGAAACCTCGCTGCACCCCTGGAAAAATTTCAACCCCGCACCTGCACCCGTAATAGCGGGTCACGAATTCCATTATTCAGCACTTGAAAATCTACCTGCAGATGTTAAATTTGCTTATCAGGTAAAACGTGGCGCAGGTATCAATGGCGAAGCCGATGGCATCGTTATTAACAATACACTGGCTAGCTATGCACATTTGCGTGATACAGCAGCCAACCACTGGGCACAACGCTTTATTCAGTTTGTGCAACAATGTAAACATAACCGGAATCCCTAACATGAACATGATTAAACTCACCCCCGCAGCGGCTAAGATGATTAAACATTCAGCTAAAGAAGGCAATTTAGATGGCCTGCCTTTACGCCTTGCCTGCACTAAAATGCAAGATGGTAGTTACCATTATGGAATGGGCTTTGATGATGTAAAACAGGATGACATTACTCACACATCAGAAGGCATAGATTTAATTGTGTCGATAACAGCCAATGAATTTATGAATGGCATGACCATCGACTATGTAGAAATTGAAGAGGGAAAAGAACAGTTTATCTTTATGAATCCCAATGACCCAAGCTATGTAAAGCCGTCCGAGTAAAATTATATAATTTTATAAAATATAAATATGTCTTTCTCAGAACGCATTTATTACGAAGTTAAACAAATGTCCAATCGACATTTATTTAGCTGCATTTCAGCGCTTTTTATTTTATTATTTTCTTTAGTGCTCAGCAGCATCTGGCTAGCAAACACCGAAACCAATAAAACGCTCGCCATACTCATTCAAATTGCTTTGATTGTTGTGGTTTTTTTTAGTATTTCTTATATTGCGTTAAGCAACCAGCGCAAGCAGGCATTAAATAGTCAACAACAACACAAAGCCCAACAAATACTCTACAACGTAACAACCACAGTCAATGCCGGGCGTGAATTAAAAGAAATTTTAAATTTATTCTGCAAAAAAACTTACACTGAATTACAGGCACAAAATGTTTCAGTATGGTTAATTACAGAAAATAACTGGCTTGAATATATCACGGGTTCAGGCATCGATCCGGAAATTGTATCGCAGCAAAAACGCGTCAAAATTACAGCAGAACTCGCTGCAACATTAATTGATAATTCTATCATCCACGACAATCAACACGTTACTCGCCTGGCAGAAATTCTACAATGTAATGTTGCCGACGATACTCGCTCCTACTACCTGCCGCTGCATCACTTAAATCGGACATTAGGTGTAATAAGAATTAAGTTAAACCAGATGCCGTTAAATAATCAAAATGATTTGTATGAATTATTTTCGACACTGGCGGCACAACTTTGTAATGCGATTGAAAAAGCCAAACAAGATCAGGAGTCGCGACGCATGATTATCATGCAAGAGCGAAGCTTAATCGCTAACGAATTACACGATTCTCTTGCGCAAACATTAGCAAGCTTACGTTTTCAGGTTCGTGTATTAGATGAAACCTTACAGCCCACCGCAGAATTTCAATCCATTCGCGGTATCGAACAGGTTGAAAACAGCCTCGACGAGGCCTATTCAGATTTACGTGAACTCATTGCGCATTGTCGCACGCCCATTGATAAGCAGGGTTTAATTGAAGCCGTAGAAAAATTAATTTCGCGCATGCGTAAAGATTCAAACACCCATGTTTTACTGCAAAAAGAGTGGGATCATTCAGACCTGCCACCAAATTTAGAAATGCATGTATTTAGAATTGTGCAGGAAGCAATGAACAATATACGTAAGCACAGTAATGCACAAAATGTTCGTTTAATGTTTCGGTGTGACGAAAAAGGTCACCACCAAATTTTAATTGAAAATGACGGACACGGTTTTGTGATGCCAAAAGAAAGCGATCACCCGGGAAAACATGTTGGCTTAAGTATCATGCGCGAGCGCGCAAATTATTTAGGCGGCGATTTAAGGGTGGAAAGTGAACCGGACGAAGGCACCCGCATTGAACTTGATTTTACTTATAGCAGTGACACAGATCACGACCCCCTACAAAGACTATCGGAGATAAGCTCTTGAGTATGCGCGTATTAATTATTGACGATCACGCACTGTTTCGCGTTGGCCTACAGGGGCTACTTGAACAACGCGGCATAGAGGTTATCGATGCGGTTGCAGATGGTGCAAAAGGTCTGCTTTTAATCGACGAATTAAAACCGGATATTGTATTACTTGATTTGCGCATGCCCGACATGAGCGGACTGGAAGTGCTGCAAAAAGCCAAAGAGCAAAAAGTTGAAATACCGATTGTTATGCTAACCACCAGCAATGAAGAACAGGACTTAGTTGAGGCGCTTAGAAATGGTGCTCAGGGTTACCTGTTAAAAGATATGGAACCAGACGAATTAGTAAGCGCTTTACGAGATATAGAAAAAGGTAAAAGTGTAGTTGCGCATGGCCTCACTGATGTACTGGCCAAAATGGTTCAGGGCGACCCAATCGAAACCAAACAAATAGAAACCCCCTTCTCCGCACTGACACCCCGTGAGTTAGAAATTTTATGCCTGCTGGCGGATGGGCAAAGCAATAAAGTGATTGCCCGAAATCTTGGCATCTCTGATGGCACAGTAAAACTTCATGTGAAAGCCATTCTTCGTAAACTTGAAGTTCACTCGCGTGTTGAAGCTGCCGTTATTGCGGTTGAACAGGGCCTTAGACAAAAACAGCAAAAAGAATTAAAAGAACAGAAAGAACAGAAAGAACAGAAAGAACAGAAATAGCCATAGTTGGATAAAATAATGAAAACATTCCGATCACTTATTGATGACGTATTACCCAATATAAAGGAGGTATTCCCCTGGGATCTGGATGAAAAGCTTACCAACACAAAAGATATAATTCTTATCGATATTACGGAGCCAGCTGAATTTGGCACCGTACATATTAAAAATTCAATTAATGTGCCAAGAGGTGTTTTAGAAGCGGCCTGTGACTGGGGCTATGAAGACACCGTCCCAGCCCTGGCAAGCGCACGGGATAAAGAAGTTATCGTTATCTGCCGCTCTGGTAACCGAAGTGCTTTAGCTGCCTTTACGATGCAGTTAATGGGGTTTAATAATGTCACATCGCTTAAAACCGGCTTACGTGGCTGGTTTGATTATGAACTATCTTTGTTTAATGAGTTTGAACAGGAAGTTGATGAAGATGATGCGGATGCTTATTTCAGTAAGAGCCCTTCACCTGAACAAATGGAGCCGGAACAGATAGAACCTGAAGGTTAAACTCATTATTCACATTTAATGACAGCAATAATGTGTCAGATTAATGTTTAAGCTTCAATATACTCTGCACAGGCAATGACTCAAACTAGCCAGAAGCAGACGTTTAGTTAATTGTTTTTCTCGATGCTCAGTTGCCCTGTTAAGGAACATGACCATCAGGGACAGTCCGCTGCTTTTTAGCGCCCTGTCCCATGTGG
>Ga0316206_1001988_pt1 | contig 15336 bp, 12 predicted proteins | sample 6monthpyrite_MG_FD_204942 | JGI IMG/M metagenome (GOLD analysis project Ga0316206, IMG submission 204942) | Microbial mat bacterial communities from mineral coupon in-situ incubated in ocean water Damariscotta River, Maine, United States -... | ecosystem: Environmental > Aquatic > Marine >... | reverse complement strand
CTTGTTGATTTTCTGAATCCATTTACCGTGCTGCTTGCCGGCGGAATCCTTCTTGCCATACCACGTTCCAGCGAGTGCTTCCGAATAAAACACCTGGCCAAACAGCATGATGATAACAAGGTAAACAACATGTACAGACTGCTTTTTCAATATGGCGTGACTCATTAGGCTACCCCCGACTTATGAAACACACTCCTGTATCTATTATACTAGCTCGTATCGGCAAGGTTTTAAAGTATCAATATTACCTGAAAATAGGAGGTTCAGAGTGACCTCACATTTTTGAATAGAGATGATAATCATCAAAATTTATCTGGACACTCAGCCTTATTCTTAAAATCTTTATCTGAATCCAGATAAGATAATTCTACAAAAGACAATAACCACTGCTTCTGCTCATTTCGATATTCCAGATAAAGTGATGCAGGCTTGACGTTCTTGTCATATCCATTCACTGTTAGACAAGCTTTGGTACCTTTAATAAACTGATAGTGACTTTTATTTGTAGCTAATGTACTTGCAAAACTGGCCAGAACCGGGAATTGATTCTTCCCCAATTTCTTGATTTTTTTGCGCACATCAAATGAAAGCATATTCAAGACAAATTGATTTTGGGTAAACTTTACGATACTGACATAATTTTTATAATTGTCATACAAGTCAACAGTTGATTTTGTTGCACCAATGACAACAATAAGTGATATCACGGCTGCAATGGAGAATAAAATACGCTTCATTCTAATGCCCCTTAATCTGTAGTAGTTGCCTGTCTCTATTCCAGTACGCATATGATCAGGCCTTACAATTTACATGACTAATGAAAAATGTAAAACCTGATCCTCTCATTTAAATATCGATGTATTTTGAGTATTTCTACAAAGGCATTCAGCTGATTTGCTTGGTCTGACCCTGCTATAGATGTTACGGAATTGAAAAGACAACTGATAGGTGCTTGATACCCACTTCCTGAAAAGGCTTAAACAGTTCCTTGAGCTCTTTATCAGAAAATTTTTCAGGTACCTTTAAAACAACCCTCTGGTTTTTATCATGAACTACATTTCCCAGAACTTTTTTGATTGATTCTGTATCGGTATAAGGTATTTTCTTATTATCAGCTAAAAAGAATCGATCTCTTGTAATAGTAAATGTAATCTTACTTGAGCTTGTTGCACCCGATTTTCGTTCCCACTTTATGGCTGAAAAGTTCTTTGCATCTTCACAAATCCAGGGCTTACCAATCAATTTACTTATTTTAGGTTGTATCGCAGTATAAAAATCCGTGTAACCACTTTTGGAAAGTTCATCAAAAATAGCTAAAAATGCCTTACTTTTTATAACCTGCCTGGTTTTTATACTTAAGTTATCAAACTGTTTGAGTGCAGATGTTTGCTTGTTTCCTTGCCAGTTTTCAGGTTTAAACAGAGCACAGTAGTTAGCTGCCTCTTTACGGTATTGCTGCATGTTTGAAGAGCAGGCCAGAGTAGACAGGCTCAACAATATAAACGTATGCGTTAAAGTAACAAGATTCTTTTTAAATAAAATTGACATAACACCTACTGAACCCTAAGTTGGAATTGCTTAAAAGCATTAAAGATTATAACCAGGCTATTTTGTAATTCATTCGGGTGACGTTGAATCTCTTTAATGATCATCTCCATTTCATTTGGCAAAATATTTATACCGGAATCTTGTAACATCTGAGTCAACCTGATAACTGCTTGCCGCCTTTCCTGTATATTATACCAGTCAGTATTTGTCAGACCTTTAAACAACGAAAGATATTGTTGTTGTACTGTCTGTATAAAAGCATCAGGCATATTAGAAAATGATTTAATGACAGATTGTATCAGAACAGTACTCAATGCACCCCAGGCAGATAAAGACTTTGGTGACAGCACTTGTTTACCATATAGAATCCCTGCAACCTGAGACTGGGTTTTTTCATCTGTAATAACCTTACCCGGGAGATTATCAAGAGTATGGGATTTTACATTCTGTTTTTCTACAGTAATTAATTCCATCACCTTACGATGCAATGTAGGTGCAAAAGCTTTGATGGTTGCTGATTCCTTTGCAAGGGTATTTGCCAGTTCACGAAAAGCTTTTATCTTATCTCTAAGACTAATCGTAGTTACCGTGATATCTGCCCCGGTTACAGCAAGCCATGCAGTAATGCCTACTGTTGAAAACATACCAAGTAAAAAATACATTTCATATTTTGCAATGGTAACTATAGGTTGAGCGGCACGCGAAACCTTGGCGGCAATAGCTCTGGTCGTAATATCCCATAAGAACTCTTTGTGAGATTGTATGAAAAAATGATGGTGTATTGAGCCATTTGAGGGGCTAATCTGTAGATAAAGTACGGTCGTACAACCAACTTCGAGAATAAGTCTTTTCCCATCATAAGATGGATAAACAGTTCTGCTACGTAATTCAATATCACCGAGTTTCCAGCCGACCATATTGAGTTTAATAAATGTTTCGGAATGGAGCTGATCCAGTGGAAAATACCGCCCCAGTGATAACGTAATATCTTTTCGGCCAGCGGGTGGGTTAAATCTATCTTGACAAACACGTACAAGTTGATAGCCATCAGGTGTTAACTTAAATTCCCTGATCTTACCTTTACCTGATTGATGTTGTGCCTGAGTATTCTCCATAGTATTTTTTCTCCAATTCCATGTGGTTAAGCAAAATTGTAGCATCTATAGTATATATTTCTAGTACTTTTTTGGGTGAACCGGGTCAGTCTAAGCTTACCCATAGACAATAATAAGTTTTCATTGATAAAGCACACATTTTAATCCCTCAAACCATTCTTTTAGGCTATAAAATGGGGTTGTTAAGCCATATCAGGTTCTTTTAGTCTACGAGTAAATGACAGCTTGCACATGGTGTTACTTAATTCTTAAAGTAATCATTTTGATATAAAAAAGAGGTTTATAAGCAGAAATATTGATGTATTTTGGGTCTTTTCACAAAGGCTTTCACCTGGTTAATTTGGACTCCGTCTTTGACTTGGCATATAGCGACCGACTATGAGAACATGAATATGAATTTTATTCTCAAAAAAAATAAATTAGAGGATATCAACAATGCTGAAAAATCACACACATGCTGAAGTTCAGCCTAACCTTGAGCGCATTAAATCGAGCGCATCTCTGTTGGAATTTGCAGATAATAGATATACCCCACCGTCTCCAGATGAAATTAAACAGGTGATTGATTATGTAGGATTATCCAGCCTACAACTAGGTAAAGAGCTAGGTATAAAAGATGGCCGAACTGTACGGCGCTGGAAATCTGGCGATGCCAAGATGCCATACGCTGCCTGGCGCCTGCTACTGGTTAAGGCCGGACTAGTTCAGATTGAAACTTTTAAAAATGCAATATAATACTGAACCCTATAAAGTGATCTAACCACTATATAATCTATCTATCAATATGTTGTGATATCAAATTTAAGCAAAAGCTTTGGAAGAATGTCATCGAGGTTTCGTATGTCTTTATCATGCAACTCAATCAGGTTAAATCCGTATTGATTATAAATATCTATTTTCTTTTGCTTTCTAGCCCTATATTTTTCATCACTTTCTAAGCCCCAGAATTCAATATAAACCTTACCCGAAGGTAAATAGAAATCACAATAGGCTTCTTCTTCAATCGGCAATCGTCTTTCATATGCATGAACAATTTCTGCTGTATATAACCAATTATCAATTAGCATCTCTGCTCTTGAACGTACAAAATGACCATCGGCAGTCCGAAGCTGGGCTATAAATTTATCTCTAAAACTACTGCTCTTATCAGATGAGGCTACTGAATCATCATCACCTTTAGTAACAATCTCACCTTTAAGCTCCTTGATAGTTGAAACAAGGGAAGCGTTGTTAATGATATCATTGGGCCAAACTACATAGGGTACACCAGAACTACTGGCTTCCCGCTGCTCACCCCCAACACGCAGACCTAATGCCGTCACCAACCATCCTTTTAGATGCTTTTTTATCCAACCATGCTCAGATAGAATTTGATTTACACGGCGAGCAGAAAAATCAAATGCCGCCCCTAATGCTGTAGAACTAAGCATATTTTCTTGCGATACACCCTCAAGTGATAAATCAGCAGGCCAGACAATATATTGACCAAATCTTTTACTATCCTTTAATTCACCACCTACTTCTTTACCCTGCTTAGTTAAACACCACTGCTCCTTCTCCCTTGCTAAATAACCATAATCTACCAGCTTTCCAAACATCTGTTTTGTTGGGATACTTAAACACTTGGCTAATTGAGATGTTGATATTTTTTTTGTATCCATAATAGGTAATCCAGGCTTATTGTTCTATATAATTAAATGCGAGGTAAATTTAACAATACGCATAGGTCAGTTCTTACAATTCACATAACTAATAAAAAGTGTAAGACCTAACCCTCTCATTTTCTCTGACATTAGGGTATTGCCCTAGACCCCCGACACTTAGGAAACTTTTCACAACCCCAGAATTTTTGACCTGGGTTTGTCCCTTTTTTTGCTACTCTGATAACCATTGCGCTATTACATTTAGGACATAACACTAATTCTGGGCTTTCAATTTTTTCTTGGTTATCATCGACATTACTCTTAACAGAACCAATAAGACTGATAAGTGAGTTTCCACCTATCAGTTCAATATTGTTCTGCTTGGCGAAGCTTTCTGCATCTTTTGTGAATTCTCCAGTAGTCACCACAATGGCATGACTAGCATGATCTGCCTTCATGACACCAAAGATCTCACGTATGATGGAAACACCGACTTTACTTTTCTTCCATTGCTTACACTGAACCAGTGTCTTCTCAGTATCCTTTTGTAATACTAAATCTACGCCACCATCTGGACCTGCCTCCGTTTCGGTAACGGTATAACCTTGTCTACGATAGTATTCACCAACAAGTTCCTCAAACTCTCTCCAGCTAAGCTGCTTTATCGAATTCAGGCTAGTTTGTCTTTCTAACATGTCTCTTTTACGCTTAAAATGGAAAAGCGATAAGCCGGCACCTAGTAAGCAAACAAAGGGAATGATATATTGAAATACTCCAGCGAATTGTCTACTGAGTTGACCTGTAACGCCTTCAAACTGGTGATCACCAACAGATATTTCTGGTGCTTCACTAATGGCATATTGATGAAGAGAAATGTATGACAATATTGCAGCTAAAGCACCAACCCACCAAGGCAATTTTGTAAATATATCCAATAGATCATCTAGAAAGCTTGATTTTTCTCTTGCCATAATCATTCATTACCATTCTTTAAAAACATTGAAAATCTTTCCTCACGTCTAGTATATGGGGTCATCAATAATCACTTACTATTCCTCTGGAACGTATGAAATTTAAACAAGCTAAACAATGTTGAAAGCTCGTGAAAATAGTAAGTTATTAAGGTCGTCACTGTTGTTCTATGATATTTCTGTTAATCCCAAGCTTTTTAAATACTGGTATGTTGAATCATAATAACTTTGTGGTCGCGTATGATCGTCATCAGCACCAGTAGGTACAAATAACACCATACCTTGTCTCGCTCTTGTTAAAAGTACCCGGTATGCATTCTTTTGATACATTTGCCTTTCAGGCTTAATAATTCTTTGCCACTTATTACCACGGAAAGACCAGTTTTCCCATTTGTTTTCTGAATATCTAAAATCAGCATCCCAAGCCATACAAACCCAATCTAACTCAAGCCCCTGAACATCAAACTCTGTTACCACATCCTCAAGATAGTATGATGAACGCACATCATCTTTTCCGTTTAAAAACCAGTGTACTGGATTTGTCTTGGCTCGAATATCAATTGAGTATGGTTTTAAACGATAAGCTTGTGATGAAACAACCATGCCGTAGCGTTCTGACCCACGAGCTTGTTCACGAATCCATATTTTTGCACGATCAAGGTCTCGTGTTAAAACAATAGGATAGTTTTCTTGAATAGACTTTAGGTTTTTCTTTGCATCATTGATATCTAAATCTAGTAACTGCTTAACAAAGAGTGATACTTTTTCACTTCTAAATGAGCGAACTGAGGTTTGAAGATGCAATTCAGGTAAAAATTTCACCCTTGGATTTTTTTTAGTTTGATCAATAATTTTTCTTGCACCGTATTCGCTATCTGTCAGCTTATCTGAGAGATAAACATTCCATTGAGGAAAAGATTTTTCTATAGCATCAAACCATTCACTAATCCCCGCTTCACCAGTATTGATTTCCTGCCCACCACCGACTAAACAGACAATTGCTGCCCAGTCAGTATGTCTATCCATACAAGAAATCAAAAATTCGGGTTCAGACTGACTAAACCCCGGTTGATTTTTCTTTTCGCGCATAAATTTAACAGTCTGATCTTTTGACCAAGCTCTTTGCGCTTCATCAAATAAAGCCACATGTTCAACCGGTGGTTTAGTTAGATCGACAAGACAGTCATCACGAAAATGATGAACGTTTTGAATAAATGCTTTTACCTCACTAAGCGCCTCACCTTTTTTCATTTTCGGACCGACTTCAGCACTTCTAGCTACTTTGTCACGCGCTAATGCTTCCTGAAGAATTTTAACTAAAGGCCCATTACCTGAAAGAAACACGCTATAAAGGTCATCATCAGGACTTATATGTGTTGTTGCTATATCAAGACCAACCAAGGTCTTACCTGCACCCGGAACACCCGTCACAATAATGATCGATTTTTCTGATTTTTCTTTTGATTGTTCAACTATCTTCGTAACTGATTTAGATGTGCATGATAGATTTTCACTTGATGCATCACTACGAGAAATGTCTGTAACTGAATGGCCATTATAAAGTGCCAATGTAGCTTCAATAATTGTAGGGGTAGGCTTATATCCACTCTCTTCCCATTCATTGCTATCTATCGCACCATCTGACTGAAGGTTAAGTACACGCTTAATCGTTTTATCTAATGTGACTTCATTACAACAAATAGGGGATAACAGTCGTTCTTCTGGGAGTGCATTAATTTTAAACTCTACTTCAGGTGCCTTAGTCGCTACCAATATTGGTACTAATGTTACGTGATGACTACCCTCATGGAAATTTTGCATATCAAGTGCGTAGTCCATAACTTGATCAAGGTCCGAAGACTCATAAGATTTAGAACCAACTTTAAATTCAATTACAAAAACAACTGATTCAATAATTACAATTGCATCTACTCTCTTACCCATTCTAGGAATAGAAAATTCAAAGTAAATTTCACCATCAAAATTGCTCAATACAATCTTCAATAAACATGCTTGCTCAAGCCATGCATCACGCTGCAACATAGTTAAATCAAAAGAATGTTGTCGAGTCATTTCCCCAAGAATGTGTTCTGGCTTGTGGTTGCAGAACTCACCTATAGAAGAAGAATAATATGCGCGTTTCATTAAATATCCAGTAGTTGTTTATATTTTCAAAGGTGTCGGTGAGATAAGAACCGGATCGGACCAAGCTTACCCATTGATAATAATAAGTTTTCATCAATAAAACACGTATTTTTATCCCTCAAACTATCCTTTTAGGCTAAAAAGTGAGCTTGTTAAGCCACTTCAGCTACTTTCCATCAACGAGAAAGCATCTATAAGCTCTTGGTGTCTTACTTCATCCTTAAAATAATCATTTTTGATATATAAAAGGTGCTTCTAAGCATATTCCAGATTAAAAATACTTGACCAAAAAATAAATACAGTGCTAAATACTGTTCAGGAAACAACGAAGTAGATAACATTTATAACTGTTATCTACCGATCTCACTTAATAATGGATTATTTTTGCTTATGCGACATCTTCGCTTTGTCATTCCTGTTTTTCTTCTTGCAATAATATATACCAAGCCTGTATATGCAGATACCAGTAATCATACGTTACAACAGAAACTGGAACATGCAAAATCAACCTATTTTAATCAAAAATTAAACACTGCAAGCAACCTGTTTTTACCATTAGCACAAGAAGGCTATGCCGAAGCACAATATTATCTTGGCCTGATTTATAGCACTGATAGCTGGCAGAAAAAAAATTACTCGCTCGCGCTTACATATCTGTTAAGTGCTGCCGATCAAAACCATGCGGCTGCTATGTGGAAAATAGGTCAGCTTTATGATTCAGGAAAGGGCGTACGAAAAGACTTGCTTATCGCAATGGACTGGTACAGAAAATCTCAACAGGCTGAACGAGACAAATTAAATTACGATGCTCGAAACTGGCTTGTTATGAATAATGGTAACAAGGTAAAAGACAGCACCTGGATCGAGCAAATAGAAACACTCAGGCAACAGGCAACACAAGGTAATGTATCATCCCAGTTTCAATTAGGTACTATTTATGATACCGGTGCTGTGGTTCAACTTGATATAAACAAAGCCTTCAAATGGTATAAGAAAGCCGCGGCCAATGGCAATCAGCACGCCATGTTTTTAACAGGTTATTTTCTTTGCAGGGGCCTTACAGGCAATGTAGATAGAAAAAAAGCTGACTTCTGGTTCAGGAAGTCAAACAGAGATATCGTTTGCCACTAATTGAAAAGGAAAATTCATAAATGAATATAGAAGCAAAGAATAAAAGGGGTCGGTGACAAATGCGTCTCATTCGCATATATCATACTCATGATAACAACTTACTCAAATCGACTTATTGCTAATAGAGATGATATGCATCAAAAAAAATAGGGTCAGAGAGCAATTGTTACTAATATTAGCAAATACTGTGCCCTGACCTCAAATACGCATAGAGCCAAGTCTTACAATTTACATGACAAATGAAAAATGTAAGACCTGACCCTCTCATTTTTATACTCTCATTTTTCACCTTTATAGAAGTATGGGTGGAAGTAAGTTATTAAAAAGTGTTTTTTTGCAATTGAATCGCTGGTTCAATACAATAACGCGAGGGATGAAGATAAATAAAAAGGAGATTTACACATGTTTACTCAAGAACAAAAGATTCAACTAAAACAATCCATTAGATCCAATCAGCACGAAATCTTTATAGTTTCATTTGAAGAATTTGATTCAATTTTAAGCTCATATTCACAAGTAAGTGATGTGGTTCTTCATAAAGGCTGGGAAAAGTTAAGAGATAAAGCAGGTTTTGCTGCAAACTATACTGCAAATTTTAATGACACGGTTTTAATGTCAAAGTTAATAGCTGACTTAGGTAGTAGCGGTGCTAAAGTTTATATAAAAAGTTATGGCGGAAAAGCACATCTAATAATCAAAGGTAGAGCGGGGTTGAGACAGGTATTAACGGGAACAAAGTATGGAATTAATAACCCTAAAGTAGTTGCTATGGGGCTAGGACGTGCAGGCGCAATAAATGCCGCTAAAACCGGTGGTATTCTTTCGATTGTGTTGTTGACTACCTATCGTGTAGTTGATTATTTTCTGTCAGATAAAATGACGCTAACACAATTAGTAGGCACATTAGCTACGGACATAATAAAAGTGGGCATTGCTACGGGTGCATCCATTGCGGCAGCTGCTGCATTCGGTAGTGTTACTCTTGCTATTGGGCCAATTGTTGCGGTAATTATTGTTGGTGTAATCTTTTCTGCTGGTTTGGGCTTTATTGATGAGCAATTTGGAATTACAGATAAGGTAATTGCAGGTCTTGAGGTTGTAAGTGATAACCTGGAAAGATTTGTAAGAGTTAGTCAGATGCGTATTAATAAAGTTAAAGAAGATGTGACTGAGTCAATATTGGAAGCGGCATTTGATTATGTCGCAGAAACAACAAGGCGCCTCACAATACGTTTTGTGAAAGGTGTCATACGCAAATACAGTAGCCCTTATAATACTGGTTTTACTAGCTCTGCATCCTCAAGATTTTTCTAGTATGACTAAAAAAATACAAAAGACCTCAATTTCTTTATTTGCAGGTGGTGCCACTTTTGCATTACTTGTTATATTGAGTACCATTTTTTTTGTTTACTATTTTATTGAATTGATAGATGAAATACAGCTGGCTGGTGAAGTGGTTTCACTACGCAAATGGATTTTTGTCTTGCCCGGTGTATGCATAGCCGGGGGGATATTGTCATATATTGCTTTGTACGAGTCTGTTACAGGTAAACCAAGTAGTAAAAAAATGGGAAGGCTGCTTTCATGGGGCACACTGCTTTCGTTAGGTTTGATTTTTATTTTACCCCTATCTGCTGAGCGCATGACTGAATCCTACCTGGAACCGCAAGATTATGGTATTTGCCATGGTGCATCATACCAATGGTTATATGTACAAACGATTGTCTATACCCGATCCCCTGAACATTGTGATGCCCTGACACTTCAGAGGAAAGGAAAAGCTGGTTACGGTAGTTAGCATGAAAAATAATTATTTTGGGTCTTTTTCAAAGGCTTTCAGCTGATTAGGGTAATCCCCCCCGGAAAATAAGGGTGGCGGATTGAACCAATAGGATTGAGTGTAATATTCAGACCTAATCCTCTCCTATTCATTCCCTGCTCTAATTTACTAACCACATCAAGGTAATCAGGTTTACCAGAACCGTTGTCATGCTCCACATGCAATGCATGTTTCGATTAAATATCAATTAAGTAATCCAGTTATAACTAATATGTTCTATTTCTATCACGGATCGATAGATAACCCGCTACGACTGTCGGTAATGTTTTGTGAGATATAGGTGATAGATCCGTGACACTATCACCCTAGGATATAGCTGTATTTAAAAAGTAATAAAAAATGGAGGCAGTCATGAAAACCCGTCGGTATTTTTTCTATAAGGAAGTATTTATCTCAAGCTTTATTGTTCTATTCATTCTGGCAGGCTCTCTTGCCACTCATTCCGATCTAATGGCAAGTGAAGGATATACACATAAGTTACATGATTCTGATGATGATAAAAAAACATCTGCATCGGCTGACTGGCCCTTATACTCACGCGATTTCAATAACTCTAACTTCAATGCAGATGAACGTCTCCTGAACAAACATAACGCAAGATACTTACGCCGGTCCTGGGAAACATTTAACGATGATACTCACGTTTCAGAGCAACCACCAACAGGATTCATACTCGAGTCAATACTGGGCTTGAAATTTCCCAATGCAGTAGTTGGTGTTGTAGCATCACCTATCATTCGTGACGGCACAATTTATTATATCGATGCGCTCGGCACTATGTTCGCCCGGGATGCACGTACCGGCACAATAACTGATCCTGATGCGCATTGGACCACAACACTGGTTGACCCTGACTTCGCTAATGCTGCAACGCCTGTATTACCGGAACTGATTTATACCGCACCCATTGTTACAGATAAGTATATTTGGGTATTGGGCTCTGCATACGGCCAGTTGCATTTGCTTGAACGTAAAGGTGGACGTGAGATAGATTTTGATCCCACCTCATCCGCAGTCGATCCCTTTCTACTGGTCTCTGACCTTCCTTTCTCTTCGGTTTTGGGTGAAGCGGTTATCATCGATGTTAACGAACGGAAACTATTAATCGCCAGTATCAATGTTATTCTTAATGATGCCCTGGTGCAGGGTGCAGAAGGAGGCTTGCAAATCGCCTTTGATGTGACAAACCCGACCCGGCCTACTGAAGTATGGCGCCGAAGCACGCTGGAAACCAATCCTGCCACCGGCAAAAGATTTGGCAGTGGTGTGTCTGCAGGTTCCGGGTTAGCGGTCGACCTTAAACGTCATCTTATTTTTGGTGGTACCGGGCAGAACACGACAGAACCTTATCCGGGTTACCCCGACCCTGCCCTTGCGCCAAACGGATATGTTGACCGTAGCGACTCACTTTATGCAATCGACTACACCACGGGTGAATTTGTCTGGACAAGTCAGTTTCATAACGGCGACGTCTTTAATTTAAACGCGCCCGTATCCACGGGGCCGAACCAGGCTACCGGTCCACGCGATGCTGATGTCCTTTCACCACCGATTCTGTTTAAGATCAATCACTATGGTGAAAAACGGGATGTAGCAGGCAATGGAAGTAAAGGTGGCTTGTTTCGTGTTGTCGATCGGGACACCGGCAAAACAGTTTGGCAACGACAAATCAGCAAGCCTACCGGTATTGGTGGCATTCAGGCTGGCGCAGCAGTAGCCAGAGGTGTTGTATATGTAGCTGGATTCGAAGGCATCGATGATGGTTTTTCTGATGCACAGTTCGGTATCTCACTTGATAGCGGGCTTTTCGCAAATGCATTTTTTGCCACATTTAGCCCGAGGTTTTGGGCCGATGTCGAAGATGTAATCGATGACGCAAACCCGGCAACCGGTATGCGTATCAAGGTATATGCACTGGATGCGTCTACCGGAAACTCGATATGGAAATTTCAGGATGGCAAAGATTACGTGGAGCTGCTGGCTGGCGCGGCATTAAGACATGTATCGGTCGCAAACGGATTAGTATTTGTTACGGCATCATCGGGTAAACTTTTTGTATTGAACTCTATTGATGGAAAAGTTTTGTTTACCGACCAGAGCATCGATCTCAACGCAGCCTTTGATCTTGGCCTGGGAAAACCGCATCACGCCAGCATGAATAGTGGCACCCTCATCAGTCGCGGCATGGTCTATGTACCTTATGGCGCACAAAACAACCCTTCCGGTGGCATAATCGCCTATGCACTTAACCATGCACCTGATGCAACAAGTGATACAGCACTTATTGTAAACAAACGCTCTGTCATCATTGATGCCCTTGCAAATGACAGTGACCCTGATGGAGATGCGTTGCAGTTTGTTAACATAGCGGGGCAGAAAATTAATCTCGATGATGGTCTGCAAGATATCGTACATCTTAAGTTTGGCACCGTGGAAGTCTTTAACCCGGGAGACGACCGTCTAAATCCAAAAGCAGCATATTTGAGATTTACACCCAATAATCGTTTTAGAAATCGACACCAGTTCCGTTACCAGATAGCTGATGTAGCACCAAAGCGCATAGTGAATGGTATTGTGCTCAACGAGTCGGAACCCACACATACACCACGTCGTGCCAGTTCCCGCATACGCTTGCTAAAGAGCCGCACGAATAATAAACGATCGGGACATGGACGCCCATAGAACCGGAGTTAGCACGGGGCTGGTCGCAAACAATTCAATAAAAATTCGGGCGTCCAGGGGTAAATTAGCGGCACTCATCAATATAAAAATGACCCGCATAAAAAAGGCTCACGTGAAAACACGTGAGCCTTTGATATATATGCTGCCCCCTATTACCGTGTTTAACTATGAAGAGCAGCTCAAATGCGACAATCCGCCGACCTCACAGAACTCAGACGGCTTCAACCTATAGTATTTCTCCTCCACGTCCTTCGACTGCTCGGCGTATGGCTGCGTCATAACTTCCTGCAACTCACGAACTAAAGCGTAGTTCCCGGTGACCGCTTGCTGATACGCAGGTGCAAGCAACCACTCTCGCAAACTGTATTTTGGGTTGACGAGTTTCATCTGCCTAGAGATCTCCTCAAGGGAACGTGACGGCGCTGCATTCGTATTGCTCGTATTGGCGATGAGCAGTTTCCATTTTGTAAGCCAATCTGTCCAACGCTTGTCTATCTCTTCATTCAAATTTTTGTAGAAGCTTTTTTTAAGTGGGCCAATGTCATCAGGTACCATCGAGAGCTCGCGGAAGAAGATCGTGTAATCAACAGACGTTTGCATCATAAGCGTTGCGACTTCATTGAACAACGCCGCGTTAAACGTATCCAGTCCAAGTTTAGCCGCTAACATCTTTTCCATTTCCTCTTGCATCACTTGTCCAAAGCCATTTCGAATCTCGTTGAGTTGTTGCATGGCATTAAGATCTGACTCCAGTAATGGCTGCAACGCCGTACAAAACATCTCGAAGTTGCGTTCTGCTGCCACGGGTTGGTTCAAAAACGAGAAGTGATCCCCGCCCCCCGTCCATGGTTGGTAGTGTGGATCAAAAACCTCACAGAATCCAAATGGACCGTAGTCGAGTGTGAAGCCACCGGCCGCACAGTTATCGCTGTTGAAGTTGCCCTGGCAATAGCCGACACGGATCCAGTTCGCCACTAGTGACGTAAGACGGCTGCGGAATTCCCGCGCGAGCAACACGATTTTCTCGGCGGTGCATAATTTATTATCGATGACGTCAGCGTACTCACGATCGATCAAGTGCAACACAATCTTCTCGAGTTCCTCCATCGCATTGGGGTGTTCCTTCTTTCGGGCACGGCGACCGAAGAGCTCGATCTGGCCGACCCGAATGAACGACGGAGCGACGCGCGTCGAGATCGCCACTGGCTCAGATATCGTCATGTCGGGATCCTTCGATCGCGAGCCCTCCGAGTACCACGGTCGCTGGACCTTCTCTGTTTTCGAAACGTATAAACTCAGAGACCGTGATGTTGGCACACCAAGCGCGTGCATGTGTTCCTGTGCCAGAAACTCCCGGACACTCGAGCGCAGGACGGCACGACCATCCGCGCCGCGGCAGTATGGTGTCCGACCGCCTCCTTTCAATTGCATTTCCCAGCGTCGACCATTGATGACGGCCTCAAGCACGGAAACTGCGCGACCGTCGCCATATCCGTTACCGGTCTGGAACGGACACTGTTGGTAGTATTCGTTGCCGAAGATAGAAAGTGCGTAGCCACTGGCCCAACCAAGCTTGCGCATCGGCTCAGGAAGGTGCGACAGGTCGCCGGTGAATAGTCGGACGAAATCGGCTGACTCAGCCATGCTGTCTGCAAAGCCAAGTTCGTGGAAAAAGTTTTTGCTGTGTGCGACGTAATCGGGGTCCTCGATTGGCGTGGGATTGACGGGGACATAATGTCCCGTGAATACTTGTCGTGGCGAGTGGTCAGCGCCGTTTGCTTTCGCGTCAGGATCACACTTGAGTGTGTCCATGAGCGAGTAGCTTGCACATTTCGCGAGATCGTCAAGCGTAAAGACGGTTGGGCTGCTCTTCTGGGACAGTCTATTTTCCATAAGTCTACTCCGGGTTCATGGTGCGGTTGGAGATGTTGTCAAACGAACGTCTTCTACTGGCCCGCCAACGGTGAAGTGATAAAGATCCTGGTAGTGCCTATCCTCGAGGCCAAGCACTTCATGCATGGCATCATCAAAATAACAGCCAATGCCGGTGCTGCGAATACCCGCCGCTTCCGCTTCCAGATACAGCAGCTGTCCAATAACACCGGCTTCCCAAAACAGCCGCGGATAAAACCAAGGGCCATAGTCTTGCAAAGGCGTTTCATACTCAGCAATCATCGCAAGACTAAAACAGCCATCGCTGGCGATATCCTGAAAACAGGAAATCTGCCGGCTAGCTTCCTGTGCATCCCTTTCAAGCAAAC
>Ga0316206_1001984_pt1 | contig 15354 bp, 17 predicted proteins | sample 6monthpyrite_MG_FD_204942 | JGI IMG/M metagenome (GOLD analysis project Ga0316206, IMG submission 204942) | Microbial mat bacterial communities from mineral coupon in-situ incubated in ocean water Damariscotta River, Maine, United States -... | ecosystem: Environmental > Aquatic > Marine >... | reverse complement strand
TTCCCATTATTCAAAAGTATCGGCATAAGCTCACCGCGCTTATTGTTGGACACGACCATATCGCGAGTTTACACACTATCGATGGGTTGCCGATGATTGTCAGTGGCGCAGTTTTTCAGCCCATTCCCACCGTTCCCTTTAATTATGTCTCCCAGGAACGTGGTCTTTTCGTGCAAACCCGCTGGTTGTTTCAGAAAGCTGCCTATTGGGTGCGCTTAGATGTCGACCCCGCAAATGGAAATGTTTGGGTTAACTATGTCAATGTCGACGATGATAGGGTTGATTGTTCTGCTTTAATTTCTGGTAAGCGACTGCTCTTAAAAACAAATTGCTACAAAACCACAGCTGCCGGTACGAAAATTTCTCTCGAATAAAGTTATTGTTGACTTTGGTTCCATGTTTAATTTGTTTTGCTCGATTCTGGCATCGTGAAAAAAATTCATGGTCAGGAGTTTACCCTAATTAAATCAAGTCAGAAGTTGTAGAAGAACTCTCATGATAGAAAGAACAAATTAATTATGGGGGGTCATGATTAAATCTTTATCTTTATCTTTAGTTATCGCATTTTTATGTCTACATAAAACTTATGCCGTGAATATTTCCTGCTCAAAATACGCTGCTCGTTTTTTTGTTGCTGAAACCCATGAAAAAATAACGCGAAATTTATTTAACGGAAATATTATCCATGGCCATGCCTTTTCAGCTAATAGCAATAGGAATGCTATATATAAAGTTATAATTAAAAACCCCAAAACAGGCGAACAAGAAAAAGCAGTCTTAAAACCGCGCAAATATGGCGATGGATATGGTTTTAATAGAACTCCAATGGAATACGTAGGTTATTGGTTTAATTTAAAATTGGGAATGGATTATATTCCTCCCTCAGCTTATCGAGACCCCGCTAAAGGTAAAGGAGTTTGGCTCAATGGACAGCAGATGCCAGAAAGTGCCCTCATCGTTTGGGTGGAAGATTCCCATCTCTTATTTGATGTACCCTATGAAAACTGGGTATTAGATAGTCCTTATTCAGAAATGGATAAGAAATTATTTTTTTCTGATGTCCAAATTTTTGATCATGGTATTATGAATTCAGATCGCCATCGCGATAATTTCATGCGCGGTAAACATTGGGGGAATGGTCAGTATGCCCCTATGTTAATAGATCAGGCAGGAGGATTAAACAAAAATCATTATTCTTGGACTTTTCCACAACACCAAACAATCCATGAGGCTCCACTCTATATACGCAAAAGTACATATGAAAATTTGCTAATTTTTAATATGAAAACTCTCGATGAAGTAAGTGAATTCACCTCCCAACAAGAGAGGGAGGAGTGGATGGGGAGAATTGAAGAAATTTTGGGATATTTTAATAATATAATTCGCTTAAATGGTTTTGCAGAAACTGTTATTGACAGGTAAAAAAAAAGCTATTTTTGAGTATAGAAAAGTTGATACATCATTAGTATGAGCAATAAAAGAAAGTATTGCGTTCCCTGGAGTTTATGCTGGGAGGTTATATTTTACAGGGCAAAATCATTTTATGTTTCTTGGGGATGTTCATCTGTTGATAATTTTTCAGTAAAATTTGTAAAGGGAGGACTTGTGTTTGATCGAGGGATGAAGCCCGCTTCGAGATTGAACTCAAATTCCTTGGCGGGGCCTCGACTGAGACCAAAATGGTTAAAGAGTAGAACTCTGACTTCATCTTGCGGGTAATTATCTTCAGTGAGAATGTTTAAAATTTTAAAAAAGCTCATTTTTAATTCATTGGAAATTTTTTCAGCGGCATCTGTTGAGCAACTAAAAACTCGATGGCCAGTTAAGTTATTAGTATCCAGTGGAATGTCTGATTTTTTAAGCTTGTCTAGAATGGAGGAGAGTGAGCGATAATGTAGGAAGCTGAGTATTTTTGTGTTTTCTGCTGACGATAGAAATTTTGTGGTTTCGAGGGTTTCAATGGTTTGCTGTAATTTCCCATCACAGGTATATTTTAATAGATTATTTTCTAGTGAAACTTGAATGGCCTTTTCCACTTGCTGCCTGCTTAAACTAAGTCGCTTGGCAATCTCCTCGAGATCATGATGTGCTAAATTTTGGTATTCAACGGTGCCTATGTAGTATTGCACAAAACCGGCCCATGGGACGCTTGCATCCCCAACAATTTTGGATTTGAGAGATGCAAAGTCTTGTCTTAGGTCTGGCAACAATTCAAGGATTTCTAGTTCCTTGAGCAGGCTTAAAAAAAGCTGGGGGGCATAGGCAAAAAGTTTTAAGATGATAATAAAAGGAACTTCTGTTTGTTGACAGATCCAGCGGTTAAATTTTTGTTGATTTATATTGAGGTAGGTACAGATAGATTTTTTGCATCCGTCAAAATGATAATCTAAAAATAAAGTTAAAATAGCTTCACCTACATGTTTGTTTTCTTGCGGGGATAAATTATAAATACGCTCTAATATTGTTTTGATATCAATTTTTAAGATATCGCAAATTTTATAAAAATCTTGCCAGAGGAAAGTTTTGTGACCACTTTCCCATTTTGCATATTGATTATAGGTATAGCCAAGCTTTAGACTCATGGCCATCAGAGAGCGATTCCCTCTCAGCCTCTTGAGAGTGGCATTCATAATATTATTATAATTAAAATTTTTCTGAGTGTTTTCCATAAAATTCTTTCACCTGTTAAGAAAATTAATGTAGATAATTTTTTTTAAAATATATTCAATTATGAAAATATAAAGTTATAAATGGATACGCAAAATATGCTTCCCCTTGGCTCATTATTTGATGTCTCATATAATAAATCAAGAGAAAATCAGTTAAACAAAGGATTATTATGATTAATTCTGAAAAGTCCGTGAAAAGTGGTTATTCCGTCCCCTATTGGTGGTACGATATCAGAGGCTTTTTTATTTTTAAAATATGCTATCAAGATTCAATTTTTTCTGTCTTAAACTTTTTTGCGAGAAATTTTTCAAAAAATCATCTTGAAGTAGCTGTTGGTAGCGCTAGTTTTATGAAAGTTGCTCTCCTTTTTAGAAAAGTGAGAAGGCTAGGAAAGGCTTCGGGGACAGCATTCGACTACACTCCAGAAATGCTAGCAGGAGCAAAAAACCAGCTAAATAAATTAGATTGGAAAATTGAACAGGCGGATGTCACAAAACTTACATATAGTAGCGAAAAGTTTGAAACTATTAATGTCGCCAACGCTTTTCATTGCTTTAAAGATCCTTTGCAATCTGCAAAAGAGTTGCTACGGGTGTTGAAACCAGAGGGCAGTTTGGCAGTTAATTTATTACTTTATCCTAAAAAGAAGTCATTTTTGAATCGACAAGCTCATAAGGTAAATGAATGGGGAAAGAAAAATAATATTCTCGAATCCCCGGTTGATGCCAATGAGTCCCGTGAATTATTCGTTTCCGCAGGTTTTGTGATTGAAAAAGATCAAGTCATTAAAAATAATTTACGTCTTGTTCTTAAAAGGCCAAAAAAATAGGGTGATTAATATGCCAAATAAAAAAATTGAAGAATTGCAGGAACATCTTGACGATAGCACTATGCCTTTGGAGGTGCGAAAAAAACTTTTATTGGAAATTCATGAACATAATTTAAAATTTGGAGCTTATAAAAAATTTATTAAAAATTTTGACGATTGGCTTAAAAAAAATAATTTATACCAGAAAAAAATTAAAATTTTAGAGTTGGGACCAGGCGCCGGTGGTATGTGTGAAGCTCTCCATAATTGGGGCAAAGAAAAAGATATTGAACTTGAATTGCATGGATTGGATGTTTCACAAGATATAACGGACTGGCAAAAAAGTCGCTTATCAAAGTTGAATATATCTTTTAATACGCATTTAGCGGGAGATCAATATTTAAAGCAATTCTCAGACAATAAATTCGATTTTGTTATTTCCTTTCATGTGCTCCATCATATCCATCCCTACAATACTATGTACGAGGCTTTGAGGGACTCGTTACGGGTATCGAGAAAGGGTCTTTTTGCTATCGATATCGATAAACGTCCTTTTACCTACACCTTGACAAAAATATGGAATAAAATTAATGGTATTAGCGAAATGTTAAATCACGATGGACTTGTCTCGGTCAAGAGATCATACAAACGCAAGGACATGCATAAAACCGCACGAAGGCTGTCGCAACAATATTATATAAATTATGAATGTAAGCGCCTTTTTTTAATACCCTATTATAGATTAGGATTATGTTTTAAAAATAACTTATAACTTATTATGATATCACAGTTTTTACTGAATCATTCTTTTGCCCTTAAAGCTCCAGTAAGGATAAAAAAACATTTTTTTTAATGTCCATTGATAGTTTAACTTTTTCGCCGGTAGCAAAAGGCCCTGAGAAATAGTCTGTGGTGAATGGGCGCGCAAAATACTTTTTATGCCATCTTCACTAAGCTCAGGTGAGACGCCCATTAGGTAATTCCATATTTTTGCAAAGAGTACGGCACCCGGTCGATTGTCTAGATCAAATATATAAACCCCATACTTTCTTCTAAGATGGAAACTGGTTGTTTTCGATCAATCTGGCCAAACGCCCATTTTTCAAAGCCCTTAATAAACTTTTTATAAATTCTAAAACGATGGTTAGATTGGTCTATCTCATCAATCAGCGACCAACGAAAATCAAAGGGAAGGTCAGGATCGTCTAGTTTTTCTTGGTATGGATCTTGTTGCATATAATTCCTGGCCGCTCATGTATTAATGATTTTTAAAGCATAAATATTTGTTTTTATCAAAAACTACTTGTCGGCCATTATACCAATTTAATTGAACTTTGCGTCCAAGTTCGCCACATTTAATATTTCCTGAAGGAAAAAAGGAAATAGTTGAATGAGGTTTAAAAAAAATTGAATTGCCAAGCGCCTGGAAGAGAAGTCCTTCTTTTGCAAGAGTCGATTTGATGATATTACCCAATCCATCTAAATGGATGGTGTTACTGAGCTTTATGTTTCTAGGCCCAATTTTAAACCTGGCCTGTTCTATAAAAAAGTTTTTTAACCCGCCACTTTCATAAAACTTAATATTTTTTTGTACATTGGGGTAGTCAGATAATTCAATTATCGTAGAATTTAATAAGACTTTACCACTCATATATTTAAAATGTTTTGGCCGGCCATCAACATAGAATTTAACACGACTACCATTAGGCACCATAATTTCGAAGTTCTTTCCATTGATCAAGATATTCGAGCTGGTTTCTCCGAATTCGACGGTTCCATTTTCATAGAAGGTGATGCCGTAAATTCCATATAATGGAATGGCCTGCTCAATAAAGGGGGATTGGTAGTGAAAAGTATTTTCGCCCCATAGTTTGTTTAGCTGACCATTATCGTAAAATGAAATAAATCTATTTATGATTAATTCTTGTGATTGGTAGAGGAAAGTAGAATTTTTAATGGGGACCGCAGACTTTAACTGACCATTTGGATAAAACGCAAAATATTGAGACAAATCAACTAAAACACTTTGTATTTCGAGGGAATTGAGACCGATTTCCTTGGCCAAACGGAGAAAGTCCTCAGGAGTAAAATTATTTAAAGCATCTGAAATAAGGTAGGCAATAAAACGCCGAACGGGTATGGAGGTAGGAGTTTGCATTTCACGATAAATTAATTCATGGAGAATCAGTGCCGCTCGATTATTATTATCTAGTTGATCCCAAAGATTTTTATTAATAAAATATCTTTTATCATTAGAAAATCTTGGGTTTTGTTGATTGATTATCTGCTTTAACTTACAATTATTGGGGATAAAAATATGCGAGGAGTCTTGAATATCACCAAAATTCACATCTTTTAAAAACTTAGATTCCTTATAAAAACTATCAAACCACTTTTTGTATTTTAACGCTCGTCTTTTGGAAAATAATTTAAGACGGTTTAGAACGATCTCAACTTTCTTTTCGACGGTTAATGAATTATCACCAAGACTAAGTTCTTTTTCATGTATTTCACGAGTTTCAAAAATATCGAGGAGTTCTAATGTTACTGGAGAATCAGCGAAGCTACATTCGAGGACATCTCCTCCATTACCGCGTTCATCACCATTACCATCACGAGCAGCGGCCAAGGAGATTGACAAAATGACAAGAGGGAGAAAAATAATCTTATACATTGGTAAGTGGGAAGAGTTGTATGGAAAGCTGGTAGACCTCGTTTTTCTCACCTTCTTCTAGCAGAGTTTCCATTTTTCCTCTGAACTGCCTGATAAACTCTTTCGCCTTTAAAAGTTTCTTCTGATTCACTGGTAAGATAATTGCTGAGTAGTCCCTAAACTTAATATCCACCTCAGTTAATTTTTTGTAGGCAAGTTCTAATTCCATTAAATGTGCTTTTTGTAAGGCAAGACTTGAAATATCTTCCGAAGTTTTAAATTTTTTCTTAGTTCTTTTATAGGTGCCATTTTCATCAACTTCAATGAGTTTTTCTTGCAATAGATTTTCCATGACTTTTGCCATTCTCGTTTCTTTTATGCAAAGGCGATTGGCCAGCCAGGGAATAGTTGAATGAATAGAATGAGTCGTTAAAAGATTTAATAAAGCATAATGTTCCCACTCTGCTATAATTTTAAAATGCAATTCATTATCTAGATATGTCGTTTCTAATGCTTTAGCCTCTAAATTCCCTAAACGGAAATTGCTTTGGGTGTCGAATACATTGCTCATAAATTTTGTTTTTTTTTCTTTTTTTAACTTAAGCTTCTGGCAAATAAACTCCAAATGTTTAAGGGGAAGACCTCTTTTACCTTTTAAAATATTTGATAAGCTACCCGCATTGAGACCGAGATGGGCCGCATATGCACGAAGGGAATAATATTTATTCGTCCCTTTCAATCTATCGTAGCCCTTTTTGAGCTCCTGAATATAGTATTCTTCCATAACCACCCAGCTTGCATTTTTGCTTTAAAAAAATATCAACGATCTATTAATAAATCAATGACTAAACCTTCTTATGCAAAATGCGCATTGCATATTTGCAACACTTCACGCCATCCATTTTAAGGGGACGAGGGTTTATGACGAATAATTCTCATGAGAATTCTATTTATGAAAAGAATGACAGATATATTTAGAAAAATTACCAGAAGGTTACCAAAAACCATGAGATTTTTTATTTATAGGAAATCGCTAGTGCTAACACCTGTTTCGCGCCATTTAAAATTCAAAATGGCGCAATCTAAATGGGAATTAGAGATGGCCTATAAATTATTGTATGAAAGTTATGTTGCAGAAGGATATATGCGGAATAACCCTGCTGGACTGCGTATTACCCCCTATCATGCTTTGCCAAGTACAGTGTTATTAATAGCTTTATGGGACGATGAAATTGTCGGCACCATTTCAATTATTAGAGACAACTCGTTTGGGTTACCTTTAGAAAATGAATTCGCTACAGCGAGCATTCGTGGTACTGGAAAAAATATTTCGGAAATATCCTCATTGGCGATAAAAAAGGAATTCCGCAATAATTCAAGTCTTATCCTTTTCCCATTACTGCGATATATGTATTATTTCTGCATTGATTATTTTGCCGTTCACTTGCTGACTATTTGTGTACACCCAAAGTGGCATGATTTTTATTGTGGAATATTGCTTTTTAGGCCACTCGATAAAAAACTTCTAAAAAATTATGGTTTTGCAGCAGATGCTCCGGGAAAAACATATTATCTCGATCTCATTGATTCCTACCAACAATATAAAAAAGTTTATGGAAATGGAAATGGAAATGGAAAAGAAAATAACTTATTTCAATATATGACGACTGACAAGTTCCTATTAGGGGGTGAGCTTTAACCGCTGGGGGTATTTTACTATAGACATACCTCTTTGGTTTATTAACCTTTGGGGCGGTATAGGATTATTTTCGAATCGAATAGTAACTCCCTTGATGGGAAATATACAGAGGAAATTATTATGACAGAGAACCCACTACTAGAAAATTCTATCCTTAATTTTTTAAACTCTTTAAAAGTTAAGAATATTGAAGTTCATGCTACATTAGAAGAGATGGCCGCGTTTTTAAGTAATACAGTTGGTGCTACTAGAGAAGTATTGTCCATCGTTTTTCCTAAAACGGAGCAGGAGGTGGTTGAGATTATTCACGCCGCCAATAAATATAAAATACTCCTTTATCCGGTGAGTACAGGGAATAACTGGGGGTATGGAGGGCAACTTCCCATAAAAACTCGCTCAGTTATTGTTAACTTGTCTAAACTTAAGCAAATCATAGAAGTCAATGATGATTTAGGTTTTGTCCGTTTAACTCCCGGAGTAACTCAACAAATGCTCCATGAATACCTCGTGAAACATGATCTTGACTTTATGGTGCCTACCACTGGTGCTGGCCCCCATTGTAGTATTTTAGGAAATGCATTAGAGCGTGGTTACGGCATTACTCCCATTGCAGATCATTTTGAGTCCATACTTTCCTTAAAAGCGATATTACCAAATGGTGAAAAATATCACTCTGCTTTGGTTGATTTTGCCGGGGAGCTTGTTGATAATTGTTATAAATGGGGAATTGGTCCCTATTTAGATGGGCTTTTTTCACAGGGAAATTTTGGCATTGTCACAGAAATGACCGTCGCTTTAAAACGTCGGCCTAAAAAAGTAGAAGCTTTCTTTTTTAATTTGAAAGATGAAGGCGCCTTGCTGAACTTTATCCCCACCCTTGCGAAATTAAGAGATGAACTAGGCCCTACCATAGGCGGGGTTAATTTAATGAATGCCCGGCGTGTTTTATCTATGTTAGAGCAAGAGAAGGCGAGCGATGCACTTTTTACAAAGGATGAGATTCGAGCATTATCCAAAAAACATGGGGTAGGTGAATGGAATTGTGTGGGAGCTCTTTATGGTACCCAGGCAATGGTGAAAAATGCCAAAGATATTATCAAAAAAGAGTTAAAAAAGACGACTAAAAGAATACTTTTTTTTGATAAAAATAAAACGAGTAAGATCAATAAACTATTCAATCAGTTCAGTTGTCTAAACAATCTATTTCCTCTCCTCGCGGTTAAAGTGGACCGTTTGAACAAATTAATGGATGCGCTAGCAGGGCAACCAAGTCAGGTGGCCCTGCCACTGGTCTACTGGAAATGTGCTCATTTAATGCCTGCCAACTCAGATAAGATCAACCCGGACCAGGATGGAGCGGGTCTTATATGGTATTCCCCCCTCGTTCCTAAAAAAAAGGATATCGTTTTAAGTTTTATAAAAATGCTGGAGAGTCATTGTTTAAAGAAAAATATCGAACCTTTAATCACCTTAACCTCCCTTTCCTCACGTTGTTTTGACGCCACAGTGCCCATTCTTTTCGATAAGTCCGACTTAACAAGTAAAGAGAATGCGCTGCAGTTATACAAAAATATTCTTAAAAATGGTCAAGAAATTGGGATTGCTCCCTATAGACTAGGAGTTAATTCTATGGATAGTTTGACGAATCTGTCTTGCCCATCCATAGACTTAGCGGCGCAAATAAAATTGGCGATAGATCCTAATGGGATTATATCCCCTGGGAGATATGTAAAAATTAAATAAGCTCATAAGAAAAAAATATTATTGCGAATTTTACATCTTTACGCCTCTAACATCAGCTTGACTAAAATATTCATCGCTGGATGCGCTTCCATCCAATGTTGGAAAGGCAGGCAAAACAAATTAAACTATAAATGTGCAAATCCTTTTGCATATTTTGTTTTTGTCTGGGAGGGGGGGCTGCGAAACTTTTACCCTCTCTGATATTATAATTTTCTATGTTTCACAAATATTTTTTAACAAGTGATTTTAAACCAGACATTGCCTAAGCTGCCTTAAGGTCAAAATTAATCTCATCATATTCCACGGTAGGGATTTTAACCTCTCTGCCGTTAACCTTTTTCTTTTTAATTTTCACGGCCCCCATTTCCTCAAAAAAGATAATAATCTTGCTTAAGTTAGAAACATCTATTCCTGTGATTTTTGCCAACTCATAGATTGACTGAGGCTTGAAAACAGAGATGCTTGAGAGTACGTAAATATTCTTAGCAAATTTTTCAAAACTCTTTTTGCTATCAAATGAAATTTCAAAATGAGGTTCCTTAATCTTGCCTTGCTTTGCCTTCTTATAAGCTTTTTTAAAACCTTCCAAAGCCTCTGTAGGACTCTTAATAGAAATAATTAATCGTTTTTTCATAAACGAACTCCTAAATGATTAAAAACTAGTAGTTTAAACTCTTCAATCAACTTATCAATACTAATGAATTTATGCCCAAACTCGTCATCATTAATATGATAATGTGGTCCTTTTGGATGATGGTTATCCATAAGTACTCTTTGCTTTGTCTTAATATCAAAACAAATTAGAGAATATTTTAGACAATCCGGGTATCGTTCACTTTTACCCACATCATGAAGTTTATACTCCACAGTATAGCGTTCTTTTACTTCTAACTTTTCATGATAAATCAAACGAGCCTTCACGTTGGTAATTTATACCAATATTGCCTTAAAAACAACCCCTCCTCGACTTAACTTCAAATATTGAATGTCTCTAACTGGGGTCGAAAAAGGCTGGGAGTACCAATTTATATTAAGCCCCTAGAAATAGGGGCTTTTTTTTGCCTGGACATTTCTGCACACTTTAATTCTCTCTGACCTTCAATTCTAAGTAGCCAACAAACTTCTTAAACCCATCGCTATCTTTTGCATCCTTATTGTTGGCCTTTAGATAATTAGCAATTGAAAGGAGTTCACTATAGGTACTTTACCTTTCCCCTTTCAACAGATCTGAATGAGCAATCTTGCCAAACATGTCAACAATACCATAATCAACCTTAATATTTTTGTTTATAATTAAGACCTTACATCAATTGATTAGAGAGTGAAGCAAAATGATCAGGTTTTGAAAAATAAGGCATAAATCTACAACAAATTTAAAATGCATCCAGCTTTATTTATCTTATCCACTAACTTAATCCACTAACTTAGCGTGAAGTCGAAGAAATTATGTTAGGAGAAGGAATAAATGTTGATCATTCGACCATTAATTTATTCATTTAACATACTCCAAAAATTTTAAAAAGGTTTCAAAAAACAAAAAAAATGCTGGGTCTTCTTGGAGAATGGACGGAGACTTATGTTAAAGTTTCCGGAATTTGGTATTTTTTATGCCATGCTGTTGATAAAGAGGGACAAACAGTAGATTTTCATTTTTCAAAAAGGAGAAATAAAATTGGTGCATACAAATTTTTAAAACAGGCAATTAAAAATAATGAAACTCCGGAAAAAATAAATATCGACAAAAGTGGCGCCAATACAGCAGGGATCAAGCTATACAATAAAAGGCATGGTACGAATATTGAAATAAGGAAATGTAAATATCTCAATAATATTATTGAACAGGATCACAGAAAAATTAAGCGACATACTAAAAGCATGGGAACATTTAAAAGATTTATCGGAGCAAAGGTAACTTTGGCCGGCATAGAAATGATGAATATGCTAAGAAAACGCCAGTCATATACGGGTAGTTTATTTAGCGGAAATATTTTCGACGATTTCTATGAATTAACTCGGCAGTAATTTATTCTCTTTATTTTTATTACGTATTAAATAATTATTTTTATCGTTTTAAACGAAAAACTATCATTAAAAAAATAAATATATTTTTAAATTTTAAAAAAGATCAGTCTTCGATGATTTTTTGGTAAAAAGCTGAAAAAAAAGGAAGATTGCATAGGGCTAGTATTCATAGTGTTATATGAATTCGACACTACCTCCTATACTTATGACCTTATAATTTTTACCGACCTGAAAACCTACCTTGACTGACCATTTTCCTCTGAAATATGATTCTACCAAAATTGAATTAAAAAAGGAAAGAAATGAAATCTCTATTATGTATTGTTCTAATTTTAATATCTCTTTCATCTCAAGCAGAATATGAAAGCCAATTTCATGCTAAAAATATAATTGAGATACTCCAATCAAATAAAGTGAAAACTTATTTAAGTGAAGAAAATCAAGAAAAAAACTCCTTCGAGGGAATTAAAAGTAGTCGTTCTTCTGGACGGGCTGCGTGGGGACCTCATTGGTATACTCTCACACTTAGAACTAGTGTTGAGGAGGGTATTAATATTTGTGAGGTGCCTATAAAATATTCTGATTATAAGGTTCCTGCTGGAGTAAATATATCTTTTGAAAAAATCAAGATTCTAGCTCCTAAATGTTTCTATCATAAGTTTTAATTTTACGATTTTAGATAGGTTCTTCCATATGCCAATCTGGTGGCGGCCCTTTTTTCTATTTCCAAAAATTCTTTAGATTTAATAGTTCTGCGATTTGGATATAAGATATCTGCGGGGTGTAATTTAAAAACGGCCCCAAGTATTTCTGCGTAATGAGAAGTGACGTCCATGCGGCCATTTTCGAGAGCACTTATGTTTGTTCTCTTAATCCCCGTAATTTCTTCCCTGTTTTTAAGCTAAGAGTGGCAAGAGTATTGCGGCATATTTCTCCATGTTATCCCTTTTAAAAATTATATTTATACTTTTTTTACCACTATACTGAGGAAGCTTTCATATTTCCCAATATTTTTTACAACTCATTAAAGTTCTCTCTTGAAAGAGGAGCTAAAATTACTAATATAAGTATGGCCGTACCAACGACTAACCAAAAAAAATTAACAGATTTAATAAATAAATATCCAGAAAAAATAATTGTTTTTTCTGCTGGAAATGAAAAAGAAAATCTAGATTCAAGTCAAGTGTATCGGGCATTGGCCAAATTATTCGGGTTAGTGGTAAAGCTTACTTCCCTTTCGTCCTTACTATTCCAGCCAGAAGTTCTGGTATCTAAATTATACTTTACTTCTAAATATTTACCGCGCACACAGCATTTCATGCTGCGCTCATCACGAATATTACACAACTTTTTGAGTTTAGTGATCTGTTTTATTTATCGATGAACAGATTTACAATATTGTTGAGTTACTTGCGTTTCCTTTCTATTCAAAAAAAATTAATTGGTCTGTTTATAAAACTTGTTGCAGTTCGGCCAACCTGGCCTTGAGAGAATGAATGGGAACCTAATTAGTTTAAATCATTTCTTCCAAACGACAAAAGTTTTCAAATGAAGTTGTGATAACACCCTCTTGAACTTGTTTCTCATCCCCCACTAGTGAGACTTGATAAAACTTCTCAATGGGTGTTCTATCTTTAAAGTAAAATATATGAGGTGAGACTGATCGATTTTTTAGTTTACACTCAACCGCAAATAGAGGCTTCTTATTTTTTAATACGACGAAGTCAATTTCTCTTTTGTCAGTGTCTCTAATATAACGAAGTTCCATCTTTTCGCCGTTGGCGTCTTCATGAAAGTGACAATATTTTAAGAGTAGACATGCAACCATATTTTCAAATCTTTCACCTGGCCCTTCAACTTGACTCCAATCCCATAGAAAAAGTTTTTTTTCTTTTTTTACTGCTCTAATTTGAGAGGTACCATATGGTGGAATTAGAAAACAATAATATAGGGAATCCAGAATTCCAATCCAGCGCTTGGTGGTTTTAGGATCTACTTCTAAATCTTCTGAAACAGATTTTACAGATAAAGGAGATCCAACTCTATGGGGAAGCTCCTCTGCCAAGATTTCAACTTTGTCTAGATCTTTAACGGTTTCGAGGTCTCTCAAATCAGATTTAACTAATTTACTTAATCTTCCTGTGTGCCATCGCTTAAGTGTTCGGTCATTCTGTTCAATGAGTGGTTCAGGAAATCCTCCGTATTTAAAAAGCCGATCGAGATTTTTTTTATTAAAACCTAACTCGGGTAAGGAGAATGGATGTAGCCTGTAATAAAAATATCTACCCAAAAGAGAGTCTCCTCCTTTTCGAAAATGATCGAGCCTTGCAGATCCAGTGATAAGAAAGGTGTGGGTATTTTTTAAGGTATCATATAGACCTTTTACAAAGTTTCTCCAGCTTTTGAACTTGTGAATCTCGTCCAAGATGATTAAGCTTTCACTTCTAGGCTAATCGCGGTTTCTAATTTTTCTTCGATCAAAATCCGAATCCCAATTTAGATATGCCGGATGCTCATCTTTGTATTTTTTAATGAGGGATTGCGCCAGTGTTGTTTTTCCAACCTGGCGGGGACCACCAAGAAAAACCATCTTTTTGGCAAGGTCCTCTTTGATGAGTGCTTTTAAATATCTTTCGGGTAATTTGGACATCAATCCATTTTACACATGAGTATTTTGGAGTTAAGTCTTTATTGTGGTTGAATTTGCGGTAAGCTCTTGAAATCGAGCAAAAATTTTTCATCATCGCTACTATGCAAAATATCTAGTTTTAATTCGCGATCAAGATTCAATTTGGCAATGGTCTTCCAAATGACATTGGGCCCAGGGTTATCACCTTTGACAAGAGAATTTTTTACCATGGGTTTGACGATTTCATCGTAATAAACAGAAAAACCGCGCAATGACTGCTCTTCAGCTGCATTTAGTATAAAGGCCTCCATCCAGTAGTTGACAGTATGGGAGAGGCAAAACTCTTGGCCCTATTGACCATAGTCAGCGGGGACACCTGCAATTTTTGCGCATAGGCATCGAAATTATGGTTGGGCATGCCAGCGATGACCTGACCGGCAGCTATCCCAGCATGGCAAGAAAAACAATTGGTATTGACCACTTGGGCGCCATATTTTTTAAAGCTGGTTAATCTGGTGACCTTGTGATGACATATATAGGTATCCTGCTATAGGGCAGTGTAATATTTATAGGGCCTGGGGAAAAACTAAAAGTTGGCGAGTTTTGGCCATAAAGACTAATGCCCATCCTGGTTGTTGAATGAAGGGACTCCGTCTCGAGCTGTGGCCTGCTTTGCTTTACGGTGCTTCGGTGCGCCTGCACCTTTCCCTGCCCAAGTTCACCATGAAAAAAATCACTCAGCTGCAGGGACTGTTCGCCCATCAAAAACTTGATCTTGCGGAAATCGTCGACCTGATGGCGGACGCTCTCTTAGATAAAAAAAAAGCGGCACTGCTCGGTATAAAATTAAAGGCAAGTAGCAATGGTCAGCAAAAAAAATCTCAGGAAAAAAATGATCGAGAACAAAAGACTCTGCCCAAAGAACCAATGCCAACCGTAAGAAAGTCTAGCGAGGGCACTCCTGCCCGCCAACTTTTTAACGAACAGGCCAGCAGTCCAACTAACCCAAGCAAAGCAAGCAACCTGCAGGGCAAGGCGCACTTAACTAGCGATCCACAAATAAATCTTTCTAAGAGTGGTCGCACTATTCCTATCGAGGTGAGGCGAGGGGCGCTGGCGCGGGCGGATTT
>Ga0316206_1001983_pt1 | contig 15367 bp, 15 predicted proteins | sample 6monthpyrite_MG_FD_204942 | JGI IMG/M metagenome (GOLD analysis project Ga0316206, IMG submission 204942) | Microbial mat bacterial communities from mineral coupon in-situ incubated in ocean water Damariscotta River, Maine, United States -... | ecosystem: Environmental > Aquatic > Marine >... | reverse complement strand
CACGCCGGACGCGACGGTTGAATTTGCCCGAATCGCGGCGCAGGCGCGGGCGGTGCATGTGATCGGCACCACCGGGCTGGCCGAGGCGCATTTGAAGGCGATCACACTGGCGGCGCGTCATGCGGTGGTGGTGAGGGCCGGAAATATGAGCCTGGGGGTCAATCTGCTGGTAAAACTTACGCGGATCGTGGCCGAGGCATTGGACGAAGATTTTGATATCGAGGTGATCGAAGCACATCACAACCGCAAGGTCGACGCGCCGTCTGGCACCGCGCTGATGCTGGGGCAGGCGGCGGCCGACGGGCGCGGTGTGGATCTGGATGATGTGCGCGACAGTGGGCGTGACGGGATCACCGGGGCGCGTAAGCGCGGTGATATCGGGTTCACGGCGATCCGGGGTGGGGACATCATTGGCGAGCACGATGTTTTGTTTGCCGGGCAGGGCGAGCGGATTACATTGCGCCATGTGGCCAGTGACCGGAGCCTGTTTGCCAAAGGGGCGCTGAGGGCTGCCGTTTGGGGGCAGGATCAGAAGCCAGGCGAATATGACATGATGGATGTACTGGGGCTGAGCTGAGGGGTCTCGAAAGGTATCAGAATGTGCGCTATCGCGCAGCCTAATGTATCAAATGTACCAAGCGAGGTGTGGGTGAATGATTGGGCGGACCCGACTCAAAGCCCGCATTTCTACGATACTTTCTGAATGGAATATCTTTGATAGAATATCCTGAAGGCTGTTCAGCCAACCTTTGGGATATTGGGCATCCCTGACTTTACGGGTGCTTGTGTTATTCAGTTCGCCATGGGCCGCGAGATGACAGAGATAGGGCTTGCCAGCTTTCTTGAATATGCGGCGTTGGGCGGTGTAGGGCTTTGGTTGTTTCTTTCGCCATGGGTGGTGTGGTGGGACGATCAGGCGAGATCGCGGAATTGGAACATTCGCTACAAGGGCCATCGAAGGTATTTAAGGGAAACGGGCATCCCCAGCCCCGCAAGCCTCTCGGCTCGCTGGGTATAGGTCACGCCGCGCCGCTTCAATTTCGCCTTCAATAGGTTCGTTGCTCTTGTTTTATACTTGATATTCACGGGGTCAGTTTTGCGGGATGCCATGCTGAATTCCATATATCATCGCGCTTTATGATATAGTCCCTCGAAAGTGAGCTACTCAGTCTGCGTAACCGGCGCCGAATGCCACCGGATAAAATGACAATGGCCCAACACTCCCTTCTCAGCAGGGTCCCGCACCCTTGGATTTTGTACGACCTACAAGGCCGCCAAGGATGCCGCCTACAAAGTGTTTTGCGAAATGCGCCGGGTGGAAACCAAGGGCGAGGCAGCCTGCGCTTTCAAAGAAGTACGGCGTGTACGCGACCCCGATCAGCACATGGAAACGGTACGACCCCCCCGGCCACTGCCCGCCGTGAATGACGTGTCGGGCCGTGGCTTGACAATCACATGACAGCCAGGTTTTTTGTAAGACAACAGAGGCCTGAATTGATCTCTGGCGCAGCCAGATGAAGGTTTCGGAACGTCATGTATGCCGCGCCCTGCGGTAATCCCCGCATTTTTGACGGGGTTCAAAAGTAGAATCTATGCTGCTTTCAGGTTCTGGATTGGTGTCATTCCTCCAATGCCCATTGTTTGGGCGTTCGTTGTTGTCTGTCCAGAGCCAGCGTGTCGCGTGAACCTGAACCTCTTCGATGGTTTCAAAGTGATACCGGCCCGGCCATTCTGTCCTGACTGTTCGATTGTAGCGCTCGACGTAGGCGTTCTGCTGCGGCTCGCCCATTGCACGGCCAGCCCCTTGGGGCGCGCATGATCACATCCACGAAAGTGGGGCTGAATGTACATCAACGTCTCAGCCCACGTCTGAAGCGTGCCACTGATGTACTCAGGGCCGTTGTCCACGCGAATGGCCAGCGGTTTCCCTCGCCAACCGTTGATCTGGTTCAGCGCTATGACGACGCGTTCATCGGGCAGTGAGAAGTCCGCCTCAATGGCAAGCCCCTCATGGTTGAAGTCAACCAGCACGTTCAGCGTGCGGAACGACCGACCATCCACCCGTTGATCAGCCATGAAGTCCCCTCTCAGCGATGCTTTGCATCGCCTGCCGGGCAAGGATAGGCCAAACTTCGTTGGGTGCTTCCGGCACAGCCAGCGGTTCCGGCTTGTCCCGTTGCAGCCGTTTGCGCGGTTTGATCCGTATGTTCAGCCCCAGTTCGCGATTGATGCGGTAAACCCGCTTGTGCAGCTCTCGGGCATGTAAACATGCCCTGCCGGGTAACATTCCAGCCAAAACCTTTGACGTGGCACAGGTGTAGAAAGCACAGGCCAAAGCCCCACGCTTTCTTCCTGTTCGTGTTCAACGCGACACCGATGTAATCGATCGATCCAAAACAATCAGACAAGGCCACCCCGTGCGGCCTTTGTTTTAAGGGCCGGAGGGTTTTGAGTCGCGCGGAGAGTCGGCTGTGCGGACTTTTCTGCCGTTCGTTTCGGGTACACCAACGGCCGCTTCATTTGTGCAATCCAGATAGAAAGCGCTCTAATTTTTGCATAACTTTTGGCCTAGATGGACCGGAAGACCACCCTCCGCCGTTCTCAAATACCTGTTCTTGCCAAGTCGATGGTTTTCGCCGCCATAAGCCACGGCGAGCGGAAAACTGCATGTCATCCCAATCCATGAACCAAACATCTTTCGACAAGTGGAACGTGCAGTGGCTGTCTGGCCAGACATAGCAACTTTTTAAGGTTTCACCGGCTTTGGCTGCTTTCAGGTCGGCTTTCAGACTGTCAGGTGTAATCCGTCGATATCTGTCATTTACGCTTATTATGGTCTCTCGGAGAACGCAGGTGATCAACGATTCCTGCAACGGCACACCTACTTCTGTCAGATCATTGGTATGGTCATCAAAGACCGCATCGCCCCTAGCATAAGTTTTCGTATCGGAGGGGTCATCACTCGCCGCAACTACAAAGACACCTTGGTTCTCATTACAGAAGACCGTGAAGCCATCTTGAGTCTTAAGCTCGTCCGTCGGAATGATGTGATCTTGGCATGACAGCGGTGAATTGTTTGAGGCTGGGTGAGTGAATTGAGACTCGCGCTGTGCGAGCGTGCCAAATCGACTGTAGAAATCCTTTAGAATTGGGTTGATCCAATTGGGGATTGAACTTCCTGGAACGCCCAGGTTCTTTGGAGGCACTTCATACCAGTCAGAAAGCAAGTCTTGGAGTTGCTCGAAGTTCATCATTGCGAAAACAATCCAAAATTTCACTGCCGTATGTATTCCCGACATTCGCTGCATTTCAGAAAAAGTGCAACATGGGCTCAAAGCCGTCATTGACCAGACTGTATGAGCCTTACGCCCCTTCACTCATCCAGATGGCCATGGATGGCGAACTGGTCCAGTTCTGCCTGCTGCGCCTCGATCACCCGATACGTCTCGCGAACGCCGGAATCCGTCAGCTCGCGGGCCACCGTCAGCAGGGTGTTGGCCGCATGATCCTCACATAACTCGGCCATATGGGCGATCTCTTCGGCGGCGACAGGTCGCGCGGCCTCAACCGATGGGGCACCGTAATAGGTCACGAAATGCTGCGCCAGAAGGTCGGTCAGCGTGTCCGCCTCGGTCCGCTCGACCTGAGTCACGGCCACAAAGGTGACCCGCCCACTTGTTTCCAACCCGAACCAGCCGTTGGCAAAGGCCTGCCGCGCCTTGCCCGCCAGATCACCCTCTGTCCAGTTGGAAAACTCGAACCCGCCAGAGATGCACCACTCGCCGGTGCGGGCCGGGGTGGCAAAAACGCGGGTATCGCTTTCGTCGAAATGGATCGCACGGGCAAGCTTCATGGCGAGGTCTCCAGCAAACTGGTAATCGGGATCAGATGGGTGGTTTCATCGTCGCGCAGCAACATGCCGAATGCCTCATCAACCCCAAGGAACGTACCGCTAAGCCCGCCCTGTGTTGCCGGTTCGCCCACGCCATGGGCCAGCCCGCGCCATTCGTCATGCAGCGGCCGTGTACCGTCGTCTTCCCAACGGTTGATCCAGTTCAGCGTGTGCCGGGCCCAGGCCTCTAGCAGGGCCGCGGGATCGACATCGGCGCAGCCTTCGGAAAACAGCGCGGTCTGGTCCGGGGTGTCGCCGGGCCGGTCATTGGCGGGAAACAGCGGCAGCGTGAACCCGATGACCAGCCAGTCGGGCACCGCCTTTGGATCACTGCCCGAGGCCAGCGCGCGGAACCGCCCGCAAAAGGCGCCGTTGACCAGAATGCCCCCGGCCCAGTTCAGATGCACTGCAACCTCGGGCGGGGCCAGCGCCCCCAGCGCGTTCTGAAACCCCACGCCGCACAGCGGCAGCATCGCCATCGCCTGAGACAAAGGCACCTCTGGCGCAAACACCAGCGCCGCCTGCATCTGTGCGGCGCCCAGATTATAGGTGATCAGCCCGGCATCGCAGCCCAGTGTGGCGCGCTGGCAGGCGTGATCAAAGGCATCGCCATTGGCGGCCTCGCCCCACATCAGGGGCGGAAAGGACAGCGCGTCAGTGTTCATGCCACACCCATGGCCACCAGGGCGGCGGCCACGTCCCGAAACGCCTGCGCCTGTTTGCTGTCGGGCTGGCTGACCGTCACCGGTGCGCCGCCATCCGCCGCCAGCCGGATCTGCAGATCCAGCGGTACCTCGGCCAGCAGGGGAACCCCCAGTTTGGCAGCCTCGGCGGCGACTCCGCCATGGCCGAAGGTATGTTCCTCGTGGCCGCAATTGGAACAGATATGCGTGCTCATATTCTCGATCATACCCAGAATCGGCACGTTGAGCTGGCGGAACATGTCGATCCCCTTGCGGGCATCCAGCAGCGCCACGTCCTGCGGGGTCGACACAATTACCGCACCGTCCAACTGCGCCTTTTGCGACAGCGTCATCTGCACATCGCCGGTGCCCGGTGGCAGGTCAACCAGCAGCACATCCAACGCGCCCCATTGCACCTGCATCATCATCTGTTGCAATGCGCCCATCAGCATCGGCCCACGCCAGACCACCGCCTGATCCTCATTCGTCATCAGACCGATCGACATCATGGTGACACCGTGGTTGCGCATCGGCAGGATGATCTTGCCATCGGGGCTGGCGGGCCGCCCGGACACGCCCAGCATACGTGGCTGCGACGGGCCATAAACGTCGGCATCCAGCAGCCCGACCCGGCGACCCTGCTGCGCCAGCGCGCAGGCCAGGTTTGCCGAGACGGTCGATTTACCAACACCGCCCTTGCCGCTGGCAATGGCAATGATGTGATCGACACCGGGAATTTTCTGCGGGCCGGTCGGCTCTGCCGGGCGCGATGGTTTCAGATCGGGCGGTGCCTTATCCGTGTGGCCGGTCATTACGATCGCCACTTTCGACACACCGTCCAGCGCGCCCAACAGCGCCTCGGCCTCTGTCTTGACGGCGCCATAGGCGGCGGCGTGTTGCGGCGCGATTTCCATCACGAACCGCACGGCACCTGCCTCGTCCACATTCAGCGCCCGCACCAACCCGCTGGCCACGATGTCGCCACCGGCAACCGGGTCGTTTAGTGTTTTAAGCGCTGTCAGAACCGCGTCTCTGCTGGCTGCCACAGGTTATTCCTGACCCTGGATATTGCCGGTGACCTCATGGGTCATCCCCAGCTCTTCGATGCTGATAACCGCCTTGACTGCATAGGTTTTCCCGCTGTTCGCGTCGGCACGAACGGCCTCTTCGATGGCCTGTTGCGAGGTCACGCCAACCTGTTTGAGGAATTTGCGCATGGACATGTTGAAATCGTCGCTCATCGTCTTCTCCTATGGTCGTGATTGACGGGCAGCAAGGCGGCGCATTAGGTTTGCCGCATGAAATTGCGCGTCCTGATCTTGTTGATATGTTTCGGTCTCTGGTCTGTTCCGGGGCCGGTTCTGGCCGGGGCAGATGACCGCCCGGTGCGGTTGTACGTGCCTGAGGTTCTGATTGAAACGGGGTTGTTGCGGCATGTTTTGCCACGGTTCAGCCTGAAAACCCAGGTGCAGGTGGAAATCGTGGCCGCCGGTATCGCCGATATTGCGCTGGGGGCCAGCGGGCAGGCGCTGTTCGAGGGCGCCGGGCAGGTCTGGTCCATGGCCGTTCAGACCCACGACCATGCAGGCACGACACGGTTCGCCGACTGGCTGACGTCCGAGGTCGGGCGGCGCACAATCACCAGCTTTGCCCCCAACGGAACCGCGCTGTTTACGCTTTCCAGTGTCAGCAGCACCGCCGAGGCAGAGGTTGAATTTGATGGCAACCAGGCGCTGGGCAGACAGGTATCGCGAACCAAATGTATCCGCTGCCATTCGGTTGACGACGACACGCAACTTGCCGGTATTGGCTCGACCCCCAGTTTCGCCGTGTTGCGCAGCCTGTCCAACTGGCAGGACCGGTTCGCCACTTTCTACGTGCGCAACCCGCATCCGTCGTTCACCATCATTGCGAACCTTACGGCACCCTTCCCAAGGGACAGGCCGCCGCCAATCGCGCCCATCACCCTGACGCTGGACGAATTGGAAAACGTGCTGGCCTATGTTGGCGCCATGCAAGCGGCCGATCTGGGCGCGCCGCTGATACATCAGTGATCGCGCCGTTTGCTAAGGTAGTCATCGGTGGTGCGCGGCTTTGGCCGTTCGCGCCCGGCAAACGGGTTGTCATCGGAATGAAACTGCGCGTCGACCCGGCAATTGTCGCACATCTGGATCATCCGCAGCTTGTCGCCCGCGAACATCGCGTGGTTTTCCAGCTTTTTGGTGATCCGCTCGACGGTTGATTTTACCCCGAACAGCGCGCCGCATTCGATACAGGCAAACGGCTCTTCCTCATGGATCACCCGCTGGCGCAGCGCGTCGTCACTCAGATCCAGCCGGGGCTCATAGCTGATCGCGTTCTCGGGGCAGACATTGGCGCACAGACCACATTGCAGGCAGGCGTCTTCCTGAAACCGCAATTGCGGCTGGTCGGGGTTGTCGCCCAATGCGCCGGGCGGGCAAAGCGAAACACACGACAGGCACAGTGTGCAGGCATCCTTGTCGACAACCACGGCCCCATAGGGCGCGCCCTCGGGCAGGGGAATCGCCTGTGTTCCCGGATGCAGGGCGCGGGCCGCCTGTCGGGTGATCTGGCGCCTTGTGCCCATCGGGCGCACGGGCTGCGCGACGGGGGCAGGGGCGGTTTCGGCATAAAGCGCATCTGACATTGCGTCGGGGTCGGATGTGTCCAGCAGGATGCACGCATCAGCGCCAGCAATAGCGCGGGCCAGCGTGACTTGCACCGTCATTGCATCGGCGTCGGCGCCGGGGCCGGGCAACAGCGTGACCGATGCGAACCCTGCCGCCAAACCTGCCATCGCCTCGGCATGGCCAAAGGCACCGATCGCCGACATCTCCAGCGGGATCACATCGGCGGGCAGCCCGCGCCCGTGACGCGCCGACAGGCGGATCATCTCGGCACCATGGGCGTCATGCACCAACAGTCGGGGCGCATTGCCGCCGGCGTCCAGATAGGCCTTGGCCAGGGTCTGAACCCGGCGGATCGTCAGATCGACCGACGGCGCGTCAAAACTGATCGCGCCAGAGGGGCAGACCGCAGAACAGGCACCACACCCGGCGCAAATCATCTGGTCGATAGAAACGTGATCGCCGCTGGTGGTGATGGCGCCGGTCGGGCACAGATCCAGACAGCGGGTGCAACCGGTCTGTCCAGCCCGCGAATGGGCGCAGAGCAGCGGTTCGCTGCGCACGTAAAGCGGTTTTTCAAAGGTGCCCACCAGATGCGACGCCGCCATGATCGCCGCCGCAACAGCCGCCGGATGGCCGGGATCGGCGCGCAGATACCCTTCGCGCTTTTCGGGGGCCGGGAACAGCGGCGCGGCGCCCCGCAAATCCAGGATAATATCGCAATGTGACACCCCGCCGTCCCGCGGTTCTGTCCGGCTGAACGCGCCGCGCCCGCCGGGCTCTGCCATTTGCAGCGCGTCAATCACTACCTCGAACTGCCCAAGGGCCCCCGCCGCACGGCGCAGTTGCCCCGATATCACGTCATAGGCACGGGTGTCGGGCAACTCGGCTGCGCTGTCCAACAGCACCGTGACCCCCAGAAAATCCTTCAACTGTTCGGCGGCCGCCAACGCCACCTCAGTGCCGCCAAGAATCAGGCACAACCCGTCTGACAGGATGTCGATGGTCTTTTCCCGCCCCGCCGGAAGCATCGCTTCGGCGATCAGTGCGGACATTTTGGCCAGTTTTGGGGCCTCATCCCCGGACCACCCGGCCCGGTCGCGCAGGTCCAGTACGGCGGGGGCATCGACCCCCAGTTCCTCTGCCAGCGCCTCAAAAACCCGCGATTCCTGCGTGCAGCAAAAAAGTGAGTCTGAACTGCGCAAAGCCTCTGCCGCGCGGTCGATCTGGCTGGTGCAGAGCGCCGAACAGGGGGGGCGGACATCAAAACCGGTCGCCTTTGACAATGCCTTGGCGTCGATGGTTTGGCTGCCTAAACAGTCACATGTTATCAATGTCTTGGACATTGCAATTTTCCCCTCCAAGCGCGGTTATCCAGGCCGGATATTTCGGGTGCGCAAAGGAAAGCTACGCATGATTCGCAGTGGTGGACAACCGGTTTCGTCGGGCGCCGTCGCCGGGAAGCGGGCCAGAAATCATGTCAAATCACGTCAGGGCGCGCCGGTGATTCGCATGATTCGCAAAACCGCCATACCAAAGTCTTTTAGTCGGCTTTGACAATTTGTCCTTGCCGCCCCGACCGGCCAGACAGGTTGCCCCAAATTGTCCGCATGACGTAAAATATGCCACCGTGCACAGATTTTGCTTTGCCAATGCCGACCGCTGACAGATGCTGGACGCAGGGAGGAATAAACCAAGTGTTCCATAACGCGAACATGTACCGCACCATGCCGGTCGGGGTGGTACTTCGCAAAACACCGGGCGCAACACGTTGGGCCACCTGGAACTGGACGGCATCCGCCGTGCTGCCGGGTGCGGGCCCAGCCGATTGGCATGTGCTGCGCCGGGAAGGCGAGGCGGTTGAATATCACGCCGCCACGGTGACGCTTGAATTGCATGGCGCCGAGACAGAGGCGTATCTGCACGGTATCTCTGCTGAAATCCCCAGCGTCTATGTGGTGATGCGCGATGGCGACGGCGATGATGACTGCCCGCTAGAGGTGGTGCTGATCACCGCGTCGCCCTACGAGGCCCAGGATTACACCGATAGCGGCGAAGAGATCGTCGAAAAGGTTGCGATGCCGCACGGGATGGTGGCCTGGGTGCGCGACTTTGTCACCGAATTCCACGAGCATGAAGTGTTCGTCAAACGCAAGCGCGACAAGAAACGCATCGATCTGACACAGGACGGCATCGGCGACCCGCGGGTTGGCAAGGCTGCCGATATCTACGCCTCGCCCACGCTAAAGCGGAGGCGGCTGCAATGACCACGGGGACGGGACATGATTTCTGGTCACGCCGCAAAGCCGGGGTAGAGGCCGAAGACCGCGCCGAGCGCACAGCGGTTGAGATGGCAGAGCATCAGCGTGCTGAATTGGTTCTGGCCGAAAAAACCGATGAGGAATTGCTGGCAGAGCTTGACCTGCCGGACCCGGACACGCTGGAAACCAGCGCGCAGGTTCAGGATTTCCTGAAGGCCGCCGTGCCGCAACGCCTGAAAAATCGTGCGCTACGCCGGTTGTGGCTGACAAACCCGGTGCTGGCGAATGTCGACGGTCTGGTGGATTACGGCGAGGATTTCACCGACGCCGCCATGGTCATTCCCGACATGCAAACCGTCTATAAGGTTGGCCGGGGCATGATTGAGCGTTTCGAAACGCCGGATACTGACGATGAGGCCGATGAGGCCGAAGAAATGGCCTCCGACGATACCGCAGACACGGCAGGGCCAGAGGTCGAAGACCCGGCGCTTGTCGCCGCGCCGGTCGCGGAAATCCCGCAGGCCGCCCCATATGTCGATCCCCTGTCGGACGAGACCGACCCAGATCCGCTGCCGGCAGCGTCACGCCGGATGCAATTCAGTTTCAAGGCCGTTTCATGACGGAAAAGGACGCAATGACCGCAGAGCAATCTCCGCAGATCGCCGAAGAAGACCGCCTGCGGGCGGATCTGTATAACTTCCTCGGCGCACTTCTTTCCGGCCCGCCCGATCAGACCTTGCTGGACCAAACGGCAAGCCTGTCAGGTGATGACAGCGATTTGGGTCAGGCCATCGCGACCCTCGCCAAAATCGCCCGCGTCAGCAAACCGCAGGCAGTTGAAAGTGAATATACCCGGTTGTTCATCGGGTTGGGCCGGGGTGAATTGCTGCCCTATGCCAGCTATTACATGACCGGGTTCCTGAATGAAAAGCCGCTGGCGCTGCTGCGGCAGGACATGTCCTCTCGTGGGTTGCGGCGGGCCGAGAATGTGTTCGAGCCAGAGGATAACATCGCCAGTTTGATGGAAATGATGGGCGCGATCATCGTGGGCCGGTTCGGCACACCGGTGGGTCTTGGCACTCAGAAAAGCTTTTTCAACAAACACATCGCGCCCTGGGCAGCGCATTTTTATTCGGATTTGGAAGCTGCCAAAAATTCGATCTTTTTCGCGCCGGTCGGCACGGTTGGCCGGGCGTTCATGGAGATCGAAAAAGAAGCCTTCCGGATGAGCGCGGAGTGATCCGCATCAGCGGGCGGGCAACCGCCTTGACCAGAGAGCCAGGCGCGCAGGCGCCAACATCAAGAAGGAGGACTCTCGTATGACCAGGAAGACCGAAGAGGCGACCAGCCGACGCGATTTTCTGAAACTGGCCGGAACTGCGGTGCCGCTTGCGGCAGCTGTGGCCACGACCGGCACGGTGGCAGAGGCCGCCGAACCTGATCTGACATCGAACCAGATGCAGGACACCGCCCATACACGGGCTTATTTCGCCTCGGCCAAATTCTAGGGGACGAAATTCTAAACGACGACACGGCCCGGGCCCCATTTCCCGGACCTTTGACACCGGCTTGTAAACGACTGGTTGCGTGACGCCCGACTGTGCACAGGCCAAATTCAACACCAAGCGAGCGATCCCGGATGGGACCAGCGCGCAAGGGAGAGAGAAACATGCTAAGGAAAAAGACCAACGGGGTTGCGCGACGCTCCCAGCGGACAAGTATCCTGTCTGACGTGGCAAATGCCTCGGTCGATCGGCGCGCCTTTTTACGCGGATCCGGGCTTGCCATTGGTGGTTTAGCCGCCATCGCCGCAACAGGCGGCACGGTTCAGCAGGCAACCGCAGCGACAGCAACAGGCACCGTCGAGCTGAAGAAATCAGTTTGCACCCACTGTTCCGTCGGCTGCACGGTTATGGCCGAAGTGTCAGACGGTGTCTGGATCGGGCAAGAGCCCGGCTGGGACAGCCCGTTCAACCTGGGTGCGCATTGCGCCAAAGGGGCCTCGGTGCGCGAACACGCCCATGGCGAACGCCGCCTGAAGTACCCGATGAAAAAAGAGGGTGGCGAATGGAAGCGCATCAGCTGGGAACAGGCGATCACCGAGATCGGCGACGGCATGATGAAAATCCGGGAAGAAAGCGGCCCGGACAGCGTTTATTGGCTGGGCTCTGCCAAACATAGCAACGAACAGGCCTATCTGTTCCGCAAATTCGCCGCCTATTGGGGCACCAACAACGTCGACCACCAGGCGCGGATCTGCCACTCGACCACGGTTGCAGGTGTTGCAAATACATGGGGCTACGGCGCCATGACCAACAGCTACAACGACATTCACAATTCCAAGGCCATCTTCATCATCGGTGGCAACCCGGCCGAGGCGCACCCTGTTTCCTTGCTGCACGTTCTGCGTGCCAAGGAACAAAACAACGCCCCGCTGATCGTCTGCGATCCGCGTTTTACACGCACCGCAGCCCATGCCGATGAATATGTCCGCTTCCGTCCGGGCAGCGACGTCGCCCTGATCTGGGGCATCCTGTACCACATCTTCGAAAACGGCTGGGAAGACAAAGAGTTCATTCGCACCCGTGTCTGGGGCATGGACCAAATCCGCGAAGAAGTCGCCAAATGGACCCCCGAAGAGGTCGAGCGTGTAACCGGCGCGCCGGGTGAACAGCTGCGCCGCGTGGCGCGCACCATGGCCAACAACCGCCCCGGCACCGTGATCTGGTGCATGGGTGGCACGCAGCATACCACCGGCAACAACAACACCCGCGCCTATTGCATCCTTCAGCTTGCGCTGGGCAACATGGGTACATCCGGTGGCGGCACCAACATCTTCCGCGGCCACGACAACGTGCAGGGCGCAACCGACCTTGGTGTTCTGTCCCACACGCTGCCGGGCTATTACGGCCTGTCCAAAGGCGCCTGGGCGCATTGGGCCCGTGTCTGGGAGGAAGACGCCGACTGGCTGGGCGGTCAGTTCGCCAAAGTAACCGGCGCCGATGGCAAGGAAAAGTCGCTGCAGAACCTCACCGGTATCCCGGTGTCGCGCTGGATCGACGGTGTGCTTGAAAAGCCTGAAAACATGGATAACCCCGATACAGTTCGGGCCATGGTGCTTTGGGGGCATGCGCCGAACAGCCAGACCCGTGGCAAGGAAATGAAGAAGGCGATGGAATTGCTGGACATGCTGGTCGTGGTCGACCCGTATCCCACTGTTTCCGCCGTGCTGCATGACCGTACCGACGGCGTCTATCTGTTGCCAGCGGCCACGCAATTCGAAACCTATGGCTCTGTCACCGCGTCCAACCGGTCGTTCCAGTGGCGCGAGCAGGTCGTCGACCCGCTGTTCGAATCCAAGCCCGATCACGAAATCATCGGCTTGTTTGCACAGAAGTTCGGCTGGCACGACCGGTTCTTCCGCAACATCGCCTTGGAAGAGGATGGCGTGACCCCGAATGTCGAGGACACGCTGCGCGAGATCAACCGTGGTATGTGGACAATCGGCTATACCGGGCAATCGCCTGAACGGTTGAAACTGCACATGGCCAACCAACACACGTTTGACAGAACCACGTTGCAGGCGATTGGTGGCCCGGCTGACGGCGACTATTACGGTCTGCCATGGCCGTCCTGGGGCACGCCAGAAATGGGGCACCCCGGCACGCCGAACCTTTACGACATGTCCAAATCGGTGGCCGAAGGCGGCCTGACTTTCCGCGCCCGCTTTGGTGTGGAACGCAATGGTGATAACCTGCTGGCCGATGGCGTCTATAGCGTTGGGTCGGAAATTCAGGACGGTTACCCTGAATTCACGATGCAGATGCTGATGGATCTTGGTTGGGACGGGGATTTGACGGCGGACGAACGCGCTGCCATTGATGCCGTTGCAGGGCCCAAGACCAACTGGAAAACCGATCTGTCCGGCGGTATCCAGCGGGTCGCGATCAAGCATGGTTGTGCGCCCTTCGGCAATGCCAAGGCGCGTGCGGTTGTCTGGACCTTCCCCGATCCGGTTCCGGTGCACCGCGAACCGCTTTACACCAACCGGCGCGATCTGGTGGAAGACTATCCCACCTATGAGGATCGCAAGTTCTATCGTCTTCCGACGATGTATGCCACGATCCAGAAACAGGATTTCAGCAAGGACTATCCGATGATCCTGACCTCGGGTCGTTTGGTGGAATACGAAGGTGGCGGCGACGAATCCCGCTCGAACCCATGGCTTGCGGAATTGCAGCAGGACATGTTCGTCGAGATCCACCCGAGGGATGCCAACAATCTGGGTGTGCGCGATGGTGCGCAGGTCTGGGTCGAAGGCGCCGAGGGGGCCAAGGTCAAGGTGATGGCGATGGTGACCGAACGGGTCGGCGAGGGCGTTGTCTTTATGCCGTTCCACTTTGGTGGTCACTTTGAGGGCAAGGACCTGCGGGACAAATACCCCGACGGCGCCGACCCCTACGTGTTGGGCGAAAGCAGCAACACGGCGCAGACCTACGGCTATGACGTGGTCACTCAAATGCAAGAGACCAAAGCGACTCTCTGCAAAATCATGCCAGCGTAAGGAGAAAAGAGAATGGCTAGAGCAAAATTTCTCTGCGATGCCGAGCGCTGCATCGAGTGCAACGCCTGTGTCACAGCTTGTAAAAACGAGCATGAGGTGCCTTGGGGGATCAACCGTCGCCGTGTGGTGACAATCCAGGATGGCAAACCCGGCGAACGATCGATCTCGGTGGCTTGCATGCATTGTTCCGACGCGCCTTGTATGGCCGTCTGTCCGGTGGATGTGTTCTACCAGACCGAAGAAGGCATTGTCCTGCACTCTAAAGACCTGTGCATCGGTTGTGGGTATTGCTTTTACGCGTGTCCGTTTGGCGCGCCGCAATATCCGCAGGCGGGCAACTTTGGCTCGCGCGGCAAGATGGACAAATGCACCTTCTGTGCGGGTGGTCCCGAAGAAAACCACTCGACCGCCGAGTTCGCCAAATACGGGCGCAACCGGATCGCAGAGGGCAAATTGCCGATCTGCGCCGAGATGTGTGCCACCAAGGCCCTGCTGGCGGGCGATGGCGATATCGTGTCGGCCATCTACCGCGAGCGTGTCGTCTCGCGCGGCTTTGGCTCGGGCGCCTGGGGTTGGGGCACTGCCTACAACCAAAAGGGCGGCTGACACCCATCATGGCCAGGGCGGGGGGTAATCCCCCGCTCTTCCCACTTTCGGGCCGGGTGGCCTTTGGGCTGCCCCGTCCCGACAGGATTTTCTAAGGAGTGTGACCCATGCTTCGCCATTTAATGGCATTTCTGGTGCTGGCCGTCTTGGCCTTGCCCGGCAGCATTGCGGCCCAGGAAACCGGTACAGCCGCCCCCGTTGACCGGTCTGCAACCGGTGGCGCCCAAACGCTAGAGGACATTCTTGCCCGCCAGCGTGGTGAAAAGATTGACGACAGTTTTCGCAGCGACGCCATTGGCGGCGACGCGCTTTCCGCGCCCGGCCTTGGCCCGCTTGGCGGTGCCTCGGACCCAGAGTTGTGGCGCGCCCTGCGCTATAACAAGGCCGATGTGACAGTCTCGACCCGTGGCGATGTCGGCAAGGTGCTGGTGCAGGATGGTGGCATGGCCTGGTATCAGTTCCGCCAGGGCCCGCTGGCGCAATATGGTGGCTGGCTGTTGCTTGGCACACTCGGCGCGCTGGTGCTGTTCTACCTGCTGCGCGGACGTATCGGGATCGACGGCGAAAGGACCGGCCGCACCGTTTTGCGGTTCAAATTCATCGAACGGTTCGCCCACTGGATGCTGGCGGGGGCGTTCATCCTGTTGGCCATCACCGGCCTGCTGACCCTGTTCGGTCGCAAGTTCATCGCACCTTATCTGGGCAAAGAGCTG